>AJXC01001292.1_pt1 | contig 13485 bp, 16 predicted proteins | sample 404948 | NCBI WGS metagenome assembly AJXC01 (sample SAMN02954314, study PRJNA77837) | marine metagenome | biome: aquatic; feature: Guaymas Basin Hydrothermal Plumes; material: sea water; isolation source: Guaymas Basin Hydrothermal Plumes and Background water depths 1600, 1775... ... | reverse complement strand
TCTGGATGAAAATGAAAAAACTGCTGAAGCATACAATGAATTAGCCGCAAAACTTACTATAAAGGTAGTAGATGAATTTGCTTCAGGATTCATAGTGCCATGGCATCGCTGGCGTTTTGAACATTTGAAACCAGAATCTGTGCGAAAATTACGCAGTGAAATTGGCATCTAGGGATTCATCTTTTCTAANCATTAATGTTTATGAATCAATGGGAGTCACGCTGGCAAGAAGGTCGAATCGGCTTTCATCTTCCGGAAGTAAATTCGTATTTGTTGCGTTATTCTGACAAATTGTTAACGCAAAATCCGGAAAGTGTTTTTGTTCCACTTTGCGGAAAAACCCTTGACTTGCTCTGGCTGGCAGGAAGAACCAAAAAGGTGGTTGGTATTGAATTGNTTCACAAAGCAGTTAAAGATTTTTTTAAGGAAAATAAACTAACTTATTCGATTCAGCAGTCTGGAAAATTAAATCTTTTCAGTAGTGATACCATAGTCCTTTTTCAAGGTGACTTTTTTGACTTAAACAAGGAACAGACGGCCTCATTTGATGCTATTTATGACAGAGCATCGATTGTTGCGTTTGATCAGCCTGAGAGGGAAAGATATGTAAATCACCTAATGTCATTTCTTGAACCGGGAGGACGAATTTTACTCATTACTCTGGAGTATGATCAAAACCAAATGACAGGCCCTCCTTTTAGTGTACCTGCTGATGAAATTGAAAGGCTTTATGCTCCATATGGTGAATTGAAACTTCTTGAAACCAGCGACATTCTTGATGAGCGTTTTCGTAAAATTGGTCTGGATGGAATGCTGGAACGAGTCTTTCAGTTTATAAAGCATTAATTAATATTTTCTTTAATTGCAAAAACGATTGTGAGCACATCTACAGTGGTAAAAACTTTAGCTATTATTCCCGCACGCTATGCATCCACTAGGTTCCCGGGTAAGCCATTAGTAGAAATTGCTGGAAAATCAATGATTCAGCATGTCTGGGAACGTGCCATGCAGACTCCATCAATTGATGAAGTACTGGTTGCAACAGATGATCAGCGTATTCTGGATGCAGTTGAAAAATTTGGAGCAGAGGGGGTGCTGACCAGCAAAGAACATAAAACTGGTACAGACAGAATTATTGAAGCGCTTTCCGGAAGATCCTGTGACTGGGTACTGAATATTCAAGGTGATGAACCACTGGTTTTTGCCTGCCGACCTTGAACGACTAATTCAGAAAGCTGTGCAAACAAGGGATACCAAAGGTGCTACTCTTATTTATAAAATCACAGATGAAGCAGAACTGCACGATCCAAATGTGGTTAAAGTTACATTAAATCAAAGCGGCCAGGCTTTGTATTTTTCACGTTCGTTGATACCATTCCCCCGTTCTCCACAATCCAGTAATTTTAATGCTTGGCGTCATTTGGGTGTCTATTTATTCAAAAGGGATTTTCTTCTCCGATTTGATAAGTGGTCTCAGTCACCGCTGGAACAGACTGAACAATTAGAACAATTGAGAATATTGGAAAACGGAGAAACTTTGCTTTGTGTGGAAGCCGAAAACGATGGTGTAGGAGTTGACGTTCCCCAGGATGTAGCGATTGCAGAAAANTTAATAGAAGAAACAAAGACTTTAAAAAAGGGATCTATTTTTCAGGGATATAGATTTTTCAGATTTGATTCAACCTGTGTAATAGTCCGGGCTGACCCCAAAAATCATATAAAAAGCAAATATTGTTACCACGGTTGCCAGGCCAAGCATGATGACGCTTACATGCTTGTCGGTTCCATGTGAAATACCAATTTCTCCTGCATCCATGCGCTGGTGAATGATTTTATCAAGTGCCTCACCGTCTTCAATACTTTTCTGTCTTTTCTTTAAATCTTGATCAACGCTTGCCTTTAACTCATTAACCAACTCTTCCTGGTTGCTCATATCTCACCTTTTTAAAATATTTGTAAATTAAACGAAACCACCGGATTTTGATTGCTCCAAACGTGACTGTGGCATAGTCAACAAAAAATTATTAACCAAATATCTACGCTAGCATAGATAGAAATTTCAGCCAAGTTTTTTGTTAATGCATAAAGTATAGACGGTCTAGCAATAGGTCTGAAAACAACTTTATGAAATGGTTATAGGACTTTTTGCGAAGGCATCAAGATTAAGTTTTGATTAATATTGTTCGGTGGTATTTTATGTTTTTTCTGTCAACAGAATTTTCAGAAGAATCCTTTTCTTTTGCCTCCACCGTGCTGATTCCAGGAGTAGAAAAATCTTCCGGAGAAAGCTCCCTTGGGTCTAATTTTATTGATGTGATTTCTTTCTCAGGCTGATCTTCCGAATCATTTTTTTCAGTTTTGTCAATTGCATCTGCAATATTTTCCAGTTGTTCACCCGAACTCAATTTCGAGAGAGACAATGGGTCCATCTTATTCGCTACTCCTCCAAGCTCATTACTAAAATCCTGAGCAGATTCCCGTACATCCTTGAGCTCAATTTCCTCCTCAATTTTGTTCATTTCATCCTGTACAGTGGAGCGTACGTCGCTTGTGGAGCGTTTTAACTCCACCAAACCCTTTCCAATTGATCTTAAAACACCTGGAAGTTTGTCCGGCCCTATAAATATCAGTGCAACAGCTGCGATAATTATCATTTCCGGAAGTCCGATTCCAAACATGTGAGTACTCTATGTGAGATTGTGCAAATTTTCAGATACTGTTAGGATATGTCTTCAATTAGATTAACCTGCTCAGAAAGGAAAAGCAATGCAGGACTTCATCGCGGTTCTGGATTTTGGAAGTCAGTATGCGCATCTGATCGCAAAACGGATAAGGCATTTAGGTGCCTATACTAAAATATTTTCTCCATCAGCAAAAGAAAATTTGCTCCAGGATGCAAAAGGAATAGTTTTGTCAGGAGGCCCAGCATCAGTTTACTCAACTGATATTCCAGAATTTAATTCAAATATTTTAAATCTTGATTTACCAATTCTTGGTTTGTGTTACGGACATCAATTGATAGCCAAAGAGTTTGGAGGTGCAATTGCGAACACAGGAAAAGGAGAGTTCGGTAAAGCTATTTTACAGCAAACTTCAGATTTTCCACTTTGGCAGAATGTTTCATTTCCAAACCAGGTTTGGATGAGTCACCAGGACAGTGTAACAAAATGTCCTCCAGATTTTGAAGTTACAGGAGTGACAGAATCCGGAAATGTGGCTGCTATGAGACATCGTAAGCGTCGGATTTATACTCTGCAATTTCATCCGGAAGTAAACGATACTGAGCAGGGACAAAAAATACTGAACAATTTCATTAACACTTGTGAAATTTGCTCCAAGTGGTCAATGGAAACTTTTATCACGGAAACAACGGAACGATTGCAGCAGGAAGTTGGAGAGCGGAAAGTCTTGATGTTTATAAGTGGGGGTGTGGATTCATCGGTGGCATTTGCCTTGTTAGACAGAGTGCTTGGACGAGATCAAATGCTGGGGCTTTATATTGACAACGGCTTTATGCGAAAAGATGAAAGTGCTGAAATTATTGAGCGATATCGGGAGTTGGGCTACACTAATATTCAGCCAAGAGATTATAGTACTTTTTTTTTGGATGCAGTAGCAAATCAGGTTGATCCACAAATAAAGCGTCAAAAAATAGGTGCAACTTTCATCCGGATGCGAGACAAGTTTTTGAATGAATTAAATTTATCTGCACAGGAATGGATGCTAGGGCAGGGTACACTCTATCCTGATATTATTGAGTCTGGAGGAACCGAACACGCCGAAGTCATTAAATCACACCACAATCGTGTTCAGGAAGTTCTTGATTTGCTTGATTCCGGAAATGTTGTGGAGCCTCTCAAAGATCTTTACAAAGATGAGGTACGGNAAGTTGGAAGCCTGTTGGGCTTACCGGATTCGATTGTCTGGCGTCATCCATTTCCTGGTCCGGGACTTGCGATTAATGTTTTATCTGCTCGCGGTGATGAGTCGTTTCCTAATCTTGAACAAACGGCAGCCAAAGTGTCGAATTGTTTGAAGGAAAGCAATTGTGACTTTTCAATTCTTCCAGTTCGATCTGTTGGAGTTCAGGGTGACCAGCGGACTTACACTTCTCCTGCTGCACTAATTAATACCCCTCGCGATTGGGACTGGTTGGAAAAAGAAGCAACCCGTTTAACAAATGAGGTCCGGAACATCAACCGGGTTGTACTGCAACTTGATTCAAACAACAAGGACCTGAATTCACCATATATAATTCGTGGAGCTTTTTGCAGCAAAGAGAGACTGGGCTTGCTAAGAGAGGCAGATTTTATGGCAACACAGATGCTGAAAGAAAATGGTTTGATGGAAAAAATATTTCAACTGCTGGTAATTTTGCTGCCAATATCTAAAAATGGAAAAGAAGACAGTCTGGTCTTGCGTCCCGTTGTTTCTGAAGATGTGATGACTGCTCAATTTGCTCGAATCAATTGGAATTTGCTTGATCCTCTGGTAGAATCATTGCTTGGACTATCTGGAATTGAAACTGTGTTCTATGATATAACTCATAAGCCTCCTGCCACTTTTGGGTGGGAATGAATTGATGTTCATGGAAATTATTAGCAACAAAAGTAGAATGAATGCTAAAAGATCGTTTCCGGTTAAAAGTTGATAGAAAAAATCGAAAGCGAATACTGAAGCTTACTAGAATTCATGACTCAAGAATTAAATAAATAACTGGGAATTAAAATTTAAAATAAATTAGAGATGCTGGATCAACGTTATTTTGCCAACATAGATTGGGTTCTATGTTTTTTAGTTTTGCTTATTTGCGGTGTGGGTTTGATTGCACTTTCCTCAGCAACAGTCGGTACGCCGGGGCAGGAGGATTATTTAATTCAGCAGGTTTTTCGTATTTTAGCAGGAATTGGAGTAATTATTTTAGTCCAATTGGTTCACTATCGAAATTGGGCGCGCCTGGGTTTTGTTATGCATCTGGTAGTAATTGGGTTGCTGGTTCTCGTGCTGTTTTATGGAACAGGTGGGCCTGGAGCACCTGTACAACGCTGGCTGAAAGTTGGGCCGTTTTTTTTCCAACCTTCTGAGTTCAGCAAATTTACGCTTGTGCTGGCACTTTCACATCATTTCAGGGACTTCGAACAGCCTAAAGGAAACTGGCTTTGGATGATTTGGCCTCTAGCTTTAATGGCAGTTCCAGTGGTTTTGATTGTCAAACAGCCTGACTTGGGTACAGCCATGTTACTCATGATCGTTTTCGTACCAATCATGTTTTTGATGGGTATTCGTCTCAAGACTATTTTTATCCTGATTATTCTCGCAGTGGCTTCCCTGCCCATCGTCTGGATTTATGTTCTAAAATCATATCAAAAAGGCCGGATCTTGACTTTTCTTGATCCGGAACGTGATCCTCTGGGGTCAGGCTATCATATAATTCAGTCCAAAATTGCTATCGGCAGTGGAGGAGTGTTTGGTAAAGGATTTGGCGAAGGAACACAGGGGCAACTGAATTTTTTGCCTGCACACCACACTGATTTTATTTTTCTGTATTTTCTGAAGAGTGGGGATTTTTNGTTGCAATGCTGGTATTGATTCTGTTTTTAACACTTGCATTGTGGTCATTGGGAGAAGTGCTAAAATCAAAAAATCTTGTAAGTGCCATCCAAATTACCGGGATTGTCGCAATATTCATTTCACATGTATTGATCAATATTGGCATGACAACAGGATTGATGCCGGTTGTGGGTGTTCCACTTCCATTTTTTAGTTATGGCGGTTCTTCAATGCTCTCCATGATGTTTGGAATTGGCCTTTTACTGAACATCAGAATGCGCCGTTTTGAAAAACAATAAATAACTTAAACTCCAGAATTCTCAGCCTTAATTCCTTCTTATTGTTACGATGGTTCGTCTTCGTTTTGCTCCAAGTCCCACAGGATATTTGCATGTAGGTGGTTTACGTACTGCTCTTTTTTGCTGGTTTTATGTACGTCAACAAGGCGGAAAATTCATTTTCCGTCTAGAAGACACTGATCAAAAAAGGTTGGTCGAAGGTGCCGAAAATGATTTGATCAGAATGTTGGAATGGGCAGGAATAGCTTTGGACGAAGGTCCCGGAATTGGAGGTGAATCAGGCCCTTATCGTCAATCAGAGCGCATTGAAATATACAGTCGCCATGTCCGGAAATTACTTGATGACGAAAATGCATATCATTGTTTTTGTTCTGCGGAAAGATTGGAAAAACTTAAAGCAGGACAACGTGCGAAGGGAGATACTCCGCGTTATGATGGATTTTGCAGGCGCCTGTCAAAGGCGGAAGTCAGTAGACGGCTGGGTGAGGGTGATCAGCATGTTGTACGGATGAAAGTACCTGAAATTCCGGAAACACTGGTGCTTGATGATTTAATCAGGGGTAGTGTCTCAATTGAAACCAGTCAAACTGAAGACCAGGTTTTAGTCAAAAGCGACGGCTTCCCGACATATCACCTGGCTGTCGTAGTTGACGACCACTTGATGAATATAACGCATGTTGTACGAGGTGAAGAATGGCTTTCTTCATTTCCAAAACATTTGCTNCTGTATCGNTTTCTGGGCTGGGATCCTCCCNGGTTTGCACACTTGCCTTTAATCCTTAATCCTGACAAATCCAAACTTAGTAAACGTCAAGGTGATGTTGCCGTGGAAGACTTCCGTTCTCAAGGCTATCTTCCGGAAGCACTGGTCAATTTTATTTCTTTGCTGGGCTGGTCACCTACGCAGGATCAGGAGTTGTTCTCACTTTCCGAACTGCTGGAAGAATTCAGTTTTGGACGTGTTAACAAATCCGGAGCTGTTTTTGATCGGGAAAAACTTAACTGGATGAATCAGCAATATATCCAAAATTTAAATCTGGAAGATTTCCACCAGCGACTGCTTCCATTCTTAGCAGAAACGACTTATGCCGGCGAGGATGAAATAATGCTCAGGAAAGCAATAAAAATTCTACAGCCCCGCTTGGTGACGCTGGCAGAAATTGGTGATCGTCTCTCATTATTTTTTGACCAAAATCAGGCAGCCACTGATCCGGAAGTAAAAAACCTTCTACGGAAGGATACCTCAAAAGAAGTGCTTTCTGTTTTTATCAAGCAGCTGGAATCAATTGATAAATTGACTGAAGAAAACTTTGCGAGTGTTGTGGAAAATATTCAAAAAGAAACAATGATCAAGGGTAAAGACCTGTGGCTGCCTTTGCGTTACGCAATTACTCTCGAAGCTCAAGGTCCGGATTTAAAGCTCATGGTTGGTTTTTTTGGGAAGGGGAAATGTTTGCACCTGGCACGGCATGCTCTGGAATTATGACACCTAATAAAAGGCAAATAAAAACAGTAATTTTGCAGATAATTCAAAATATAAATGATAAATGCAAAAAAGAATTGTGGCTGGGAAAAATATTGTCTCAATCCACTTTTTCTGTTGTTTTTCATTCTATTATCTTTCTTTTTATAGTCTTTCCTGGAGTCGTTAATGCAGTTCAAACCCAGGATCAATTAGTTGCTAATTTTGATTACAAGCTGGGAATAACTACGGATAATATTGCAGCACTGGTTCTTGGAAGTAAAAAGGAAGTGGTAATTACTGTGATTGATCTCTTTAACCATGAGACTCAGGAGAGGGACACGCAGACCGATTTGCTTGAAGAAAAATTTACAGATTCTCTCTATAAAAAACTGCCTGATCAAGTAGTTCCTTATTTTGAAATAGTTTACCTGCGTTTGGAATGGAGAAGTACTTTCCCTGAAATAAAGCATGATCCGCTTACAGAAGATATAGCAAAACTTACGAACGCTGATTGGTTGCTTACGGGAACTCACCAGACAAACGACGGTTTGCTCTCAGTCAGTTTGGAACTTTATGATTTGAAGAGTGGAGACCTGCTTTGGCAAACAGTAGTTGGAATGGATAGGACAATTGAAAATGATCTTGAAAAAAATGCACAGTTGGAAAATGGACTTGAAGAAGAGGTTGCGCAGAAATTCGAGCAAAACAGTTCGCTTTTTCCTACTCAAAATGACACTCAGCTTCCTAGTCCATTATTTCCTCAAATTATTCAAGATCCGGCTCTGGAGCAGAAAAAGACAGGAGAGTATGAAGGAAATATTGTGTCTTCTCTGATGTTTGAAACGGTTAAAGAAAGACAGGAATATCCGGATGGAATGGTATTTATTAATGAAGGCGAATTTTTGATGGGCAGTGATCTTGGCGACGAAGATGAACTACCGGATCATTTAGTTTTTGTGAAGAGTTTTTATCTAGACCAGCATGAGGTGACAAATGCAGATTACAGCAAGTGTGTTGAATGTACACGGGGACATGGAGGCTTTGACACTATTGAACCTCAGCAACCGGTAGTGTATGTTGATTGGAAAAATGCAGAAGCTTTCTGTCAATTCCAAAACAAGCGTTTACCGACAGAATCAGAGTGGGAATATGCGGCTCGTGCAGGAAGTGAGGAAAAGTATAGTTTTGGGGACAATATTTCATTGCTGGAAACCTACGCCTGGCTGAAAACAAACACAGTAGATAAAGGTCTTTGGGGAGCAAAAACTGTGAGCAGCAAAAAGGCAAACAACTGGGGACTGCACGACTTGTATGGCAACGTTATGGAATGGGTGCAAAATTATTACAAACCGAATTATTTGCCTCCATTCGTCAATCCGATAATTCCAATGATCTGAATGTTCCGGAAAATGAAAAATATCCGCTCCGCGTAGTAAGAGGCGGTGCATGGGGAGGACTTCACGGAGCCGGCACTCCAGAGGGTTTACGGTCCGCAAAACGTTATGCTTTTGTAGAATGGACACGTTCTTTTCAAATCGGTTTCCGCTGTGCAATGGATATTCCTGTAAAAAATTAAAACTTTTGAATAAAATTATCAACNCTCCTTTTTCCTTGATTGCTGATATTGATTATGTCTGATATTCCAGTTGGAGCACAGGTTCCGCCATCCAGGGCAAAACTTACTGAAGTACCGAATAAGCCTCTAGTAACATCTAAAGTAACGGATTCTGCATTTGAAAAGGTTTTGCCTTTCAGTACAGATTTGGAACTGCGTGACCGTTATATTAATTTCTTTGGAGGATTGCGCCTGGGGAAATTGCTGGAAGATTTGGATCTGATTGCAGGAGAAGTTGCCTACAAACACACAGAAGGTTGGGAACGAGGTATGACAATAGTCACAGCTGCATGCGATCGCATTGATTTATTGGGNGAATTGCGCAGTGACCGTGATCTGCAGCTGCTTTCCAGTATCAACTGGGTGGGACGCAGTTCACTGGAAGTTGGAGTTCGTATTTCGTCTAAAGAAGGAAAATCATGGGTAAGAGTAGCCCGTGCATATTTTATTATGGTTGCCCGGCGTGAAGGAAAAGCTGAGCCGGTGAATTCATTGGAACCAGTGAGCAAGAATGAGCAACGGCGTTTTAAGCAGGGAGAGCAGCGTCAGCAGGAACGTCGGGCAATAGTGCAAACAAGTTATCTTCATAACACACCTACGGCAGAGGAAAGCCATGTTCTGCATGATCTGTTTTTACGGATCAAGAATAGCGAAATAGAAGGTGTACCCATGCAGGAGTCAATTCGGCAATCCACATTGTTGATGCACCCACAGTCCCGCAATGTACATAACAATATCTTTGGCGGTTACCTGATGCGGGAGGCTTTTGAACTGGCTTGGAATATTACTTATCTTTTCTGCAGAAAAAGGCCNCAGTTTGTCAGCATGGATCACATGTATTTCTACAAGCCGGTTGAAATTGGTTCAATTATTTCGTTTACCGGAACAGTTGTTTACACGGTTGATAAATCATTGATGGTTGAAGTTGTGACAGAGGTCATTCGACCAAAATCCGGAGAGACACAGCTCACTAATGTATGCTATTTTACCTTTAATGCCCTGGATGATTCCGGAAAACTGCAACAGATTCCGGTTATTTTACCAGACACTTATGAAGAAGGTTTGAAATATCTTGATGGAGCAAAACGCTTTAAACTTGGTGAGAAAAAACGCAACATTAATCAAAAATTAGGACACTAAGAAAACAGGAATTGAATCTTATCCAGTGTCATTCCGGGTAGCAACGAGGAGCCCCGGAATCCAAATGGAAACCGCTGTAAGTCTGCTGGATCCCGGGTCAAGTCCGGGATGAAAAGGAAACTTTTTTTAAAGCACTGTAACTCTCAATCACGATCACACAACATGACTGCTAAATTATGATCAGTACCTCTCAAACATCACACCTCGACTCCATCGATTCATTTCTGGCAATGGAGGTTTTTGCCAAAGCACAGGCACTTGAAGCCCAAGGTCGAGATATCATACATCTTGAATTTGGTGAACCTGATTTTACTGCACCTCCGGCTGCAGCAGAATCTGTCAAAAAAAGTATGGAAATTAATGAAGCTGGATATACCTTTTCTCAAGGTCTGGAGGAGTTGCGAATCGAAATAGCAAAAAAATATGCAAATGATTACGGAGTCAAAATTCTTCCGGAACAAGTTCTTGTTTCCAATGGGTCATCGCTTTTGCTCTATTTGGCAATTCGAATACTTGCTCCACCCGGAAGCCAAGTCATTCTCACTGATCCTTGTTATGCTTGTTACGAAAATGTAGTACGGCTGGCTGGTGCAGAGCCTGTTATGATCAAGTTGAGGCACGAAGATGGATTTCAGTTGAATGTTGATGATCTTAAAAAAAGAGTGACGCCTAAAACCAGAGCCATGCTCATAAATTCACCAATGAATCCTACCGGCGTGGTCTTTTCTTCTGAAGTGATGACGGCCCTCGCCGAATTGGATATTCCGATAATTTCTGACGAAATATATGCGGATTTGAGTTTTGAGGATCCGCCGTGCAGCTTTTTAAGTTATTCACCCCAAACGGTGGCAATTCATGGTTTTTCAAAATCCTATGCAATGACAGGTTGGCGCCTGGGATACATGATTACTCCACTGGAATGGATGTCTGCGGCAGATCGTCTGCATCAAAACCTGATGATTTCTACAACAGAGTTTGTACAGGAAGCAGGAATATCCGTTTTGCGTACAAGTACAGCTTACTGTGAAAGTATGAAAACGGAATTTAATCGCAGACGACTGTTTGTTTTGGAACGCATGCGTGAACTTGGAATGGATCTGGGATATACTCCAACAGGTGCGTTTTATGTGCTTTACAAGTATNGCGATTCCGGAAAATCTTCTCTGGATCTTTGTCATGAAGTGCTGGAAAAAACTGGTGTTGCGATTGCACCCGGACGGGATTTTGGCCTTGGAGCNGAAGGTTTTGTCCGGATCAGCTACGCGCAATCCATGGAAGACTTAGACCGTGCCTTGAATCTCTTAGCGGAGAGTATGTTGTTATGACTGCTTCCATCACACGCTCTGTCCAAGAAAGTGAAGCAGGAAAGAGGGTAGATCAGCTGTTGACAGCTTTGGATGAAATAGTTTCACGTGCACAAGCACAGCGGCTTATAAAATCCGGTAATGTTTTACTAAACGGAAAACCGGAATGTNCGCCTTCGCGGAAAGTACGTGCAGGACAGGAAATTTCAGTTACAATTCCTCCGCCGGAATCAACGGAAGTTATTCCGGAAAAGGGAGTGCTTGATATTTTATATGAAGACGAACATTTAATCGTTATCAACAAAGCCGCAGGAGTTGTGGTTCACCCTTCTGCCGGACATGCTTCCGGAACTCTAGTTAATTTCTTAATTCATCATTGTCAGGATCTTTCCGGAATCGGAGGAATTATGCGTCCCGGAATTGTACACCGGATCGACAAAGACACCTCCGGAGTTTTGGTGATTGCAAAAACGGATGATGCTCATCTGCANTTGTCAAATCAGTTTAAGCAGCATTCAGTCAAACGGCAGTATCAATGCCTGGTTTGGGGTGTTCCGGGAAAAGAACATGGAGTGGTCAACGCGGCTTTGGGGCGTCATCCGGTGCGGCGTAAGGATATNTCAATTGTTGAAAACGATAATCCGGAGGAAAGCGGCAGGGAGAAAGGAAAACACGCGGTAACGCACTGGCGTGTTTTGCGACGGTTTGAATTTTCGGCATTACTGGCCTGCCGCCTGGAAACAGGGCGTACACACCAAATCCGGGTACACCTGACTTCGATTGGTCATCCGGTAATTGGTGATCCGCAATATGGGAAATCGCCTCTTAAGCAGCTTTCAGGGATTTCCACAGAATTAAATCAGACACTTACAAATTTTAAGCGTCAGGCTTTGCATGCAGAAATATTGGGTTTCAAACATCCGTCTTCCGGAGAATGGTTGGAATTCAAGGCACCCTTTCCGGATGATTACAAGATTTTACTGAAAGCAATTCAGCATGATTAGTTCGGAAAGACAGATCAATATCGCATGTCTTCAAACCCGTCCAAGGCCGGATTTTCAAACAGCGCTTGATGAAGCAATAGCACTTGCGGAAGAGGCGGTAGATTCCGGAGCGGAAATTCTTACGCTACCGGAATATTGCGGCGGGTTGAAAACAGAAGGTTCTGCATTTGCTCCACCATTTGCAACTGAGGAGAATCATCCAGTTTTAAAAGGTCTCAGGGACTTTGCAAAAAACCGGAAAAAATATCTGCTTATTGGTTCAATTGCTATAAANGGTCCNGCGGAAAAGATTTTGAATCGNAGTTTTATTATTGATGATTGTGGGAACATCATCAGCCGCTACGACAAAATTCATTTGTTTGACATCACACTAGTCGGAAAAGGAATCATTTCGTGAAAGTGCCACTGTTCATGGCGGTCAGACAGCCGTAATTTGCCAAACGCCTTTAGGATGCTTCGGACAGACAATCTGTTACGATTTACGTTTCCCACATCTTTATCGTGATTTATCACAATCAGGCGCAGAGATATTGTTTGTTCCTGCAGCATTTACAAAAAAAACAGGTGAAGCTCACTGGCATGTGCTAAACAGGGCGCGTGCAATTGAAAACGGTGCTTTTGTGGTTGCACCATGTGCTATTGGTAAGGTTGAGGGCGGCGGTGAAAGCTATGGTCATTCATTGATCATAAATCCCTGGGGTGAAATACTTGCTGATGGAGGAGCAGATTCAGGATTTATCAATGTAAAATATTAATCTGGAAGAGGTTAACTCTGCACGAAATCGAAATTCCAAGCCTGAGTCATGACANAGCATTTTGAGTTTTAAATTGGGGAAANGTTTCAAAATACTTAACAAAAATATATATCCTAACTAGATTTAATCTGTCCAATAATTTCATGCAGGCTCGTATTATCTTCAACCTCAAAACTTTGTGAGTATTTTGTCTCAATCTGGTCAATAAACTCAACAATTACCACTGAATCTGCACCACAATCCAAAATCGGCTGATCCAAATCAGGTTCCAGAGAAACCACTTTTTTAAAGAGTGCAACAATCTCATTTTTCAGTGAAGGTTTTGTTTCGTCAGTTTCTGATTCTTCCTCGTC
>AJXC01001928.1_pt1 | contig 13542 bp, 14 predicted proteins | sample 404948 | NCBI WGS metagenome assembly AJXC01 (sample SAMN02954314, study PRJNA77837) | marine metagenome | biome: aquatic; feature: Guaymas Basin Hydrothermal Plumes; material: sea water; isolation source: Guaymas Basin Hydrothermal Plumes and Background water depths 1600, 1775... ... | reverse complement strand
ATCAATATCTTCCCAGGGACTGAAAATAAACTTGATCGGGTTTTTGTTTGCAGTATAAACCCGTACCACTATAGCCTTTACGCTCGGCAGGTTTGTAATAGGTGTGTATGCCTTTTGGATAGAACTTATCATCGAGCTGATCTTCTTGCGCTTTGATTTCTTGCACACAAACGACATCTGCATTTTGAGTTTTCATCCACTCAAAAAAACCTTTTCGCTCAGCTGCACGAATTCCATTGACGTTAGCCGTTATAATTCTCTTCATTGGAAATATTTTAATGATTTAAGAGGATTGTATGCAGCAGTATCAAAAAGACTTTGTGGATTTTATGTTAGAAATTGGCGCACTAAAATTTGGCGAATTCACGCTTAAATCTGGCCGTGTTAGTCCTTATTTCTTTAACGCAGGCTCGTTTAATACTGGCGAGCATCTCTCAAAATTAGGTAAGTTTTATGCGCAAACCATTACTGAGAGCGGACTTGACTTTGATGTGCTATTTGGCCCGGCCTATAAAGGCATACCATTAGCAACCGCTTGTGCGATGGCGTTAAATGATTCATTTGGGAAAAATGTACCGTATAGTTTCAACCGCAAAGAGGCCAAGACACACGGCGAAGGCGGCGATATTGTTGGTCATGCATTAGAAGGCGATATTTTAATTATTGATGATGTCATCACTGCCGGTACTGCAATTCGTGAAGCGATGGATATTATTGCTGCGAATGGTGCGACAGCCAAGGGCGTGATTGTTGCCGTTGACCGTCAAGAAAAAGGTAAAGGTGATAAGTCAGCCATTCAAGAAGTGGAAGAGAATTTCGGCATTACTGTACTGAGTATTATTAATTTATCACATCTAATCGATTATTTAAAACAAGGCAGCGATCAGGCGCTGATTGAACGCATCGAAGCTTATAGAGATCAATATGGGGTTTAGAAGCTAACTGGGCTATGTTGATAATTTAGGCTCTTAGCGACTGCTTGATGCGCAATCCTTCCTTGATAGATGTTCAGCCCATTCATTAAATTTTGATTATCCAACATGGCTTGTTGGTAGTCTTTATTGGCGATATCTAGAATATAAGGCAGCGTTGCGTTAGTCAGTGCTAAAGTCGCAGTCTGTGCAACTGCACCAGGCATATTACCAACACAATAATGAATAATGTCATCAACCACATAGGTCGGCTTATCATGCGTGGTGACTTTCGAAGTTTCAAAACAACCACCTTGATCGATCGATACATCAACCAAAACTGAGCCTTTTTTTATTAACTTGAGCATGTCTCGAGTAATCAGCTTTGGTGCTGAAGCGCCCGCAACAAGTGCCGCACCAATCACCAAGTCAGCAGTTTCCAACTGTTGTTCAATATTAGATTGACTGGATAAGTCAATAGACAGTTGTGAGGCGTGTTGTTGAAAATCTATTAGCCGTTTTGAAAGTGAACGATTAAGGATAGTGACATTGGCACCCATGCCTAAAGCCACTTTAGCGGCATTCATACCCACGACACCACCACCAAGCACCAATACTTGGGCTGATTCTACCCCAGTGGCACCACTGAGTAACACCCCAGACCCACCCTGGGTTTTTTCCAGATGGTGGGCGCCAGATTGAATCGACATTCGGCCGGCAATTTCACTCATCGGTTGTAAAAGTGGTAAACGGTTATTATTATCTGTAATGGTTTCGTAAGCAATGCACGTTGCACCTGATTCTAGTAGTAGCTCAGTTTGTTTTGGGTCAGCAGCTAAATGCAAATAGGTAAAAAGTATTTGGTTTTTATTTAATAGCTTACATTCGTTTGGCTGTGGCTCTTTGACCTTAATAATCATTTCAGCCTGATCAAAGACAGATTTAGCTGAATTCACAATGTTTGCACCTGCTGTTTGATAATTTTGATCGCTAAATCCAATGGCATCGCCTGCAAGTGTTTCAACAATCACCTGATGACCAGCTTCAACTAACAGCTTGGCGCCATGTGGCGTTAGAGCAACACGATACTCATGCACTTTAATTTCTTTTGGAATGCCGATAATCATGCTAATATTGTAATATGAATAATATACGATTTACAATAAAATTTGGATATGTTGACTAAAGCTTATCCGCAAGAAACACTCGAAGGTGATGGGGTAGTTGTTAATCGACTATTTCCAATATCAAAACGAATGAATTTTGATCCGTTTGTATTGTGGGATCATTTTAATATTTCTGCTGGTCATGGTTTTCCAGATCATCCCCACCGTGGGTTTGAAGCAATTACCTATATGTTGACTGGCGGTATGCACCATAAAGACAACTTGGGCAATGATGCTTTTGTTAGTAAAGGCGGAGCCCAGGTGTTTTGTGCAGGAAAGGGTATAGTTCACTCAGAAATGCCAGCAGAAGAAGGCCAAAGTGTCGGCATTCAATTGTGGATTAATTTACCTAAGCACTTAAAAACAATCAAACCTAGTTATCAACAGATTTTAAGTAAAAATTTGCCCATTACCACTTTTGAAGGTGGCTATTGTCGAACGATTGTTGGTGAAGGGTCGCCGATTGAATTGCATACAGATATTACTTATCAGCATGTAAAAATCGAACAAAATAAACAATACCAAATCTATATTAATCAAGGGCTNAATGCGGTTATTTATGCATTATCAGGTGATATTGTTTTAGCGGGTGAAACACTTAGTTCGACTGAATCGTTATTAATTGAAGCTGATGAAGAGCAGAATTTATCTATTCAAGCAAAAACAGACAGTGAGTTTATGTTTTGTTGTGGCTTGCCGCATCATCAGCCAATCTATCAGCACGGCCCATATGTTGACTAAGGCTAGTCGAGTTTGTCTTATTCAATTATTTCTTTGGTGATATTAAGGTGGTTTATTTTGGCAAAAGAAAGAATACGTTCATAAGTAAACTCACAAGCGTATTTAAGTTGATCATCAAAAACAATGGATTTAATACCATCAATTCTGCGAATTTTCAGGTGGCCGTTATAACGTTTTAGTTGTTCTGATTGCATACAAACCAGTCTTTCAGTCCAATCGCTGGGTCTAAACTTTTGTCCATCTTTGGTAATACCGGATACGGTATAGCGGGTTATTGGCATGGTTCTTTTTCTGTAAGAAATAATGGTGGAGGGATAGGGATTTGAACCCTAGAAGGAGATTAATCCTTGCTGGTTTTCAAGACCAGTGCATTCAGCCGCTCTGCCATCCCTCCAATGTGGAGATATCATACAGTCTGTTGAACTAATAGTAAATAGGATATTTATATAAATTCGATTTGAAATTAGCCATTTTTTTAAGTATAATTCCTTTCTTTTAGATTTCTGATGAGTTTAGTTATGGCAAAGATATGTCAAGTAACCGGTAAGCGTCCAATGAGTGGCAACAATGTATCGCACGCGAACAATAGAACGCGTCGTCGTTTTTATCCAAATCTTCACACGCACCGTTTTTGGGTAGAGAGTGAAAATCGTTTTATAAAACTTAAGTTAACGGCAAAAGGTTTACGTATTGTTGATAAGAAAGGCATCGACACTGTACTGGCAGAAATCCGCGCACGTGGCGAAAAGGTTTAGGAGTAAGGTATGAGAGAAAAAATCAAATTAGTATCATCGGCTAAAACTGGCCATTTTTACACAACAACTAAGAACAAGCGTCTTCACCCAGAAAAGGTAGAAGTTAAAAAGTTTGATCCTGTTGTTAGACAACACGTGATGTATAAAGAAGCTAAGATTAAATAATCTTTCTTTTAACATTTCAATAAAAAGCCGCTATCTTAGATAAGCGGCTTTTTTATTGTCTGTTGGTAAATACTACTCTTCAAGAATTGTATCGAGTGCGATGTGTCCAACAGCTTCTTGATATTCAGAGATTTGATCAAAGTTTAAGTATTGATAAATATCATCAGCTAATGGTTCAATAGCTCTCATGGCTTTCAGATATTCCTCAGTAGTAGGAATATGCCCTAATTTTGCAGCAATGGCTGCAACTTCTGCTGAAGACAGATAAACGTCGGCATCATCACCTAAGCGATTTGGAAAGTTACGTGTTGAAGTTGAGACCACGGTAGCATTGTTTTTCACACGTGCTTGGTTGCCCATACATAAAGAACAGCCTGGAATCTCAGTATGTTCAGTCAGCGCTTCAAAAATTTGATAAGTACCTTCTTTCTTAAGTTGAGCTTCATCCATACGCGTAGGTGGGGCAATCCACAGTTCGGTTGGTAGCTCTGAACGGTCTTGGTCTTTAAGTAGTTGTGCAACCGCTCTAAAGTGGCCGATGTTGGTCATACAAGAGCCAATAAAGACTTCGTCGATCTTGGTGTTAGCAACATCTGAAAGTGTTTTGACGTCGTCAGGGTCATTCGGACACGCCAAGATTGGCTCTTTGATTTCATCAAGGTTGATATCAATCACAGCTGCATATTCACAGTTGTTGTCTGCTTCTAATAATTCAGGCGTATCTAGCCATTTTTGCATCGCTTGAATACGACGTGCAATGGTCTTTTTATCTTCATAGCCCATTTCTATCATCGATGACAATAAGGCGATGTTAGACTGCAAATACTCTGCTACAGGCGCTTTATTAAGTTTGATAGTGCAACCATTGGCCGAGCGTTCAGCAGAGGCATCAGTAAGCTCAAAGGCTTGCTCAATTTTAAGGTCGCCTAATCCTTCAATTTCTAAGATACGGCCTGAAAAAATATTCTTCTTGTTGGATTTTTCAACCGTTAATAACCCTTGTTGAATAGCCACATATGGAATAGCATTCACCAAATCACGTAGAGTAATGCCTTCTTGCATGGCGCCACTAAAGCGAACTAGAACTGATTCTGGCATATCCAATGGCAATACGCCAATGGATGCACCAAACGCTACTAGACCAGAGCCTGCAGGAAAACTAATGCCAATCGGGAAGCGTGTGTGTGAATCACCGCCAGTACCTACTGTGTCAGGCAATAACATACGATTAAGCCATGAATGAATAATGCCATCACCGGGCTTGAGCGCAACACCACCACGAGACTGCATAAAATCAGGCAATGAGTGTTGTAGTTCTAAATCCACTGGTTTTGGATAAGCAGCAGTGTGACAAAAACTTTGCATTACCAAGTCTGCTGAGAAACCTAAACAAGCCAGTTCTTTCAGTTCGTCACGAGTCATAGCGCCGGTTGTGTCTTGAGAGCCAACAGTGCTCATGCGTGGCTCACAATAAGTACCAGGGCGAACACCCTCAACACCACAAGCCTTGCCAACGATTTTTTGTGCCAGTGTGTAGCCTACATTACTGCTGCTAACGTCTTGTGGGCGTAAGAAAAGATCACTGACTGGCAAGTCTAAATCTTGTCGTGTTTTATCGGTTAAGCCACGGCCAATAATTAAAGGAATACGGCCACCGGCACGCACTTCGTCTGGCATCGTGGTTGGCGCTAATTCGAAAGTAGAGATGGTTTCGTCGTTACTGTTGGTTATTTTCCCCTCAAAAGGGTAAATGGTAATTTCATCACCCATATTGAGTTTTGATACATCACATTCAATTGGCAATGCACCCGAATCCTCTGCTGTGTTAAAGAAGATTGGGGCAATATTGCCCCCCAATACCACACCACCACCACGCTTATTAGGGATGTAGTCAATGTCATTGCCCATGTGCCAAAGTACCGAGTTAATGGCTGATTTTCGTGAAGATCCGGTGCCAACTACGTCACCTACAAAAGCCAATGGCAAGCCTTTTTCTTTAAGCTGTTCAATGGTTTCTAGTGGGCTGTCCATTTTCTTAACCAGCATTGATTGGGCGTGGAGTGGAATATCCGGACGTGACCAGGCTTCAGTCGCAGGTGACAGATCATCTGTATTGATTTCGCCATCAACACGAAAGACCGTTAATTTAATTTCTTTTGGTAATTCATTTTTAGACGTAAACCAATCTGCATCTGCCCAGGCATCAACCACTTGTTTGGCGAAAGCATTATTGGCTGATTTTTCTACAACTGTTTGATAGGCTTCATAAATTAGTAGTGTTTTTGCCAATGCGTCTCTGGCAGTTTCAGCTGTGGCGTCTAGATCTAATAGTTCAATCAGCGGGTCAATGTTGTAGCCACCCATCATTGTGCCTAATAAAAACGTAGCGTGTTTTTGATCGACAGCGCCACAAGTTTGCTCGCCTTTAGCGACACTGGCTAAAAAACTTGCTTTGACGTATGCTGCTTCATCCACGCCAGGTGGTATACGATGGGTGAGTAAATCTAAATAAAAATCTTCGTCACCACCTTTGATTAAATTTTCAACAACAGATTTTGCTTGTTCTGCATTGAGCACTAATGGCGGTAAATTATCTTGGGCACGCTCATCAATGTGAGCTAAATAGGCTGTTTTCATCTGTTTAATAAGTGAATCATATAAGGCGTATAATTTTACCATTTATTTGATTTGACTATGCGAATTATGGAACTCAATGCTTTAACTGCTATTTCCCCTGTTGACGGGCGTTATTTTGAGAAAACCAAAGTTTTAAGCTCAATTTTTAGTGAATTTGGTCTGATTAAATATCGCGTATTAATTGAAGTTAAGTGGCTACAAGCCATGGCAGATAATGATGGAATTTCTGAAGTGCCACCATTTAGTGCGCAAGCCAGCCAATTTTTGTCTGATATTGCCACTAACTTTTCACTTGAAGATGCGCAAGCAGTTAAGGATATTGAAAGCACAACTAATCACGATGTGAAGGCGGTTGAGTACTTCTTAAAAGATAAGATTAAAGACAATGCTGAACTTAACGCTGTGAGTGAATTTTTCCACTTTGCCTGTACGTCTGAAGATATTAACAACCTTTCTCATGCATTAATGTTGATTGATGGTCGCGAGGTTGTTTTGGCTGAGATGCAAAACATATTGTCTTTGATTGGTGCTTTGGCTAAAGATAATGCAAGTATTCCGATGTTGTCTCGTACGCACGGTCAAACTGCTTCACCAACCACGGTAGGAAAGGAAATGGCCAACTTTGCGTTTCGTTTGAAACGACAAATTGAACATTTAAAATCGGTCAAAATTATGGGTAAGTTTAATGGCGCTGTGGGTAATTTCAATGCTCATATCTCAGCTTATCCAAATCTTGATTGGCAGAGTATTTCACAAGACTTCATTGAAGGTTTGGGTGTTAATTACGCTATGTACACTGCACAAATTGAAACGCATGATTACATGGCAGAGTATTTCCATTCTATGAATCGTTTCAATACGATTTTGATTGATTATTGTCGTGATGTTTGGGGCTATATTTCCCTAGGTTATTTCAAGCAAAAAACCATTGCCGGTGAAGTGGGCTCATCCACCATGCCACACAAAGTGAATCCGATTGATTTTGAGAATGGCGAGGGTAATCTAGGTATTGCCAATGCTCTGAATACACATTTAGCTGATAAGTTAGCCATTTCTCGCTGGCAACGAGATCTGTCTGATTCAACTGTGCTTAGAAATTTAGGTGTTAGTTGCGCACATTGTTTAGTAGCTTATGCATCGATTGCAAAAGGCATCAGCAAGCTAGAAACCAATGAAGCAAGATTGTTAGAAGATTTAGATAGTTCGTGGGAAGTATTGGCCGAGCCAATCCAAACAGTGATGCGCCGTTACGGTATTGAAAATCCGTATGAAAAACTCAAAGCACTCACGCGTGGCAATACCATTGATGCACAAGTGCTAGCAGAATTTGTGAAAGATCTTGATATGCCAGAAGAAGCAAAGCAAGCCCTAGCAGATTTAACCCCAATGACTTACATTGGTGATGCAGAGAAATTAGCACAAGATATTGAAAAACTGATATAATTTCGCGTCTTATACTTTTTTGGTGTAAGTATTAATTAATATAAAAGGAGCAAAAAACCCATGGTTAAAATTAGACTAGCCCGAGGTGGAGCCAAGAAAAAACCTTTTTATTCAATTGTAGCAACAGACTCTAGAAAACGTAGAGACAGTGGTTACATTGAGCGTATTGGATATTTTAATCCAGTGGCTCGTGGACAAGAAGTTAGGCTTACTATCGAAGAAGATAGATTAGATTACTGGGCATCAAAAGGTGCACAAATTTCTGATCGTGTTAAGCAACTTGTTAAAGAGTTTAAAGACCCTTCAATTCGTGAAAAACGTGTTGCAGCGCAAGACGCTAGAGCGGCGACAGTAGCAGCTAAATTAGCAGCTGAAGCAAAAGCAAAAGCAGATGAAGAAGCAAAGGCCGAGGCTGAAGCGAAAGCAGCAGAAGAAGCAGAAGCAAAGGCGACAGCCGAAGCCGAAGCAGCTGCAGCTACTGAGGCAGAAGCACCAGCTGAAGAGTCAACTGAAGAGGAAAAAGCTGCTGAGTAATTCAACAGCAACCTCTTCTAATCCTAAAAGGCTGTTGGTCGGTAAGATCAATGGCCTTTTTGGCGTTCAGGGCTGGGTGAAAATATTCTCACACACACATCCTCGTAAAAATATCTTGACCTATCAGCCTTGGCATATTCAAATAGGCGGCCAATGGCAGACATTGGATATCCTTAAGGGGCGAGAGCAAGGCAAAACGATTGTCGCCCAACTTAAGGACGTCAATAATCGTGAACAAGCACAACCCATGATTGGCATTGATTTGTATATTGAAAAATCACAACTACCTGAATTATCTGAAGGCGAACATTATTGGGAAGATTTAATTGGCTTAGAAGTTGTTAATCAGAAGGGTATTGCCCTTGGCAAAGTTTCAAACTTGGTCGATACAGGTGCTAATAATGTCTTGGTGGTTAATGGTGAAAAAGAATATTGGGTGCCTTATATTGAGCCATTTTTAATTTCAGTTGATATGGGTAAACAGCAAATTCTTGTTGATTGGGATGAGGACTTTTAAGGCTCTTAGAGCTACACACAATAAAAAACCCGCAATTGCGGGTTTTTTATTAGCCTTGATAAGGCTTTAAGTTAATAAAGCTTTGTCAATGCCAATATTTTCTAAGAAATGTCTGACTTTGGTATTAGCACCAACAATGGTGATATTGGCAGATTTTTCAATACAAATATTGCAAATTTCAGCAATACCGCGCGAAGTGGTGTAATCAATTACAGGCACATTTGATAAATCTAAAATTGCCCTATTGTAATTAGTTTTGGTTGAGAAATCTCTAACAATACCTTTAGCAGAGCCAAAACTCATTGGGCCATTAAGTTGGTAGAATAATGTATTACCGGCACGAATCAATTCCTGATGAGTTTCATCAAGGTGTGAAGCTTCTTCAATGGTTTGCACAGAAACAATGCTGGCTAATTGAACATCGGTCATTCTTTGTAAGAAGATTAGGCTAGCCATTACTAAGCCAATACCAACTGCTGCCATTAAGTTGTAAAGTACGGTGACACCGAGCACGACAATCATAATCAATGCGCCAGATTTTGGTTTTGAAACTAAACCTTTTAAGTATTCCCAGTCAATAATATCAGTACCGACTTTAACCAGGATTGCGCCCAATACTGCTAACGGAATTTGTTGCGCATACTGTGCACCACCTAAAACAATTGCAAGCAGCAACACAGCGTGTAGTGCGCCAGAAATTGGCGTTAAGCCACCAGCTTTAACATTGGTCATGGTGCGCATGGTTGCGCCTGCACCAGGTAAGCCACCAAATAAGCCTGATACAGTATTACCGATACCTTGGCCGATTAATTCACGGTCTGACTTGTGATGTGTGCGAGTGATTTCATCTGACACTAAAGAGGTTAACAATGAGTCGATCGAGCCCAAGATGGCCAACATTAGGCCTGAGGCAACCATATCAAGGATAATACTTACCTCCCACACTGGTATATGGAACGAAGGCAGTCCTGTTGGGATTTCACCTAGAATCATGTTGTTGAATGGCTCTACTTCTGACGAGAAGTATTGCGGGAAAAATAATAAAATTAAAGTACCTGTAATCAGGGCAAATAAAGGGGCTGGAATAAATCTTCCGATTTTTTTAGGTAATAGGTAAACAACAGCGAGTGTGATGAGTGCGATGGTGATGGCGCCGGTATTTGAAAAATAACTTTCAACATCGCTTAGTTGGGCAAAAATACCCATGGTAGAGCCTTTGATCTCATACAAGCCTAGCACTTGTGGGATTTGTAGAATGATAATAATAACGCCAATACCGGTCATAAAGCCTGACGTTACAGGGTGTGGCATTAGGTTGATAAAACGGCCTAATCTTAAAACACCAAATCCAATTTGGAACAAGCCACCTAATACAACAGTAGTGAAGGCAATGGCTAATCCAGTTTCAGGAAATAGGGCAATGTACTTGGTTACAATTAATGCCATCACTACCGTCATTGGACCAGTTGGACCAGAAACTTGTGCACCCGTGCCACCAAATAAAGCGGCAAAGAAACCAGTAATGATCGCACCGTATAAACCCGCAATCGCACCTGCACCTGAGGCTAGACCCATTGCAATGGCAAATGGAAGAGCGACAACACCTGCTGTAATACCACCAGTAATATCGCCACGAATGTTATTAAAATGTAAATTCTCAATTAGCTTCATAGACCTAATCCTTGTATTTTTAAATTTATTGAAATAGATTTGTCTGAAAAGACAAGGTCAGTATTATACAAAATGACACACATTAAATGTAGTCATTATTATATAATATATCTCTTATATTCCCCTGACTCTTCTGTAGTTAGCTGTAGTTAGAACTAGAACTTTTAAAACAATTGGAAATACAAATGGATAAGATTGCGAAGTTTTTACCTTTTTTGGCATGGATTCATGAGATAAAAGATAAAAACGTATTAAAAGCAGATTTAGTCGCAGGCTTAACTGTTGCATTGGTACTAGTACCACAATCAATGGCTTACGCACAATTGGCAGGTCTTGCACCACAATACGGCTTATACGCTTCATTCTTACCAGTGATGATTGCAGCATTGATGGGTTCGTCTCGTCAGTTAGGTACTGGCCCTGTTGCAGTTGTATCTTTATTAACCGCAGCAGCAATTCCAACGATTATTCCGGCAGGTGCTGATATGGTGACATACGCCGCCTACGCTTCACTGTTAGCGTTTTTGGTGGGCATATTCCAATTTGCATTAGGTGCGCTAAAACTTGGTTTTGTTATTAATTTCTTGTCTCATCCAGTCGTGGTTGGTTTCACAAATGCAGCTGCAATTATTATTGGTACTTCGCAGTTGTCCAAAGTGTTTGGTGTTGATAAAGGCGTAGGCGAGCATACTTATGAACAGGTTTTGGGTGTTTTAGTTAATGCTTCACAGCATACACATGCATGGACTTTGTTTGCCGCAATTGTTGCGTTTGCTATTATGATTGGTGTTAAAAAATACGCACCAAAATTACCCGGCGTTTTATTAGCGGTAGTCGCGACCACTATTATTTCTTGGTTGATGGATTTTGGCACGCCAGTAGCAGATGGCGGTCTTGGGGGTGCAATTGTTGGCTCTATTCCTGAGGGCTTGCCTTCTTTAACCATTCCAAATTTTGATTTTTCTGTGATTAATCAGATGATTGTTACCGCTATTACTATTGGTTTGATTGGCTTCATGGAGGCGATCTCTATTGCTAAAGCCATGGCTGCACAAACCAAACAACGCCTTAATGCTGATCAAGAATTAATGGGTCAAGGTCTGGCAAATGTTGTTTCAAGCTTTTTCCAAGGTTATGCAGTATCGGGTTCGTTCTCACGTTCTGCAGTGAATATCTCGGCAGGTGCAATCACAGGTTTTTCATCAGTAGTAACTGCGGTAATTGTCGGTATTACTTTATTATGGTTAACGCCATTGTTATATCACTTACCTCAAGCAACTTTGGCAGCTGTCATTATCATGGCCGTGATTAACTTGATTAAATTTGCACCGATTATGCATGCCTGGAAAGTTGAAAAGCATGATGCAATTGTTGCAGTGACATCGTTTGTATTAACGCTATTATTTGCACCACACTTGGAAAATGGTATTGTAATTGGTGTGATTTTGTCATTGGCGTTATTTTTGTATCGCACGATGGAGCCAAGATTTACAGAGCTGTCTGCGCACGATGGATCAAGTATGTTTGTTAATGCGCTAGATAATAAGCTGGAACGCTGTGAAGTGGTGTCAATTGTTAAATACTCAGGCTCACTTTATTTTGCCAATGCTGGTTATTTTGAAGATAAAATTTTAAAACTTATTGCCGATAAGCACGAGTGCTTAAAATACATCATTGTAGATATGGCTGGTATTAACCAAATTGACGCTTCTGGCGAGGATGTTTTGACAGGCCTTCTAGAGCGTTGTTCTGCTGGCGGTGTTGAGATTCTATTTGCTCGAACAGAAGGTATTGAAAGCGTTTTGAAACGATCTGGCTTTATAGACAGATTCGGCGAAGACCGTTTTTATGAACGCCGTACTGATGCACTTCGTTTTGCTTGGAAAGAGTTAGGCGATGAAGAGGCGGCCTCTAAGAGTCCACTTAAACATCTGATTTCATAAAGCCGTTATTGGAATAAAAATAAAAAGACCCGAGTTAAGCTCGGGTCTTTTTATATGTACAACTATTGCTTATAAATTTTCATAAAACGCTTTTACGAAGTATAGTCCTTGTGGCTCAGCAGTGGCGCCAGCACGCTTTCTGTCTTTTGCTTCCAGTACTTCTTTAACCCATTCAATCGATTTTTCACCTCTACCAACCTTGAGCAGTGTGCCAACAACATTGCGCACCATGTGGTGTAAGAATGCATTGGCTTTAATATCGAGTAAGATTTCATGATCAGTTTGAGTTAATCGAATAAATTCGATGGTTTTGATTGGGGATTTGGCTTGACATAAACTACCCCTAAAGCTAGAAAAATCGTGCTCACCCAATAAATATTCAGCGGCTACACTCATGGCTGTTATGTCTAACTTTCTTGGCTCCCATAGTGAATAAGCACCCACCAATGCAGAACGCACCGGCGTATTATGAATTTTGTAATGATACTGTCTAGCGTGGGCATTAAAACGTGCATGAAAATCATCATTGACTTGCTTAACCCACTTAAAATTCACATCATAAGGTAGATTAACATTACCGCCAAACAGCCATGCGTTGTCTTCACGTTCAACATCAGTTTCAAAGTGAATCACTTGTTCAANNGCATGTACACCTGCATCTGTTCTACCTGAGCAAAATACACGAACAGGCTTATCAGCAATACTGGATAAGGCCTCTTCAACCACTTGTTGAACTGTGCGAATGCNAGATTTTTGCAACTGCCAACCATGGAAGTTTGTGCCTAAGTACTCAACACCGAGTGCTANTTTCATAAATGTTTAATCAATCCTAATTAATGTAAAATTAATTTAACTATTTTATACGCTTGGAGCGTAGAGCATGAAAAATGAAGCAAAAGGATTAGGTAGAATCGCTAGTGCGTATAAAATTTCTATGCAAGGGCTAAAGACATGTTATCAATCAGAAGCCGCTTTTAGACAAGAAGTCTGGCTCAGTGTTGTATTAATACCTTTGGTTTTTTGGCTTAGTGATTCACCGATTGAGCAGGTATTATTAAT
>AJXC01001785.1_pt1 | contig 13656 bp, 19 predicted proteins | sample 404948 | NCBI WGS metagenome assembly AJXC01 (sample SAMN02954314, study PRJNA77837) | marine metagenome | biome: aquatic; feature: Guaymas Basin Hydrothermal Plumes; material: sea water; isolation source: Guaymas Basin Hydrothermal Plumes and Background water depths 1600, 1775... ... | reverse complement strand
AGGTGTGGGATTTAGTGTTTTTAAAATAACTTTATCTATTATTCATAGTTGTGAAGAGTCATCCTGTGTTTGATTTTTTAAATCTTCTTGATGTACTTTCTTAAAAAGTTTTTCTAAGTACAAAACACCACCACATAAATCTCGACTAGAGTTGTAGCCTATCTCTCCAGTTCGATATTTATAATAAAATGAAAATAAATGTGTAGAGGAGTGTGGAAACGCATTATTTAGTGCATGCAGAATATTTTTATCAGCCTCTTTAGATACGGATAACACCCTATCATCTTCAATATTTGCATTTGGTTTTAACACTCCAAATCCGTAAGTTGTTAAAGGAGGGCTATTTGGATGTGAAATTCTCTTTATTTTTTCTTTAATTAATACAAAGTTTGGGTTACTCTGGTATTTTTCCATTAAGAGTTCTTCTAACAATGCAAGGCCAGAAAGTGTTACTTGTGTTTTCGCGTCAGTAGAAAAATGACTGCTATCAATATCAAGAGTTAAAACATATTTATCGTAAATCATATGATCATACAATGAGATATCCTTTCTATTGTTCCCCTCTAAAGGGAAATTTTCTGGCAACTCAAATGCTGTAACTGTATTTCCTGTATCCCCCTCCAAGATTTCTCTAGCTGTACAGTTGATATACTACCTCCCCACCCAGATATACTTAACTGATATGGCACACCTTTCAACATTATTGTCCCGATATAAATGACTTTTCCGGTATTGTTCATACTAGGAATCACATATTTACCATACTGCACAAGGTTCATATTAATCGTACTTATAGCTGCACTCTTGTCTAGATTATCTCCACTATTTAATGAATCATAAAGTGATGTGGAAATAAAGTTATCCATTCCTAAACTACAAACATCACCTTTAGACCTAATGTAATTTAAATCTACATAAATTCTATCCGGGTCATTATGGATAAATTTACACGCCTTTTCTATGATTCCATCCTCTGAGTCGCTCCATTCGAATGGACCAAAAGGGGAAGGGTATTTCTCAACATTCTCTGCACTATTAGCAACGAAAGAGAAGAATGTAATTATGTAAACAAATATTAGTAGTAATGTTTTTAGTTTCATAGGAGTAATTGTAGCTCAATATGATTATCTACTTAGATGGAATTACCCACCCTTTTAGAAGAGAGGTCGGCAAGAGAAACTGAGTTAGATGTGAGGTTTAGTAATATTGATTAGCTAATAGAAACTCTTTAAGTAATTATCAATAAAACCAAATAAGGCACTAAAAGAAAGAAATATATAAATAATTTATAAAGACCCATTCCACCATAGTGAATTGAGTTGAATGATTCTCTTTTAATAGGAATCCAGTAATTGCCCTTCTCATATACAAAATCTGGGTATTTTTTAACTACAAAAGCCCATACGATAAGTATAGTCAAGTTAATAATTAGATTCCAGCCTAAGAAGCTTTGCCACATTTCTATTGTCATAACGAAAACCTCCTATTTACACCAACTTAATTTTCATAAGAGTAATTGTAGCCCAATGTGACTATCTACTAAGATAGAATTACCACCCCTTTTTAGTAGTGAGGTCGGCAGGGGAAACTGAGCTAGATGTGAGATTTAGTAATTTTGAAAATGATTACAATTCTCTATCTTCTAATAAAAAAGGTTTTAATACGCACCCAAAACGTTTTGCCTAATAATGCAAGTGAGCCGAAGAATAGTAACTCGGCTAGTACAATTAAAACTGTAGTTGCTCCTGCAATTTGAGCCATAGAAAGATTACTAAATGGTAGTAATACAACTACAACCCAAGCTATACACGACAATATAAATAACACATAGCCGAGTTGTTTTCTTATTTTATTTTCTTGCTTATTTAATATCCTATTCATAAACCCTTGCTGCTTACTTACGCCCTAAATAATAAGAAATAAAAACACCAATTATTGCGTAAGTAAAATTAAACAAATTTATCTCTCCTAAAATAATATTTTTAGTTTTTGGATTTTGGATTGTTGACATAACAAAATTCCTATTTAGTGTACAGAATTTGTACTAAATAAGTAATTTGTAATAACTTAAAAGGTTGGAAACCCTTATGGGAATTGGTGCGCTCGAGGTGATTTGAACACCCGACATTTGGCTTCGGAGGCCAACACTCTATCCAGCTGAGCTACGAGCGCATGTTTTGTGCGAAAGTAGTTAAAGTGTGTAATTCTAATTAGTCGTCAGAGCAAAAAACCGCTTGCATATTGGCTACTAGTTTCAAAATTTTAGTATCTTTAACTTTGCATAAAATTTTATTACCATCACGCCGCGATTCAACAATGCCTTTAGTTCTAAGAATATCAATATGTTGTGAGATATTTGATTGTGAAGAGCCTACTTGCTTCACAATTTCAAGCACCGGTAATTCTGAATCTTTGAGTGCGCATAAAATCTTTAAGCGCAATGGGTGCGCCATCGCCTTTAAAGCCTTGGTTGCTTTTTCAATATCTTCTTCTTTTTCTAACAAAGTCATTTCACTCATTACTAATCCCCATTCATTCTTATTTAGTTAAATTCTGCCCAGCATGCCATAAACACCGTATCTTCTCGCCTTAATTAATACCATTCTTTGGTAATAATTAATTAAGCTGTCATGGTTAAGTGCAATATCAAAAATTTGCCACTTGCTAGTAGATTGACTCTTATGAAACGATAAATCAAGATTAAGGCCAAATCTAGAGTAGCCGTTTGCTTTAAGTTTAACAATAATATTGCCACCCATTACTGGCCTTGCAGAAATGAAACTAAAAGAACTTGAACGACTTTGGGCTAGTCTTGATAATAAAGTAGTAATGATATTTTGTTTTAATCTATTTGAGAAAAACTTTGTTTCGTCTTCACTTAAGCTTACATTACTAACCAATAACACTTCATTGGCAATATAATCAAAATCAAACAGTGGAGCGATTTCTGAATCAACTAAGAATTTCACCATTTGCGGTGAATAATTTGCTGCAGTGGTTAATTGGTTAAGCTTAACAATGGTTGATTGTATGGTTTGAACAGGGCCTTGTTCTGTTGTTTGTACTGCCTCTGTAACAGCTTCTTCCTCGTTTGCAAATAGGGTTGATGACATCAACATAGCTTAACGTCAATAAAATAACATTCAATCTTTTCATTTTTTCTCCATAATCTAAAAATAAAACCAAGTAAAATCCGAAATAACCTGTGGCTATTTCACAGTATTATATTTAAACTTCTTATAAGCAAACAATTATATTATGACTTTCTTTAAATTATTTAAGCATTCATTATTTTTAGTGTCTTTTTGCGCCTTTTTTGCCACCGCTCCAGCCTATGCCCAAACCGAAGCTGAGAAGCAAAGATTAGAGGCTTTCTTTGAAGATTTAGAATCATTTACTAAAGTTTTTAGTAACATCAAACAACTGTATGTTGATGAAGTCACCAATAAAGAATTGTTCGAAGATGCAATCAAAGGCATGGTGACAGGATTAGATCCTCATTCTAATTATCTAAAACCTAAAGAACAAAAAACTCTGCTTGAAAGCGCTTCAGGAAAATTTGGCGGATTGGGTATTGTGATTGGTATGAAGGACGACGCCATCCAAGTCATCTCCCCTATTGACGACACACCTGCTTATCGAGCAGGCATTCAAGCAGGTGATTTAATTGTAAAAATTGGCGATAAGCCTGTGCGTGACATGACACTAGAAGACGGTGTTGAATTAATGCGAGGTGAGCCAGGTACCGATGTCCAAGTAACCATTGTTCGTAAAAATACAAAACCTTTTGTAGTTAAAATTACACGTGAAATTATTACCATTACTTCGGTTAAAGGTTATTTGTTAGAAAAAGACATTGGCTATATTCGTATTTCTAGTTTTCAAAATCCGAGTGCTAATTTGCTCAAAGAGACACTCGGTGAATTGGTTAAGAAAAATGATGGTTATTTAGAGTCGCTTATTCTTGATTTGAGAAACAACCCAGGTGGCGTGTTAGATGGTGCTGTTGATATAGCTAATTTATTTATTGATAAAAAAGGCTTGATCGTTTATACCGAAGGTCGTATTCCAAGCTCAAATCTAAAATTCAAAACTGAGCCTGGCGATATAATGCTTGATTCTCCAATTGTGGTACTAATTAACGAAGGTTCGGCTTCAGCTTCGGAAATTGTTGCCGGTGCATTGCAAGACCATAAACGTGCCATTATTATGGGCAGCACTTCTTTTGGTAAGGGCTCGGTTCAAACGATTATTGAGCTCGATGATGGTTACGGCCTAAAAGTTACTACAGCGCGTTATTACACGCCATCAGGTCGCTCTATTCAAGCCAAAGGTATTGAACCCGACATTGCTTTAAAAAATATTAGTCTTGAGAATGAAAAAGAAGACAGTGTACTTGGTGACACCAAAGAAAGTGATTTAGACGGCCACCTAGAAGTTGAAGACCCTTCTCAATTATCTGATGAAGAAATTATCACCGCACAAAAAAATAAAAAATCTGAAGAAGATAAAAAAGTCATTGATAAACTTAAAAAAGATTACTTTGTGCACGAAGCGACTAATCTACTTAAAGCATTGACAGTTTTGGGTAGATAATTGATGGCTGTTGTTCTTTCAGTTGCGAATCAAAAAGGTGGTGTGGGTAAAACCACCACTGCTGTTAATTTGAGTGCCGCTTTAAAAGCCATTAAAAAACGTGTGTTACTGATCGATATCGACCCTCAGGGCAATGCCACAATGGGCTGTGGTGTTGATAAATATAACTTAGAAAATTCAGTTTGTGAGCTACTACTAGATGAATGCAGTATTGGTGAAGCAACGGTACACGCCCCTGGCGTTGAGATTGATGTACTACCCTCTAATACCGATTTAATTGCAGCAGAAATCGCCCTACTTCAGCGTGAAAAATCTGAATATAAATTAAAACAAGCCATTGCCAAAGTAGAAGACAAATACGATTATGTGGTAATCGATTGTCCGCCTTCACTTAATATGCTTACGATCAATGCCTTTACCGCATCTGACGGTATTATTATTCCAATGCAATGTGAATACTATGCGTTAGAAGGCTTGACCGCACTAATACAAACCATTGAAAAAATTCAAGCCACTACCAATCCTGACTTAGATATTACTGGCATTGTTCGTACTATGTTTGATACGCGTAATAATTTATCTAACGAAGTGTCCATTCAATTGTTGCAGTATTTTTCACACAAAGTATTTAAAACAATCATCCCTAGAAATGTAAAATTGGCCGAAGCACCCAGTTTTGGTCAGGCGGCAATTAACTACGCCAGATCATCCAAAGGGGCAATTTCATACGTTTCATTAGCAAGTGAAGTAATTAGAAAAACATCGATAAATTAAAATGGCAAAAATTTCAAAAATTAGGTCGTGGATTAGATATATTGTTAGGGCAAGTCTCCTCTGCGGGTGGTCAATCTAACTCTGAGCACAACCTTAAATTATTAAGTGTTGATGCACTACAGCGTGGAAAATTTCAGCCTAGAGACGATATTGACCCTGATACACTCAATGAATTAGCTGATTCCATTACCTCTCAAGGCGTTATTCAGCCGTTGGTTGTACGCAAAGTCACCTATGATAAGTATGAAATCATTGCGGGTGAAAGACGCTGGCGTGCGGCCAAAATTGCAGGTTTAGACAAAGTCCCTGCTATTGTTCGTGAAATTGATGATCAAGTTGCTTTAGCGATTGGCCTTATTGAAAACATTCAACGTGAGTCATTAACACCACTTGAAGAGGCGAGAGCACTACAGAAATTAATTGAAGATTTTAAAATGACACACGAAGAAATTTCACATGTTGTGGGCCGTTCTCGCTCTGCAGTAAGTAATTTGATTCGTTTATTACAACTGAATGAGTCAGTTAAAGAACTACTAGGCAGTGGCAAAATAGAAATGGGTCATGCGCGTGCATTATTATCGCTTAAAGAAGATAAACAATTCGATGTTGCTAATCAAGTTATTCAACGCTCTTTATCGGTTCGTCAAACGGAAGAGCTGGTCAAGCGTGTATTAAATCCAAAACCTAAAAAATCCACCGAAGTGGATCCACACATCACATCACTGATGCGATCTCTAAGCAAGACGTTAGATTCAAAAACTGAAATCAAACAAAACAATAACAAAGGTAAAATTATTATTCACTATTCATCGGCTGATGAATTAGACAACATCCTTAAGCATATTAAATAATTAGTAACTCTTTCTAAAGGATTACTGTAAATCGCTAGCCCTCCCAGAGGATTGCTGTGTGTCGCTAACCATTCCAGATGACTGCTGTAAATCGCTAGCCCTCCCAGAGGATTGCTGTGTGTCGCTAATCAAATCCTCCGACTCGATCTAATTTTAAAGAGTCATCATAGTGCATCCAAATACCAAAAGCTTTACCGATAATATACTCTTCCGGCACAAAGCCCCAGAAACGAGAATCACTACTACGGGCACGGTTATCACCCATAACAAAATAATGCCCATCTGGAACCCTTAGCTTAGGGGTGGTTTGAGAATGTCCCTTTGGATCTAGCAAGATATCATGCGGATTATTATCTAATAATTCACGTTTGTGTTTAAACCCTGTCATCTGTACACCTGATTCAACACCTTGATAAAGGCCTAAGTCTTGATAAGTAATCTTTTCATCGTTAACACGCAAATGATCTGATGAATAACTAATAACGTCTCCTGGAAGACCTACAACACGCTTAATAAAATCAGCGCCTTTATAATCTGTATTTTTTTCATAGTTCGGATACCTAAAGACAATCACATCGCCTCGTTCTGGTTTTTTAAATTCTACGATTTTTTTATTAAGCACCGGCAAACTAATACCGTAATCAAATTTTGATACCAAAATAAAATCACCGGTTAACAAAGTTGGCATCATTGAGTTTGATGGAATTCTAAAAGGTTCAACCATAAAGCCTCTGAGTAAAAATACCAACAATAAAACAGGGTAGAATTCAGCGGACCATTGCACTAACTTAGGTCGGCTTAAATATTTTTCTGACTTATTAAATCTTAAAAAACAAACAAAATAAAACCACTTACTAATAAAGGATTTATTTTTAGGTATTACTACTGATTCAGTCGATTCTTTTCTAAATAAAGTGTCAACAAAAACAATGATAAAGGCAATAACTAGAAATAAGGCCAAGTAAGAAGAGACGTCCCACGCAAAGAAAGGTGATGCATTTTCAATAGTCATAATAAAAAAAAGGGAAATAATAAAAAAGTTATTATATAATAATTTCTTTTATTATTTTTACATTGGAGAAAGTTAAATGGCATTAGCTGATTTAGAAAGAGATGGACATGGTTACTTAGTTGATTTGAACACATGGAATGAAGATATTGCTACAGAGCTTGCAGAAGAAGAAGGTGTAAACCTAACCGATGAAAGTTTTCAATTAATCAACTTCTTACGTGAGGAATATATCAACAATAATGCCAACCAACCTAACGAACGCAACATGGTTAAAGGTTTAAAAGCTGACTGGGATGGTAAATTAACCACGAAAGAGCTATACACTCTATTCCCTAAAGGCCCTGCTAAGCAAGCAGGAAAAATTGCAGGCCTTCCTGAAACAAAACGTAAAGGTGGCTACTAAGCACTAACCTTTAAAACTAAAAAGGCGCTCAATGAGCGCCTTTTTTAATGCCTTGTACTATTTATTCAAACTTCAGCAATATCCATGCCGGCACTATTAGCCAGTGCAACAAAGTTAGGGAATGAAGTCATGACATTGTCCACACCGTCAATTTCGATTGTATGCTCACACCGTAAAGACGCCACAGCAAACGACATCGAAATTCGATGATCATGATGCGACTTGATTATTTCTGTTGGTTTTTGAAAAACACCACCTTGAATCTTAATGCCATCTTCTAACACTTCGTTTTCAATGCCCAAGATAGTTAGCCCGTCTGCCATTACTTGAATACGGTCAGACTCCTTCACTCTAAGCTCTCTTGCGCCCGTTAATATTGTTTCGCCTTGTGCACAACTTGCTGCAATAAATATCGCTGGAAACTCATCAATTGCTAATGGCACTAATGATTCTGGAATATGGATACCTTTTAATTCTGATGATTGAATACGTATATCAGCTAATAACTCACCGCCAATTTCACGCTCATTTGACAGGGTTAGATTAGCACCCATGAGTTTAAGAATATCAATCACTCCTGTACGGGTTGGATTAACATTAACACCAGTTAAAGTAATGTCAGCTTCTGGCGCGATAGCGGCTGCCACCATAAAAAACGCAGAAGAAGATATATCACTTGGGACTTGAATCTCAGTGGCTGTTAATTCTCCACCACCGGTTAAACACATTTGATTATTATTCACACGCACATCATAGCCCAAGCCTTTTAGCATGCGCTCAGTATGGTCACGTGTGGGTGCTGGCTCAGTCACACAGGTATCGCCCTGTGCNTACAAACCCGCTAACAACACACATGATTTCACTTGCGCAGATCCCCCGCACAGGAAGATCGTAATGAATGCCTTTGAGTTGTTGTCCGCCTTTAATCTTAAGTGGTGGTTTACCATCATCACTATCAATTAATGCACCCATCTCAGTGAGTGGGTTAATCACCCTACCCATTGGACGCTTTGATAACGACTCATCNCCAATTAATTCACAATCGAAATCTTGTGCAGCCAAGATGCCTGACATGAGTCGAATAGAAGTACCAGAATTACCCAAATCAAGCGGTTTCGAAGGTTTTTTCAAGCCATTGATACCAACACCATGAATCGTCACATTATCGCCTTCACGCTCAATTTCAACACCCATTGCTTGAAACGCTTTTAAAGTAGATAGTGCATCTTCACCTTCTAAAAAACCAGTGACTTTGGTAACGCCTTTAGCAAGCGACCCCAGCATAATAGAACGATGGGAAATTGATTTGTCACCTGGTACTTTTAATTGACCTGATAATGAATGTGCCGGTTGGGCAATAAATTTACTCATATACTTTTTAATTAATCTTTAATCCAATCATCTCGTGCAGATTTAGCCTCTACAAATAACTTTTCTAACGCTTCTGATTGATTGTTTTCAATCAAGTTTGACAACTGATCTAGTGCTTGTTGGTAACCCTTAATATGCTTCACAATATCTGTAGAATTATTAAGGCAGATGTCACGCCACATAACGGCATCAGATGAGGCAATACGTGAAAAATCTTTAAATCCGCCTGCTGCATAATCACACGCATCAGGATTGTTGGTAACCAAATAGTTCATTAATCCAAAAGCTAGCATATGCGGTAAATGCGAAGTCATTGCTAATAAATCGTCATGTTTTTGATGTGTCATTGTTTCTACTCGTGCTCCTAATGTTTGCCATAATTCAGACACCGCNTCTATTGCTTGTNCGTCAGCATTGTCTTCGGGTGTGAGAATAACGCGTTTATTATCAAATAACGTACCATCACTGGCTTCTACACCGCTTTTTTCCTTGCCTGCAATTGGGTGTGCAGGAATAAATCTTGTGGGTACTTTACCAAATACTTGTTTCGCAATATCAATCACACTACCCTTGGTACTACCCACATCGGAAATGATTACTGCATCAGTAATATGTGGTTTGATAAGCCCTAAAATTGACACCAAAACTATCCACAGGTGTGGCGATTAATACCATATCTACACCTTGTAATGCAGTGGCAATATCCAAGCTATACTCATCAATAACACCGAGTGATTTGGCTGTAATCAAACTGTCTTCATGACGACCAAAACCAACAATGGTTTGTACTTGATTGGCTTGTTTTAATCCTGCAGCAAACGAGCCACCAATGAGTCCAACGCCAATAATACAAATTTTATCTATCATAAGACTGATTTTAACGCATCAAGAAATGTTTCATTCTCGTTTCGAGTGCCGACTGAAACTCGCAAGTAGTCTTGCATTTCAACAGGACGCACAATAAAGCCTTCCTCTAATAATTTTTTGATAAATCACGCCAGCATCTGTCACTTTCACTGCAATAAAATTTGCATGTGATGGGATGTAAGATAGACCTAAACGTTTAAATCCTTGCGAGAGTTGTAATAAGCCATTTTTATTTGCAGTTACTGACCTAACCAAAAAGGCTTCATCAAAAATAGCAGCTGTCGCAGCACTTTGTGCAATATGATTCACATTAAACGGCTGACGAATACGATTTAAATAATCTGCAATTTCAGGATTGGAAATAGAATAACCCACTCTCAAACCAGCCAAACCGTAGGCTTTAGAAAATGTACGGGTAATAATTAAATTATCAAACTCATTTAGCCATCCAATCGATAAATCAGTAGTGTCTAAATACTCAATATAAGCTTGATCTAGCACCACAATAACCGAGCTTGGTACCTTGGATAAAAATGCATAAATTACATCATCACTCAGTAGTGTACCTGTTGGATTGTTCGGATTTGCAACAAAAACTAGTTTGGTATTGTCCGTAATTGATGCAAGCATTGCATTCAAATCATGGCCAAAATCATTAGCAGGTATTACAACCGCTGTCGCACCTAAAGCCTGAGTAATTAATGGATAAACCACAAAAGCATATTGTGAAAAAACCACCTCATCTTCCGCCTGACATACGTAAGCTCTAGCCACTAATTCTAAAATATCATTTGAACCATTGCCCAAGGTAATGCCATCAGTTATCACTGACAAATGCGCAGCGATCGCTCGTTTAAGCTCAAAGCCATTACCATCTGGATATCGGCTGATTTCACTGCTGGCTTTTTGTATCGCTTCTAACGCCTTAGGCCCTGGGCCCAAAGGGTTTTCATTGCTGGCAAGTTTAACCACATGATCCAAACCCAGCTCACGCTGTAACTCGCTAATAGGCTTGCCTCCCTGATACGGACTCAGGGAAAGAATGGACCCACAAACACTCATAAAACGGCGACTGGATAAGAACCTAAAATATCAACTTTTAGCACTGTATCGGCAACTTTTTCTAATGCAGTTTGCACTTGTGTTTCTTGTTGATGACCTTCAACATCAATCAGAAATAAATACTCCCATTTCACTCCAGGAATTGGATGACGCGCCAATTGCAATATATTAATATCTTGCTCTTTGAAAGGCGCAAGCAAGTCTAGCAAAGCGCCAGACTCATGTTTAGTAACCACTAAAATTGATGTTTTGTCTTTACCTGAAGGTGCAACTTCTTCATTAGCTAACACTAAGAAGCGTGTGACATTGCCAGTTTTGTCTTCAATATTTTTAGCTACTCGCTCCAATACGTACAGGCTTAAAGCTGCCTCCGATGCAATCGCTGCTGCATGTGGCTCATCTTTGACAATACGTGCCGCTAATGCATTGGATGCCACTGGCTTGAGCTCAGCATTTGGATAATGATTACTCAGCCAACGCTGGCACTGATCAAGCGCCTGTTGATGCGCATAAATCGCCTTAATCTCTTGTGCTTGATCTGCCATCATTAACTGATGTTGGATTGAAATCTCAACCTCACCACAAATCTTTAAACCTTGAGAATACAACATGTCAACGGTACCACCAATTACACCATTTGAAGAGTTTTCAATCGGTACAACGCCATAATGCGCATTGCCTTTTTCAACTTGATGGAAAATCTCATCAATACTACCGCAATCGAGTGTCGATACTGCATGGCCGAAATGCTTTAGGGCCGCTTCTTGTGTGAAGGTTCCTTCAGGTCCCAAATAAGCAATATTAAGAGGTTGTTCTAATGCTAAACAGGCAGACATAATCTCACGGAAAATGTGTGCCATATCTTTATCTTTAAGCAAATTATCGTTACGATCAATAATCTTACGTAACACTTGAGCTTCACGCTCAGGACGGTAAAAAACACTTTGATCTTCTGAGGCTTTTTTAACTTCAGCTACAGCCGAGGCTAGTTCAGCACGTGCACCGATTAGCGACTGAATCTCTTTATCCAGCGCATCAATTTCAACTCTCAGTTCATCCAGTGTTTTTTTAGCCATCTTTATGGTTGAAGACCTCTTACTGTTAAGATGCCTTCAATCTGTTTTAAATTATCGATTACTGTATCAGAAATTTCGCTCTCTAGGTCGATTAAAGTATAGGCAACATCATCTCTTGATTTATTCAACATATCAACAATATTTGCACCAGCATCAGCAACTGCTGTTGAAATTTGACCCACCATATTCGGAATATTTTTATGCGTAATCGCCAAACGCTCTTTACCCGCTCTTGGCATTTTTGCTTCGGGGAAATTAACCGAATTTAAAATATTACCATTTTCAAGATAATCTTTAATTTGATTTGCCACCATGATCGCACAATTATCTTCAGCTTCAGCTGTTGATGCGCCTAAGTGAGGTAATGCAATGACGCGTTCATGGTCTTTCTTATCGTCGATTGGAAAATCAGTCACATAGTATTTAACCTTGCCAGCTTCCAATGCTGTGATCAATGCATCTTCGTCAATAATACCATCACGGGCAAAGTTTAAAATGGTTGCGCCTTCTGGTAATAAAGCAATACGCTCTTCGTTTAATAGATTCTTAGTGCCTTCAACTAATGGCACATGAAACGATACAAAATCACTTTGTGAAAATAGTTCATCCACACTCAGTGCTTGCTCAACCTCAGCTGATAATTTCCAAGCGCTCTTAATAGTAATACTTGGATCAAAGCCAATCACTTTCATACCCAATGCGTGCGCTGCATTGGCAATTTGTACACCAATAGCGCCCAAACCAACAATACCCAGTGTCTTACCGGGTAACTCTGAGCCAGCATAATTTTTCTTGCCATCTTCAATCGCAGTTTTTAAGTTATCAAGCGGTAAGCCATTAACATAATTCCAAGCTTGGCAAATGTTACGACTAGACAACAACATAGAGCTAATCACCAATTCTTTTACTGCGTTGGCATTAGCACCGGGCGCATTAAATACCACCACACCTTTGTCGCTCATTTTATCTAGTGGAATGTTATTCACACCCGCACCTGCACGACCTACTGCTTTTAAATTATCGCCAATTTCCATATCGTGCATCTTGGCACTACGTACCAAAATTGCATCAGGATTAGTCATTTCTGAGGCAACTTCATAACCTTCTCTTGGTAGTTTTTCTAAACCAACGGGTGAAATATTATTGAGTGTTTGAATCTTAACCATTATGCATTTTCCTTTTCAAAATCTTTCATAAAACTAACTAACGAGTCGATGCCCTCTTGTGGCATTGCATTGTAAATACTGGCGCGCATACCGCCCACTGAGCGATGCCCTTTGAGTGTTATTAAATCACGTTCTGCTGCTTTTTCTAAAAACAAACCATTCAGATCTTCATTGGCTAATAAAAACGGCACATTCATCCATGAACGATATTTTACAGCCACTGGATTTGAATAAAAATCAGAGTTATCAATCGCATCATAAAGCGTTTTAGCTTTAGTTTCATTAGTCTTAGCCATTGCGCTCAAACCGCCCTGCTCTTTCAACCATTCAAACACACGACCCGCCACATACCATGGGTAAGTTGCTGGCGTGTTGTACATCGAATCGTTATTCGCTTGGGTTGCATAATCAAATAAAATTGGCTGGTTAGCCACNACATCACCGATTAAATCATCCCTAACAATCACAATGGTTAGGC
>AJXC01000167.1_pt1 | contig 13662 bp, 21 predicted proteins | sample 404948 | NCBI WGS metagenome assembly AJXC01 (sample SAMN02954314, study PRJNA77837) | marine metagenome | biome: aquatic; feature: Guaymas Basin Hydrothermal Plumes; material: sea water; isolation source: Guaymas Basin Hydrothermal Plumes and Background water depths 1600, 1775... ... | reverse complement strand
ATTTTTATCTAAACATAGATTTGGAATTTCTTTTGATGTTTTTGTGATATTTGTAATTAATTTTGATAATTGATCGTTTGAAATCATGTACATTGCTTTTTTTCCTTCATCCCTTGATTTAACAATCCCACATTTTTTTAGTGTCTTTAGATGATGTGATACTAGCGGTTGATCTTTTTTTAATTCATTTACAAAATCATTTACACATAATTCATTATTTTTTTGTAATAATTCTAAAATTTCAAATCTTGTTTCATCACAAATACATTTTAAAAGACTGACCCCATTCATATCAATTTAAATTTATATAAACTAATATTTATGTTATAGTGTGAACACGCCTAAAAATATTCTATTTGTATGCCTAGAAAATGCTGGAAGAAGTCAGATAGCTGAGGCATTTTTTAAAAAATATGACAAAAACAAATTCAATGTTATAAGTGCTGGAACAACTCCTTCATCACATCTTAATCCTATTGTTATTTTAGTAATGGCTGAAATTGGAATTGATTTGAAAAACCAACAACCACAATTATTATCAAAATCTATGATTGAAAATTCTACTAAAACCATCAATATGGGTTGTATGGATAAAGAATCATGTCCATCATTATTTGTTAATACTATCGATAATTGGAATATTGATGATCCAAAAGGAAAATCAATTGATGATGTTAGAAAGATTCGTGATCAAATTAAAACTGATGTTTTGAATTTAATTGATTCTCTTGAAAGTGATAATTCATGACGTATTCTAATTTACAAATTTTTACTGTAGAATTAATTGGAACTTTTATTCTTGTAGTTTTTGCAACGGGTTCAATTGTTTATGATGTAGAATTTTTTAATGGTGATTTGGGAATTCCTTTTGCAGCTGTTGCACCATTTATTGCATTATTAATTGGAGTTTATTCTTTTGGAAAAATATCTTTAGCTCATTTTAATCCTGCCGTTACTATTGGNTATTATNTTACAGGNCATATNACNAAAATTCAAGTTTTGTATTATTTTGTTGCAGAAATAATTGGTGCATTATTGGGTTCTCTTTTTGTTTTAAATTTTATTGGAGACAAAGCAAATCTTGGAGCTAATGCACCTAATCATGATTTTTCAATATTTTTAATATTTCCTGTAGAAGTTTTAGCTTCTGCTATGCTTATGGGAGTTATTTTTTATGTTGTTTATACAAAAGGTTTGAGAGGCTTTTAGTGGTGTCGCAATTGGTGGAATTGTTGGATTGGATATTTTATTTTTAGCATTTATCTCTGGTGCATCTATGAACCCTGCTAGAGCACTTGCACCTGCATTATTATCTGGAACTTTTAGCGATTTATGGTTATATTGGAGTGCCCCTTTTGTTGGAACTGTGATTGTAGCATTTTTGTTTCGTGGTAAATTTCAAGCCCAAAGAACTCAAATTACGAATAATAATGACCATGTTGTAGACTGAATGATGCCTGTTTCTAAAAAATTATTCAATGATGCAAAAAAAGTAATTCCTTCAGGCGTAAATAGCCCTGTAAGATATTTTGAACCTTATCCGTTTTTTACAAAAAAAGCAAATGGTGCATATATCTGGGATGCGGATAATCGACGTTACATTGATTTTTGTAATGCATATGGTGCATTACTTTTAGGACATAGGAGAAAAGAAATCATCTCCTCCGTATCAAAACAACTTTTGAAAGGTACACTGTATTGTACTCCTACTGAATCTGAAATAGAATTATCCAAATTAATTCTTGGAAATTTTCCNTCAATGAATAAAGTACGATTGATGAATACTGGTGGTGAAGCTACAATGACTGCAATTAGACTAGCTCGTGGATTTACAAAAAAGAAAAAAAATTATTAAAATTTGAAGGATGTTATCATGGTGCACATGATTCTGTTTTAGTTAAAGCTGGTTCTGGTTCTGCACATAATGGAATTTCTGTATCTGATGGTGGATTAGATGAGGTTTCAAAAAATACTTTGGTAGTTGAGTATAACAATATTGAAGATTTACAAAAAACAATTTCTAAACATAAGGACATTGCAGGTGTAATTGTTGAGCCCATTTTAGCTAATATGGGATTAATTTTACCTGAAAAAAATTTCTTTCAGATTTAAGAAAAATTACTAAAGAAAATAACATTCCCTTAATTTTTGATGAAGTTGTCACTGGATTTAGAGTATCTCCTGGTGGGGCACAACAACATTTTGGAATTAAACCTGATCTCACTACTTTGGCTAAAGCATTGAGTAATGGATTTGTCATATCTGCTGTTGGTGGAAAAAAAGAAATCATGGATTTACTTTCTCCTGGAGGAAATGTTTACCAGGCAAGTACTTTTGCTGGAAATCCTATTTCTGTTAGTGCTGCAATTAGTTCTATTAAGACAATAAATAAAATGAAAAATAAACTCTATTCTAAACTTGAAAGATTCAATTTGTTATTTTCTACCGCATTGGATGATATGGCGACTGACATGAATATTCCTCACCAAATCAATTTTACAGCCTCAATGTTTCAGATTTTCTTTACTAATACGCCTGTAACTGACTATAAAACATCAAAAAAAGCAAATGGCAAAAAATTCCAAAAATTATTTAGAACTTTGTTAAAAGAGGGCATCTTTATAGCTCCTTCTCAATTTGAAGTTGTTTTTTTATCTGATGCTCATACTGAAAATGATCTAAACAAAACATTAGATGCATATCATATTGCATTAAAGTCGGTGAAAAATTGAAATATCTAGTTGGCGCAAGAGGCAGTAAATTATCTATGGCCCAAACAAATTGGGTAATTTCAGAATTAAAAAAAGAAAATTCTGATTCTGAATATGAAATTAAACCAATTACTACTAAAGGTGATACTGACACACGACCATTATTTACCATTGAACAAAAAGGTATTTTTGAAAAAGAAATTGATAAGGCCGTTGCAGAAAAAGAAATTGATTTTGCAGTTCATAGTCTTAAAGATGTTCCTTCTAAATTAGCTGATAATCTAATAATTGCATCCATCCCAAAACGTGAAAAAGTTAATGACGTATTCATTTCATCTAATGGTTCATCTTTGGATGAAATTAAAGCAGGTTCTATAATTGGAACAAGTTCATTACGACGTGCTGTACAGATTAGTAGAAAAAGATCTGATGTTGTTGTCAAATCTATACGAGGAAATATTGAAACTAGAATTAAAAAAACATCTGAAGAAAATTATGATGCAATAGTACTTGCACAAGCTGGAATTTCTAGATTAGGTGTTGATATCAAATCTACCACTTTATCTATAGAAGATTTTTCTCCTTCACCTGGTCAAGGTGCTATTGCTATAGTTGCAAGAATGGACGATCCCCAAACAATTGAAATGCTTAAAAAAATTGAAGATCCTGATTCTAGATTGGAAATTGAGGCTGAACGTGCTTTATCTGACTTTATTGATTCTGGATGTAGATTCCCTTTAGGTGCATATGCAAAATCAAATGGTTCTAAAATGACATTAACTGTATCTGCTTTTTTCTGTTGATGGTAAACAATCACTACAAGTTACTCGATCAGGTGATAAGAATAATCCAAAAATCTCTAGGCAGGCAGGTAGGAGAGGAATTACGTAGTAAGGGAATCAATGATCTTGCATTAAATTGGAGGGAAAAAGTAGAGGAATGGAATAATACATGACTGGTAAAGTATATCTTGTTGGAGCAGGGCCTGGAGATAGTAAATTAATTACTCTACGGGCTGTTGAATTAATCCAAAAAGCAGATGTTGTTTTGTATGATAGGTTAGTAGGCAAAAAAATTATTTCTATGATTCCTAAAACTGCTGAAAAAATCTATGTTGGACGTGCAGTAGGTGATGACACAACTCATCAAAATACTACTAATGATTTAATGGTTGAATATGCAAAATCTAAAAAAAATGTTGTTAGACTAAAGGGAGGAGATCCAATTATTTTTGGACGTGGTGGGGAAGAAGCTGAATTTCTAAAAGATCATAAAGTAAAATATGAAATTGTCCCTGGAATTACTTCTGGAATTGGTTCTGCAACATATGCTGGAATTCCTCTTACTCATAGAAAGTATTCATCATCAGTAGTTTTTGTTACAGGTCATGAGGATCCTGAAAAGAAACAAGAGATTGTCAAATGGCAAAACCTTGCAAAATCTGTAGATACTATTGTAATTATGATGGGCTTGTCTAGAATTGATATTATTTGTAAACAATTGATATCTGGTGGTATGGATAAAAAAACTCCTGTGGCTGTAATTCAAAATGGAACAACTCCTCAACAAAAAATGATTAAAAGGAACTGTTACAAATAATTGCAAAAAAAGTTAAAGAAAATAAAATTGTCCCTCCTACAAATATCATTATTGGTAAGGTAGTTGATTTATCTGATGTTATTGGGTGGAAATAATGCTAAATGGTAAAACAATTGCAATAACTCGTTCAAAAGATGATGCTTCGGAATTTATTTCACTTGCTCAACAAAATAATGCAACTCCAATTCCATTACCTACGATTGAATTAGTAAGTAAGGGTGAAAAAATTGTTGATGAGTTTTTAGAATCAATATCAAAATACAATCCTGATTATTCTGTTTTTATGAGTTCAAAAGCTGTTAAATTATTATTTGATACTGCAAAACAATCCGGAAAACTTGAAAAATTACAATTAGCAGTTGCAAATACTATTGTAATGTCCGTTGGTCCTAAAACTTCTCTTATGCTTGAATCTGAAGGAATTAAGGTAAATCATCAACCTACAACTTTTTCATCAGTTGGCATTGGTGAAGAATTTACACAACTTAATGCTGTTGGAAAAAAAGTTATTGTTCCACGTAGTGGTGCATCAACACCTTTTCTACAAGAACTACTTTCAAAAATTGGAATTGATGTTTTAGAAATTNATTTGTATGATGTTTGTGCATTTAGGGATACTACTCAATGGAATGGATTTCGAGAATTATTTTCTCAAAATAAAGTTGATGGGGTGGTATTTACCAGTGCGTCATCTGTTCGAGGATTTTTTGAGATAATGTCTAAGGATTATAGTAATGATGTATTACTTGACAATCTTACAAAATTATCTGTTGTTTCTATAGGTCCATTTACTTCCGATGAACTAAAAAAATTCAAAGTCAAAAATACTATCGCAGAAGTTCATACTGTTGCAGGTGCATTTGATGCTATGAAGAATTCTTTGAATCTAATTTGAGTATACTTTAGCTCAAGCTATTTAGCTTCACCTATTTTTCCTCATGTATTTATAATATAACGCAGTTATGTCACTCATGGCAACTGAAAGCATAGATGTTGATTATTCAAAATATGATTTTAAAGACTCTACCGAAATGTATGTTCACCTTAGTAAGAAAGGACTCTCTAAAGATACCGTAATTGAAATTAGTAAAATGAAAAATGAGCCACAATGGATGCTTGATTTTAGACTACGTTCTTATGAAATTTTTATGAAAAAACCAATGCCAACTTGGGGTGGCGATCTTAGTGTTATTGATTTCCAAAATATCTACTATTATGCTAAAGCATCTGACAGTGTAGCAAAAGATTGGGATGATGTTCCAGATAATGTTAAAAAAACTTTTGATAAACTTGGAATTCCAGAAGCTGAAAAGAAATTCTTAGCAGGTGTTGGTGCACAATATGAATCTGAAGTTGTTTATCACAGTTTAAGAGAAGATTTAGCAAAACAAGGTGTTTTGTTTTTAGATACTGATCAAGCTTTAATTGATCATCCTGAATTATTCAAAAAATATTTTGGTAAAATTATTCCTCCAGAGGATAACAAATTTGCAGCATTAAACAGTGCCGTATGGAGTGGTGGTTCATTCATCTATGTTCCACCAGGTGTTCATATTGACATGCCTTTACAAGCATACTTTAGAATTAATGCAGAAAACATTGGTCAATTTGAAAGAACATTAATCATTGTTGATGAAGGTGCAGAAGTTCACTACATCGAAGGTTGTACTGCTCCTGTATATTCTTCTGAGTCACTTCACTCTGCTGTTGTAGAACTTGTTGCACACAAGGATGCAAAATTAAGATATACTACTATTCAAAATTGGAGTTCCGATGTTTACAATCTTGTAACTAAACGTGCTTATGCATATGAAGGTGCAACTGTTGAATGGATTGATGGAAACATTGGAAGTAAATTAACAATGAAATATCCTGGAGTCTATCTTATGGGTGAAAGAGCTTATGGTGAGACATTATCTATTGCATTTGCAGGTAAAGGTCAACATCAAGATACTGGTGCTAAAATGGTACATCTTGCACCAAAACACAACTTCTAAAGTCACATCAAAATCTGTAAGTAGATTAGATGGACGTTCAACTTATAGAGGAATGTTACATGTTGCAAAAGGTGCTACAGGTGTAAAATCTACTGTTCGATGCGATGCATTACTAATGGATGATACGTCAAAAACTGATACTTATCCATACATGGTAATTGAACAAGAAGATGCAACAATCACTCACGAAGCTACAGTTGGAAAAATTGGTGATGAACAAATTTTCTATCTTATGTCTAGAGGATTTAGTGAAGAAGATGCATTATCATTAATTGTTAATGGATTTATGGAACCATTTACTAAAGAATTACCGATGGAATATGCCGTTGAATTAAACAGACTCATTAAATTAGAAATGGATGATTCTGTGGGATAATTTCCCAACTCTTAATGATTAATTATGTCTCAAGAACTTCTTTCTAAAATTAACACTGCTCATATTGATGAAATCTCTTCATCTAGAAATGAACCTGATTGGCTTAAAGATTATAGGAGAAATTCATTATCCATTTATGATAGTCTTCCAATTGAGACATCTCCATTATACAACAAGTATACTGATGCTAAAAAAATGGATCCTGAAAAAGTATCTCTTTCAACTACTACTACTGAAACAATTCCTGCTTTTCTTCAAAAAAGATTGAGCGAATTAGACAATGAAATCTGTATTATTCAAATTGGAACTAATATTCATAAAATCAATTTACCTGATGAATTAAAATCACAAGGTGTTGTAATCTCTTCAATATCTGATGCAATTCAAAATAATTTTGAATTGGTAAAAAAAGCATTAGAGGCATCAAATTCTAAAGATGATAAATTTACGGCTTTGAATAATGCTGCATTTAATTCTGGTATATTTATCCACATACCACGTAATTTTGTTTTAGACAAACCAATTCACTTTTTGACGTGTCTTTCTGAAGATGGACATTCTACTATTTCTAGAAATATTATTTTTGCAGATGAGAGTAGTAAAGCTACACTTATTCAGGAATTGTATTCCCCAAATATTCAAACTCAACAAGCATATTTGGAATTAATGAACACTAATGTTGCTGCAAATGCCCAATTAGATGTTACTACTTTACAAATGATGGATCAACATGCAGTAACTTTTTCGACAAGGCGTACTGATTTAGGCCAAGACGCTAAAGTAAATTGGTATTCAGGATTATTTGGTTCAATGCTATCTAGATATAAAATTGAATATTTTCTTAATGGTCCTGGTGCATCTTCTAATGATTCTGAAGTTATTTTTGGAAATAATGAACAATCATTTGATATTCAGACTAATGTAACTCATGAAAGTCCATCTACAGAAGGTCGAGTAGTTGAAAAATCTATTCTTCGAAATGCATCTAAATCTCTTTTCAAAGGAATGATTAGAATTAATGAAAATGCATCTAAATCAAACTCTTTCTTATCTGGTCGTTCAATTCTATTAGATAAAGATGCAAAATCTGATGCAATTCCAGGATTGGAGATATTTACTAATGATGTAAAGGCAACTCATTCCGCATCTGTTGCACAACTTGACGAGGAACAAATTTTCTACCTTCAAACTAGATGTCTTAGTCGTGCAGAAGCTGAAAGAACTATTGTTGAAGGTTTCTTAGAACCACTTTCAAGAAAAATGTCATTTCAGGTTAGAGCTTGGATTGCATATCTTATTGAATCAAAATGGGATAATCGTGACCTTAGCATTAATACTGATGAGGAATTAGCAAAGTTTGTTGAAATTGAAGAAACCCGTTATGATGAAAATTCTGAAATTGAACAACACTACAAGTATAGGTGATTTTTTTGGCTGAATGGATTAAAGCATGTAGTTTAGATCAAGTGAAAAAAGGTGAACTTTTTGGATTTGTTCAAGATGGTAAGAAACTTCTCATAGCAAATCTTAATGGTACTATTCATGCAACTGATCTAATTTGTACTCATGCTGATGCTGATCTTTCTACTGGATTTCTTAGTGATGAAGGTGTTAGATGTCCATTACATCTTTCTGTTTTTAATTTAGTTAATGGTAAACCAAATAATCTTCCTGCTGAAACAGCACTTCAAGTATATCCGGTTAAAATTGATAATAACGAAATTTTTGTGGAGATTTAAACATTGCAAAGTACAGATTCCTCTTTTGAAAATATTCGAAAAGATTTTCCAATCTTAACCCGAACTGTTAGAGATAACAAACCTCTCGTTTATTGGATAATGCCTCAACAACTCAAAAACCAAACCAAGTAATTGATGCTATTACTGATTATTATAGAAATCATAACGCAAACATTCATCGTGCAGTATATGCTCTTGCTGAAGAATCTACTGAAGCATACGAAGCTGCCAGAGATAAAATTGCAAATTTTGTAAATATAAAAAATCGGCAAGAACTTATTTTTTGTTAGAGGAACAACTGAAGCAATTAATTTAGTTGCATATGCATGGGGAAGATCTCACATTAATGAAGGTGATATTATAGTAACTACTGAATATGAACATCATAGCAACATTGTCCCATGGCAATTACTTACTCAAGAAAAGCGTGCAAAATTAGAATATATTGGAATGGATGATGATGGACAATTAATTTTAGATGATCTTGACAAATATCTTGCAACTGGAAAAGTAAAACTTGTAACTTTTAGTTTGATGTCTAATGTTCTTGGAACAATTACTGATGCTGAAAAAATTATTGCAAAATGTAAGGCTGCTGGTGTTCCTACTTTGATTGATGGTGCTCAAGCAGTACCTCACATGAAAGTTGATCTAGACACTTTAGGTTGTGACTTCTTTGCATTTTCTGGACATAAAATGCTGGCTCCAACTGGAATTGGTGTTTTATGGGTTAGAAAATCTGTATTACAAACAATGAATCCATTTCATGGAGGTGGAGATATGATTAGAGAAGTTCACAAGTATGAAGCTACTTGGAATGATTTACCTTACAAATTTGAAGCAGGAACTCCAAACATTGCAGATGTAATTGGATTTGGAGCTGCAATTGATTATCTCTCAAAAATTGGAATGGATAATGTACGACAACATGAAATTGAATTAACAAAATACGCCATGGAAGAATTTTCAAAAGTTAAAGGACTTCAAATCTATGGCACTAAAGATATTACAAAACGTGGTGGTGTGATCTCATTTAATTTTGCAGATGTACATCCTCATGATGTTGCTCAAATTCTTGATGAAGAGGGAATTGCACTTAGATCTGGTCATCACTGTGCTCAAGTTTTAATGGAACGACTAAATGTTGCTGCAACCTCTAGGGCTAGTTTCTATATTTATAATACAAAAGCAGACGTTGATGCTCTTATCAATTCATTAAAAACTGTGGCAAAGGTGTTCAAATTATGACTGGTGGCGTTGATATTTATCATGAAATGATAGTTGATTATTCAAGAAACCCTCTTAATTATGGAGAAATTGAAAATCATGATGTTACATTTCATGATTCTAATCCATTATGTGGTGATAGTATAGATATTGATATGAAAATTGATGAACAAAAAGTTACTGATATCAAGTTTCATGGAAAAGGTTGTGCAATTTGTATGGCATGTACTTCAGTTTTAACTGAAATAACTAAAGGAAAATCTCTTGATGATGTAAGAAAAATTGAAAAACATGATGTTTTAAGTGAATTAGGTCTTGAGCATTTACAAGCTGTTAGAATAAAATGTGCTTTACTTTCTCTAAAAGTTCTCAAATCTGCAGTGTATACCTATCTTGGTTCTAATCTTGATGATTCTACCAGTATAGATACGCTAAAAGCAGAGGCTGAGAATCTGTATTAGTATGAGTGATTTTACTCCTTTAATTCCAATTTCATTACAAATCAGAAAAATAATTTTTGAAAAATTTAATGATGTTGATATAAAATTTACAAATGATGATATTTTTAAAATTCTCAAATCTGAAGGTGATGTAGATCCTTCTTGGATAATTGATGATACTGAATCATTATTCAACGATCTTTGTGATTCTGGTCTTGTAAGAAATATTGCTCAGAATTTTACTACTATCTTTTTAAAATTATTTGATCCTGTTGAAAAGTTTCATTGTGATTCATGTAATGCATGATATCAGTATCTTGGAACTTCTGAGGAAAGAGTTTGTCCAAACTCTTCATGTAAATCTTCTATTTAGATCTGTATTTTATTGCAGCATTTTCTAATGCTTTCATCATTGGAAGTTTATCTCCCGTTAGATATAGTACCAATGCTCCTCCTGCTGTACTGATATGATTAATTTTATCTGCTAACCCTTGTTGTTTTAATGCTGTTGTTAAATGACCTCCACTTACAATTGTTGTTGCCATTGAATTTGCAACTGAATTAAGCATTTGTGTTGTTCCATATTTGAAATTCTTTTTTTCAAAAAATCCTGCCGGCCCACTAATGAATACAGTTCCAGCACCTGAAATTAGTTTTGAATAATATTCTATTGTTTTAGGTCCTATATCAAAAATCTTATCACCTTTTCCAATTTCTCTAACATCCATCTCTACTCTTTCACCATCTTTGTCAATTGCAATATCTACTGGAGTTGCAAATACATCTGGATAATCACCTATCAACGAATGTGCTTTTGCAACAACTTCTTCTTCCCTTTTAATTCCTAAAGGTGATTTAATTCGTGCTTGAGCTCGCATGAACACATTTCCAATTAACCCTGTTAGTAAAACATGGTCCGCACGACCATTTTGAATCAATAATTTGATTGCTTCTAGTCTATCTGGTACTTTGGAACCTCCTAAAATAATTACATGTGGTGCTTTTGCAACAGTCATTATTTCATCTAGGTTTCTTACTTCTCTTTCAACAATTCTCCCTGCACATGCTGGTAATACTTGTGCAAATCCTACGATGGATGGATGTGATCTATGTGCACTTGGAAATGAATCTAACACACAAAGATCAAATAATTTTGATAATCTAGAAACCATTATTGTTTTTGCAGCATTTTCTGGAGAGAATTCATAATTCTCTTCAGCACATAATCTTAGATTATCTAAAAGTAATATTTCTCCCTCTTCTAAATTTTTAATTGCATTTTGTGCAGCTTCTCCAATAGTATCTTCTACATATTTTATTTTTTGACCCATTAGTTTTTCAAGAACTTCTGCATGCTTGTTCATTCCAGTATATTCATTGTTTCCAACTCTTCCTTGATGTGATGCTATCACTACTTTGGCATCTTTTAATGATTTGAGAGTTTCAATTGCTTCTTCAATTCTTTTAGTACCTAAAATTTCATTAGTTTCTGGATCTATGGGACAATTCATGTCCATTCTTACAAAAACTGTTTTACCTTTTAACTCAAAGTCATCTAATGTGAGTACATTCACGCCTTTTCTATTATGCACTTGGTTAAAATCTTTGAGCCGATCATAATTATTTTTATGAATTTTGTTTGTATTGTGTGATTTNTATTTTTGAAAGTTATGTATTAATAAAAATTAAAAGATGTATACTTGAGGTTAATTAATTGCAAAACTGGCTCTTTGATATTCGGTCTCGTTCTTTTGTTTTACTAACTGCACTATTTCTTATTTTGACTGCTCTTGTATTTTCTGAAGTAACTGATGATTTTGATCAAAGCGTAATTTTGTATTTTTCAGAAAATGTTGGAAATCCAACTCTTGACATTATCATGCAATATGTCACTGAAAGTGGAGATGTTTTTAACATGATGATATTTGCAATTATAATATTATTAATTCCAAAAACTCGTAGAGTTGGAATTACTCTTCTAATTCTAATTGTAATTTCTACACTTCTCACAGGATACATCAAATGTGGTGTTGATAGAGAAAGACCTGATTTTGAATACTTTGGTGTTGAATTTCCTGTAGAGATTAGCCGTGATACATTTGCATTATTTTGCGAGGGTAGTTTTGATGCATCATATCCTTCTGGACATGCAGCTAGATCAATGATATTTGCAATTATCTTAGGTTATGCGTTATCCGAAAGATTCCCTCGTGGTGCATATTTGATATTTGTATACCCTGCAATGATCTCTATTAGCAGATTGTATGTTTTACAGCATTTTCCTATGGATGTGATAGGTGGAACTGTCATTGGAATAATGCTTGCTGGTGTAATGGCTAATAGAACAAAATTATATCAGATTTTTGATAAATCAAAAACCTAATTCTGTAAGGGCTGTATTATCTATCAAAACTATTGCAAAGTGTTCATCATCATGATGATATGTCCAATATTTGACATCTCTTGTTTCATTTTTTTGTCGAAGTCCTCTTGTTACACCTGTTGTAATTGTATATCCAATTCTTTTTGCAATTTTTTGTTTCTTTTGGCATCAGAACTTTGAAGTCCTTCTTTTTTATTTTTAAATCCTAAATTTACCATGTCATCTACTGCTTGTATCGCATCATTTTCATTTTTTAAATCATATATTTTTGAAACTAGGTAAATTTTTTGGATGAAATTCCATGATTTTGATAAAATATCATCACTAATATTTTTTAAAAANNTTTTTTGTCGATCAATATTGGTTAATTTTCTTAACCGAACAGTCAAATCCTGATCATATTAACAACTTAATCGACTCTTTTATTTTAGAACATCATTGACATCATTAGAAAAAACAGTAATTGAGTTACGTCAAAAAAAGAAAGAAGCAACAAAATTAAACAAAATGCTGAAAATGAACTTAAACAACTTCAGTCAACCGAAAAACGTTCTACAACTGGATTACATACAATTGATAAAAAAATTGAAACTGAAAAAGAGGATGTTTCAGATGTTTCAGACACTCTTATTAGAAAAAATGCTCAATTAGATAGTATTCAAAGATTGGTAACTACTGCTGAAGAACGAGTGAGTAGCGAAAAGGAAGTACTTGAACAAACTGAACAAGAGATTGAATTTGCTGAAACTCCTGAAGAAAAACAAAATGCTGAAACTAGATTACGCTCATTAAATGATCATATTCAAGAATTAATTTCTGAAATTAAAAGTAGACAAAAAACCTTGAAAAAAATAACTAATGAGGTAACTACCTTTGATGATATTAAATCAAAAATTACGACACAAATCAAAAAAACAGACTAAATCAAAACCTTCACTTCGCAGTACAATAAGTACCAGTCATCAGACTGCTGCAAAAGTTGTAAAAGAAATTGAAAGACGAACCAAAGCTGAAGAACGAATTACAAAAACTCTAGAAAGTGCATCCTCAAAATTAAAAGAATATCTTGCAANGAAAGNNGCAGCAGCAANGAAAGCAGCAGCAAGGAAGCAGCAGCAGCAAGGAAAGCAGCAGCAGCAAGGAGAGCAGCAGCAAAGAAACTGCAGCTAAAGAAACCTGCAAAGAAACTG
>AJXC01001905.1_pt1 | contig 13817 bp, 16 predicted proteins | sample 404948 | NCBI WGS metagenome assembly AJXC01 (sample SAMN02954314, study PRJNA77837) | marine metagenome | biome: aquatic; feature: Guaymas Basin Hydrothermal Plumes; material: sea water; isolation source: Guaymas Basin Hydrothermal Plumes and Background water depths 1600, 1775... ... | reverse complement strand
CATAAACGTCGACTTGTACAAGCAGATTTTCTAGATTTGATTTCAAACAAACTGCAAAATGATGGCACAATACACATGACAACAGATTGGGAAAACTACGCTAAACATATGATGTTGACACTAGAAAAACATCCCCCACTTTAAAAACACCCTAGGCGCCCATAAATACTCATTAAGACCTAAACATCGGCCGATAACTAAATTCGAACGCCGAGGCGAACGATTAGGCCACGGTGTTTGGGATTTAATTTTTATTAAGGAGTAATTATGTTGTTCCCTTTATTCGTTATTGTGACACTGCTTGAAATTTATGTATTGGTATCCGTGGGTGAAGAGATTGGTGGATTTAAAACGATACTACTGGTGATTGTTACCGCATTGATTGGCTCTACCTTGCTCAAACAACAAGGCTGGTCAACCATGGCCAAAGCACAAAATGCCATGGCGAATGGACAAACACCAGCATTTGAAATGATGGAAGGTGTGGTGATTTTAATCTCGGGTGTGTTGTTATTAACGCCTGGATTTATTACCGATGCCGTTGGCTTGTTAGGTCTGATGCCTTGGTCTCGAACTTATTTTATTGATCACATCCTCAAAAAAAATGCTGAAAAAGTATTCTCTCAGAACAATACGATGTTCATTCACAAAGGTCAATCACCCGAGAGAAAAGACAAAGGTAAAGACAAAAAAGACACCATTGAAGGCGAGTTTTGGGAAGACTAAAAACCTTAGACGAATGGCTTAATTGGCAAGAAAGTTTACACACCCAAGAAATTGACCTTGGACTTAAGCGCATACAAAAAGTCTATCAAAAATTATTTCCAGATGGCGTTCCTTTTCAAGTCATCACCGTTGCAGGTACTAATGGTAAAGGCTCTACTATTGCCTTTATCGATAGTATTTACCAACAATCAGATTTTAAAGTTGGTGCCTTTACCTCACCACACCTTATCAAATACAACGAACGATTTAGCGTTAATGGGAAAATGGCTAGTGATAAAAGCATCTGCCAAGCTTTTGATACGATCGAGGCGCTTCGAGGTAAAACTTCTTTAACCTATTTTGAATTTTCAACCTTGGCTGCGTTGGTGATTTTTGCTACCGAAAAAGTAGATATTGCAGTCTTAGAAATTGGCCTAGGTGGTCGACTCGACTCAGTAAATATAGTCGACCCAAACGTCAGTGTCATTACCAATATCGCCATTGATCACACTGACTATTTGGGTGATACCCGCGAAGTCATCGGCTTTGAAAAATCTGGCATTATGAGGAACGACATACCTTGTATTTGTGGCGATCAAAATCCTCCGACCTCACTGCAAAATCATGCCGACAATATTGGTGCATTGCTCACCTTTGTTAACCAACCGTATCTTGGAAAAATCAGCTTACAAGGCGAACACCAGCAATACAACGCCGCATTGGCGATTGAAGTCGTTAATCAGCTACAACCGCTATTTCCCATAGACCAAAATCAATTATCTCAAGGGTTAGAAAAAGCCAAATATTTTTGCTCGTTTTCAAATCAAAATACTTAATGATAAAACCATTGTGTTAGATGTTGCGCATAATGAGGCGGCCATCAAAGTCTTGGCAGAAACCTTAAAATCAAAAAAAGTACCGACCTTGGCAATTTTCTCAGCACTTAAGGATAAAAATATTAAACTGATGATTAATGCGATTGAATCTTGCATTGATGAGTGGTTAATCGTGCCGCTTTCAGTTAATCGTGCAATCAAAATCCAAGACTTGGTTGAGAAATTTAGCTTATCAAGCAAAATCACCACTTGCAAGGATATGGAATCCGCTATCCATCAGGCGCTCAATACGCAACAATATCAACGCGTTGTTATTTTTGGTTCATTTCACACCGTAGCTGACGCCATGAAAATTCTAGATAAATATTAAGCCTTCATGGTCTACGCATAGCGATATAATCTTGTAAAATTAGCAATTAACTAGGGAGCACTAATGAGTGATTTTTTTGCAAATATTTGGGAAACGATTGGCCTACTGGTTTGGTCTGACTGGCTAACGATTGCCATCTTAATCGGCTTCCTTGTACTTGGCATTAAACGAGGATTAGCCAAAGAACTCATCAACTTAGCATTCTTACTATTAGCCATTGTAATCGCTTGGTTATTTTACCAAGGTTTAGCCGAAACACCAATCATTACCTGGCTAACGCTCTCTTACAAATCCCATTTAGCAATCGCTTTTGGCGTTCTCTTTATTGGTGTTTTACTAATCAAAAAAGCTTTATACAAACTCACAGCACTTTCATCTAGTGTTAGCAATCCCTGTGCACTTAATCGAATTTTTGCTTTGTTGATATTTTTCGCAACCACAACCGTTGTGAGTTGGTATTATTTAGATATCGTTGCCGGACTGGGTATTATGGAAATTGTTGTTACCAATGAGTCTGTTCGAATTGGCATGTCGTTCGCTATTGTTTTTGCTATTATTGTTGGCGTATGTTCTTCTATTTCAAACATGCTAAATATTTCAATTGGCTCAAGCAAGCCTTGTCTACTTGAGTCATTTTTCCAGAAGATTTTAAATGGCTTACACAGTACTGACAGTGTACTCAACGCACGCAATATTGACAGCACAAAAAACAAATTACTGGGTGGCTTGATTGGATTGATTAAAGGCAGTTTGGCAATTTTAATCATGGTGCTGGTTCTGCAAAGTATTGAATGGGTTTCCCAACAATACTATTGGGCTGAAACCAAAGGCGCGCTCAAAACTTTTCAAGATGTGGCTTCAGATATAAAACCTGAATTATCACAGCATTTATTATTTATCGAAAACGAATAAGGAAGACAGCCTATGTGCGGTATTGTTGGCATTTTATCCACCACTAAAAAAGACACGGCGCTTTATATCTATGACGCCTTAACCATTCTCCAGCATCGTGGACAAGATGCGGCTGGCATTGTTACTTCGCACAAAGGTCGTTTTTATATGCGCAAGTCAAATGGCTTAGTTAAAAACTCATTTAGAACCAAGCACATGGCCAAACTCTTAGGTGATATGGGTATTGGCCATGTACGCTACCCAACAGCTGGTAGCTCATCTGGTGCAGAAGCTCAGCCTTTTTATGTGAATTCACCTTACGGCATCGCCTTTGCTCATAATGGCAATCTAACCAATACTAAACAACTCGAAAAAGAGCTGTTCGAACAAGACCTGCGCCATATTAACACCAATTCTGATTCTGAGATTTTGCTTAATGTATTTGCCAGTGAATTAGCCAAATTAAAAAAACAACGCATTAACGAAAAAGATATTTTTGATTCGGTAACTCAAGTGCACAAACGTGTGCGTGGCGCTTATGCCACGATTGGCATGATTCCAGGCTATGGTATTTTTGGCTTTCGAGATCCAAATGGCATTCGTCCGCTCATTTTAGGCAAACGCACCACCAAAGGCGGCACTAAATACATGCTCGCTTCAGAAAGCGTGGCACTCACTGCATTGGGTTATCAGATTACACGCGATATCGAACCAGGTGAGGCTGTCGTCATTGATAGAACAGGCAACGTCTTTACACAACAATGCGCTGACAACCCTAAATACTCACCTTGTATCTTTGAATTTGTCTACTTTGCTAGACCAGATTCAGTTATCGACAATATTTCAGTTTACAAATCTCGTTTAAGAATGGGTGAGCGTCTTGCAGATAAAATTAGTCGAGAATGGGATGTTAACGATATTGATGTCGTAATTCCAATTCCAGATACTTCTCGCGTTGCCGCCTTACAATTAGCCCACAAATTAAAAGTTAAATATTCTGAGGGTTTAATTAAAAACCGCTATATTGCTCGCACTTTTATTATGCCAGGGCAAAAACAGCGCAAAAAATCAGTACGACAAAAACTCAGCACCATTGAGCTAGAATTTAAAGGGAAAAACGTTTTGCTAGTAGATGACTCCATTGTGCGTGGCACTACCAGTGAGCAGATTGTACAAATGGCGCGTGATGCTGGCGCTAATAAAGTATTTTTTGCCTCAGCTGCACCACCGGTGCGCCATCCCAATGTTTATGGCATTGATATGTCTAGTGAAAAAGAATTTATTGCACACGATAAAGATGTTGACCAAATCTGCCAAGCTATTGGCGCTGACAAACTGATTTATCAAGACTTAGATGATCTCATTTGGTGTGTGCAACAGGGTAATTCAAACATTACTGAGTTTGATTGTTCTTGTTTTAATGGTGAGTATGTCACTCAAGATATTGATAAAAATTATCTTGATCAAATCGAATCTTTGCGTTCTGATTCTGCCAAGCAAAAAAACAACACCAACGAAAGTTCTGAATTGATTTGTAATGATGTAGAATAAGCTTTATTTAACGATTATTATCCAGACATGAAAGACTTAAAATTCGATACCAAAGCCATACGCGAAGGCTATCGAACCACACAAGAGCAGGAGCATTCAGAGGCTATTTTTTTAACCTCAAGTTTTGTCTTTGATTCTGCCGAACAAGCCGCCAACCGATTCTCTAAAGAAGAGCCGGGCAATATCTATGCGCGCTTTACTAACCCAACAGTTGATGCATTTGAAAAAAAACTAGCCGCACTTGAAGGTGCTGATGCTTGCGTTGCCACATCAAGCGGTATGGCGGCAATCTTTGCTAGTATTATGGCTTTGGTCGAATCGGGTGACCATATTGTCGCTTCGCGTAATATGTTTGGCACTTCTATTGTCTTATTAAACACCATTGTTAGTAAATTTAATGTGGGCATTAGTTATGTTGATTTGGGTGATTTATCCCAATGGAAAAACGCAGTTCAAGACAATACAAAATTATTTTTATTAGAGACACCGTCCAACCCATTAGGTGAGGTGGTAGATATCACTGCGCTTAGTAAAATCAGTCAAGCCAACAATATTTTGCTGGCAGTTGATAACGCAATTTTGTCTCCAGCATTACAAAATCCAATCAAACTAGGGGCGGATGTTGTGATTCACTCAGCCACCAAATACATTGATGGCCAAGGCCGTTGTTTGGCAGGCGCGGTATTAGCCAGTGAAGTCATTATTGAAAAAGTCAGTGCCTTTACTCGCGCAACAGGACCAAGCCTCAGCGCTTTCAATGCCTGGATCGTACTCAAAGGCTTAGACACACTAAGCCTTAGAATGAAAGCGCATTGTGATAACGCCCTCAAACTAGCAACATGGTTGCAAGATCAAAATCAAGTTAAGAAAGTACATTATTTAGGTCTAGAATCTCACCCAAACCATGCCTTGGCTAGCGCTCAACAATCTGGCTTTGGTGGTATTGTCTCGTTTGAAGTTAAGGGCGATCGTGAAGCGGCATTTAAAGTGATTAATGCAACTGAAATACTCTCTATTACCGCAAATCTCGGTGACACTAAAACTACCATTACTCATCCGGCAAGCACCACGCATGGACGACTCACTGAAAATGAAAAACAACAAGCTAATATCACCGAAGGACTCATCAGAATTTCAGTTGGATTAGAAGATATCGGCGATGTGATAAATGACATTAGCAAAGAGCTTTGAAGTATAATTTTCGCTAAAGACAGACACAAGGACTGATTGATGCAAAACTCTTATTCATATGAAGAATTAATCAAATGCGGTAACGGTGAGTTATTTGGCCCCGGCAACGCACAACTACCACAACCACCAATGTTGATGTTTGATCGCATTACACTGATCACAGACGAGGGTGGAAAACACGGCAAAGGCCAAATTATTGCAGAGCTTGATGTTAAGCCTGACTTATGGTTCTTTGGTTGTCACTTTAATGATGATCCAGTCATGCCTGGCTGTTTAGGTTTAGATGCCATGTGGCAGTTAATGGGTTTTCACTTAGGCTGGCTCGGTGGTCCTGGCCGTGGTCGTGCGCTAGGTGGTAGTATCAAATTTACCGGTCAAGTATTACCAACGGCCAAAAAAGTGGTTTATAAAATTGATCTATCGCGCGTCATTGCGCGCAAGCTTTACATGGGTATTGGCGATGCCACCATGGAAGTTGATGGCAAAATTATTTACGAAGCTACCGACTTAAAAGTAGGTCTATTCACTGATACAAGTGGTTTCTAATGAATAGAGTTGTTGTTACCGGTATGGGTATTGTTTCTAGCTTAGGTGCAAACTGTGGCGAAGTATTAGAATCTTTAAAAACAGCTAAATCAGGCATTAAATTTGACGAAACTTATGCGCAGCTTGGTCTTAGGTCTCATGTTTCTGGTCAAGTTGCTGAAGTCGATTCGAGTGATGTTATTGATCGAAAAATGAAGCGCTTTATGGCAGATGCCGCTATTTACAATGCCGTTGCGCTTGATGAAGCTATCAAACAATCCGGCTTAACCGAAGATCAAATCTCTAATCCGCGCACAGGCTTGATTATGGGTTCTGGTGGTGCAAGCAATCAAAACGTAGTCGAAGCAGCGGACATCTTAAGAGAAAAAGGCATTAAGCGTGTTGGTCCTTATCGCGTACCGCGTACCATGGGCTCAACCACTTCAGCTTGTTTATCCACCCTATTTAAAATCAAAGGCATCAACTATTCAATTAGCTCTGCTTGTTCAACCAGTGCACATTGTATTGGCAATGCCATGGAGCAAATCCAAATGGGTAAACAAGATGTGGTTTTTGCCGGTGGTGGAGAAGAACTAGACTGGTCGCTAACCATGTTATTTGATGCGATGGGTGCTTTATCAAGCAAATACAACGAGACTCCTGAAAAGGCCTCGCGCGCTTATGATGCAGATCGTGATGGTTTTGTTATCTCTGGTGGTGGTGGTGCATTAGTGTTAGAATCGTTAGAACACGCCGAAGCACGTGGTGCAACTATCCTAGCAGAGCTTACCGGATATGGTGCGACCTCTGATGGTTATGATATGGTCGCCCCATCTGGCGAAGGCGCAAAACGTTGCATGGAATTAGCCATCTCAACGGTTGATGGCCCTATTGATTACATTAATGCACATGGCACTTCTACCCCAGTGGGCGATGTAAAAGAGCTTGGCGCTATTAAAGAAGTCTTTGGTGACAACGTTCCTAATGTTGGCTCTACTAAATCACTTTCAGGCCATGCCTTAGGTGCAGCTGGTGTCAATGAGTCTATCTACTCATTACTGATGCTCCAGAATGATTTTATGGCAGAGTCTGTCAATATTGAAAATCTTGATGAAGCGGCACAAGGCGTACCAATTGTACAAGCCACGACCATTCAATCGCTCAACCGTGTGATGTCGAATAGTTTTGGATTTGGTGGTACAAATGCTTGCTTGGTTTTTGAAAAATTCAAACAATAAACCACTTTAACAAATACAATAAAAAGCCGCTAATCTTAGCGGCTTTTTATTGTCTGTAGTTGTAATCTAGCTAGGGCCTAGCGTCCATCTCTTTTTCTTCCTTCTCTGATGGTAACAAGTCTTCTTTACTAATACCTAAGGCCAAAATCATCGAGCTGGCAACATAAATAGAAGAGTAAGTACCAATCACCACACCAATCAGTAAGGCTAACGCAAAACTGTGGATAATTTCACCACCTAAAAAGAATAGTGCCATTAGCACCAGTAACGTTGTTAATGACGTCATTATGGTTCTAGAAAGGGTTTGGTTTAGTGCGCCATTAATAATCTTTGCAGGATCAACATGGCGAGTAGAAAGAAAGTTTTCACGAATTCGGTCAAACACCACAATGGTGTCATTCAACGAGTAACCAATCACCGCAAGAATCGCCGCTAATACCGTTAAATCAAACTCTATTTGCAATAATGAAAACACACCCAGGGTAATGATTACATCATGAATTAAGGCTGATATCGAGCCCAACGCAAAACGATACTCAAAACGAATCGCCACATAAATCAAAATACCAATCAATGCATACAGCATTGCCAAACCGCCATCATTGGTGAGCTCTTCACCCACTTTAGGACCAACAAATTCAACACGGCGAATATCCACATCATCACCCAATAAGTGAATAATTTTTGAACTGAGCTTAGCACTGGAAACCGCTTGAGGTTCAAGACGAATTAAAATTTCTTTGGTTGAGCCAAAATATTGGACATTTGCACTCTTGAACTTTGCTTCACTCAGCGTGTTTCTCACTTTACTCAAATTAACATCTTGCTCGTAGCCCACTTCAATAAGTGTTCCGCCAGTAAAGTCAATACCGAACTTCAAACCATGTGTTGATAATGAAAATATTGAAACAGCAATTAATGCCAATGACACAATAATGGCATAAGTACGCTTGCCAACAAAATCAATCGTAGGGATATTTAATGCCTTCATATTGACAACTCCTCTAGCTTTTTACCGCCATAAATTTTATTAATAATGGCTCTCGAAACAATAATGGCTGTGAACATCGAAGTCACGATACCAATCGATAAAGTGATAGCAAAGCCTTTAATCGGGCCTGTGCCAAAACTAAACAACACCAATGCTGCTATCAGTGTGGTGATATTGGCATCTGCAATCGTCAACACCGCTTTATCGTAACCACTTGAAATGGCTTTTTGAATATTGCTTTGTGAGCCCAATTCTTCTTTAATGCGCTCAAAAATCAGCACGTTGGCATCCACTGCCATACCAACCGTTAATACGATACCAGCAATGCCTGGCAAAGTTAACGTGGCTTGCAATAGAGATAATACCGCCACAATCATCACCAAATTAAGCGTTAGAGCAACGTTTGCCACCAGGCCAAACACACGGTAACGAACTGCCATAAATATCAAAACCAAGACAAAACCAACAATCACTGACAACACGCCCTTTTGAATATTGTCTGCACCAAGACTTGGACCAATGGTGCGTTCTTCGATAATTTCAATCGGTGCTGAAAGCGAACCCGCTCTAAGCAATAATGCTAAATTGCGCGCTTCACGTGCACTGTCAATGCCAGTAATCTGAAAGCGCGATGAAAAAGTACCTTGGATCGTAGCGGCATTAATAATGTCTTTGGTGGTGGTGCGCTTCTTTAGCGGATTACCTTTTTTATCAAGCACGACTCTACCATCTTCATCGGTGATGGTTTCCACTTGATTTTCAATAAACACCACAGCCATGCGGTGATGTAAATACTTCTTAGTAGTATCAAGCATCGCACGACCACCAGCACTATCCAGAGTAATATTCACCATTGGAATATTGTTTTCTTGGTCAATACCTGAAGAGGCGCCCGTGATATTTTCACCTGTCGTAATTACTCGGGTTTTTAACAATAATGGACGCCCATCTTTGAAGTAATAAAGCTTCGAGCCAATCGGCGTTCTGCCTGATTGAATCGCTGTTTGCGGATCATTCTTTTCATCTACCAATCTAAATTCTAGGGTGGCTACTGCACCTAAAATTTCTTTAGCCCTAGCCGTGTCTTGTACGCCTGGTAGTTGTACCACAATGCGCTCTAGACCTTGTTGTTGAATAATTGGCTCAGCGACACCTAGTTCATTCACTCGATTTCTTAGCGTGGTAATATTTTGTTTTAAAGCGCTGCTTTTGGCTATTTTTTGTGCATCATCACTAATACCTACCTGAATCAATAATTCATCTTGATTGTCGGTTTCAAGCACGATCAAATCACTAACATCTGACTTAATACGAGCTAGCGCCTTTTCTTTTAACTCAAGTGTTTTAAAACGAATAGCGATGTTATCGCCATCTTTCTTAATACTCTTATACAAACGGTCTTCACGCAACAAAGTGCGCAATTCGTTATAGTATTTATCAATCGACATTGCTAGCACTGCTTGCATATCCACCTCGAGCAAGAAATGTACGCCACCTCGAAGATCTAGCCCTAACGACATAGCTCTACCACCCAAATCCGATAACCACAATGGAACTGAAGGGGCTAGATTAAGCGCAACCACATAATTACGGCCTAACTCTGTTTTGAGTCAAAATCTTTCGCCGACAGTTGGGAAGCGTTGTCATCAAAACGCACTAAAATACGGCGGTTTGACAAGGCTGCTGATTTGTAATGAATATTTTTTACTTTTAGCGTATCTGTGATTTTGGCTAAATCAGATTGCTCAATAGCGGCATCGCCTGCACTTAGACACTTGCACCGCTAAGTCTGAACCAAAAATATTTGGCAAAGCGTAAAAGTTGNTCGATAATAACAAGAAAAAGCGATTAACGCATTTCTCAAACCGGTAGTAGTGATTCATGGGCTTATTTATACCTTAATTTAAATNTTGACGCTGCCTTTTGGTAGCTTTTGATTAATACCCTGCTTCTGTACTTTGATTACCACACCGTCGGCAATTTCCAATGTAGCAAAAGATTCATCCACTGACATCACTTTAGCCACAACACCACCGTTGGTCACTATTTCATCGCCTTTTTTTAGTGCGGCTAAAAGTGCTTTATGATCTTTCGCACGTTTTTGCTGTGGTCTAATTAACAAGACATACATAACCGCAAGCAACAGCCCCGGCAGTATCAGTTGGCTCAAACCTGATGGATCTGAGTTGATGCCGTCGGCAGCAGCAAATGCGGGTGGTACGATTAAATCTAATAAGTTCATTGTTATCTCCTAATAAAAAATAAAAAATTAATTAATGACGGTAATACCGCCCATGTAACTGTGCAATACGTCGGGTATTCTAATACTGCCGTCGGCTTGCTGATGGTTTTCCAATACTGCCACCAATGTTCTACCCACCGCCAAACCTGAACCGTTAAGCGTGTGCAACAATTCTGGTTTATTGGTTTCTGAATTTTTCCATCTAAGCTGTAAGCGTCTTGCCTGAAAATCTTCAAAACAAGAACAAGATGATATCTCACGATACGCATTTTGCCCTGGCAACCAGACTTCTAAATCATAAGTTTTAGCGGCTGAAAACCCTAAATCACCCGCACATAATATCACTTTACGATAAGGCAATTCCAACGCTTGCAAAATACCTTCTGCGTGGTTGGTTAATTCCTCTAACAGTTGATAAGAATCTTCAGCTTTTGCTACTTGCACTAATTCTACTTTTTCAAACTGATGTTGGCGAATCAAACCCCGTGTGTCACGTCCATAAGACCCTGCTTCAGAGCGGAAGCTAGGCGTGTGCCCCACAAACTTAAGCGGCAAATCACCCTCTTTGACAATGGTATCACGCACCATGTTGGTAATAGGTACTTCACCTGTTGGAATTAAATAAAGTGTTTTTGCCTCACCTTCTTCGCCATGCAAATGGGTTTTAAACAAGTCCGCTTCAAATTTAGGCAATTGCCCTGTACCCGTTAATGATTCTGCATTGACCAAATATGGCACATAAGCCTCGGTATAACCATTATTCTCAACATGATGATCTAGCATAAACTGGGTTAACGCTCTATGCAATCGCGCAATCTTTCCAGTCATTACTGAAAAACGTGCACCCGATATCTTGGCTGCCGTTTCAAAATCTAGCCCATGTGCTTCACCTAAGTCAACATGATCTTTGACTTCAAAATCATATTGCCCTGGTTCGCCCCATTTTGACACCTCAACATTATCATCTTCGGAGTTACCTTCTGGTACTGATTCATGAGGGATATTGGGCATAGCCATGACAATATCATCAATCTGCACTTGAATAGATTGTAGTTCTGATTTCGCCTCATCGAGTTTATCGCCCAAATCAGCCACAGCGTCTAATAGTGGCTTAATATCTTCGCCTGCTGCCTTGGCTTTACCAATAGCTTTTGATTGAGTATTACGCAGATTTTGTAACTCTTGTGTCTCAACCTGATTTTTTTTCGTTTATTTTCTAAATCAGTTAACTTTTTGATATCAAAAGAAAAATTGCGTTTTTTTAAGGCTAATTCTACCGCTTCAATGTCTGATCTAAGTTGCTTTTTACTTAACATTGTTATACAATGGTTTCCTTATATAGATTGAATACCTAAAAATAGCAGTATTCACTTAAAAATTAATTGAGGAAATTATACTATGTTCAACTCATTCACAGGTAAAGATGCTTGCAAACTATTAGCTAATGGCGCTCAATTGGTCGACGTTCGATCAAGTGCAGAATTTTCTCGTGGTTCGTTACCTGATGCGATTAACCTTCCTTTACAATCCATCATGTCTGCTAAAAAAGTGATCGATGTGGATAAGGATATTATCTTGTATTGTGTAACAGGCGCTCGCTCATCAACAGCTAAGAACTATTTAGTGCAAATGGGCTTTGATAAAGTACACGATTTAGGTTCTTTCAGAAACTATAACTGCGAGTAAATCACTAGGTGATAAAATTAGCTTGTGAGAGTTAAAAGCAAGTGGCATAAAAATCAAGTTAAAACCATTGAAGATATTGGCGGTGCGATGGCGTTTATTTGCTGGCGTATTACCAAAAATCATCTTGAAGATTTAATCAACGAAGGCTTTGTGATTGAAAAAGAGCAAGTCTTTGATGTTATTGCTGAGTACCTGTGTTTCCTTATCCAATCAATAGATCGTTTAGTCTTTAAGACACTCAATACCGAACAACGACAAGAGCTAATTAATAAGCTAGCTAAACAGTCTGCCTTTTACTACCAAGAAAACAAAGAAGATCGTATCGGTGAAGGCAATCATTGGAAGGCATTTGTTAATACTTATAATCAACGCTCAAAAGATTATTCAGATTATGACTTTGTCGATAACGAGCCAGATTATCATTTTTTAAGATACTTTGCTGAAAAGGTTAAATTAGCAATGACAGATGTCGATGAAAAATGGATTGTGCAGCAAATGATTGAGATTCAAGCGCCAAAAGCCTTTAAAAAACTCAGCCAAAGTGTGGATGATTTAGTATCGGTCAACAGCATCATCTCTAAAGAAGACCAGGTCAAGAAAAAAGAGAACAAAGTCTCTCGTTCAAAACGCCCATCAACTAGATCGGACTTACAATAAGTATATGCGCGAATAAATAATTTTTAATAACAAACAAAATTAGGCGTTAATAATGATTTCAATGTGTCCAAGCTGTAGCGGATTAAACAACATTCCAGTAGCAAAATTAAACGATAAACCAAAATGTGGAAAATGTAAAAATCCATTATACAAAGGCGAGCCGATTTCAATGACTGGCACGCAACTCACGCGTTCGATTGAAAAAACCGATGAATTATTAGTGGTAGATTTTTGGGCAACTTGGTGTGGCCCATGTAAACAGTTCGCCCCTACATTTAAACAAGTAGCATCTCAGTTAGAGCCAAAAGCAAGATTTATAAAAATTGAAACCGAAAAAGAAAAAGCCATTTCTGCCAAATACAACATTCGCTCCATTCCAACGTTAGCGATATTCAAAAACGGCAAAGAAATTGATCGTATTTCTGGCGCACTCAGCACACCCGACTTTACGAATTGGGTAAATCAATACATATAGATAGTAAATTAGTCCATTCGTAAAATTTCCGAANTTTTTAGAAAAAAGGCAATAAAGCTCTGTTTATAGCTAAAAATAGCCGTTTTTTAACTAAATTTACGATTTTTTATTAATGATTTTTGATTATTTACGATATTTTTTATCTTCGCTGATGTACAGCAATTTGCGTTAAAAATCTACTAGCAATATCTTCCAACTTGACAATAAAATTCTTGGTGCTTTTAAAATCTCTACCCAGTAAGTCTTTGGTTTTAACCTCAAAGAATTTTACTTCATCTCCTAAAGATTTATCAACAACACTATACATTTCTGATTGATGCTTTTCTTCAAGTAAAGTGGCTAATGATGTATCACTATGATTGCTTCTGTTACGAATATAGAATGCATTAACTAGGATATTGTCAGTATATCCAGAGTCACCTTCAAACATCTTGATTAGCTTAGTAGTTTGAGCTTGAG
>AJXC01001929.1_pt1 | contig 13957 bp, 17 predicted proteins | sample 404948 | NCBI WGS metagenome assembly AJXC01 (sample SAMN02954314, study PRJNA77837) | marine metagenome | biome: aquatic; feature: Guaymas Basin Hydrothermal Plumes; material: sea water; isolation source: Guaymas Basin Hydrothermal Plumes and Background water depths 1600, 1775... ... | reverse complement strand
TTAACATCAATAACCGATAGATTCATTTTATTATCAGCATCGTAAAATACACGATACGATAACAGACGCTTAATCATTTTATCAACTTCGGCGAATTCATCGTATTTTTCAATGCCAATAAATACCAACAACCCTTGATCAATCTGCCCTGTTATTTGGTTATTAACTTCAACCTGAGCACAACTAACACGTTGAATTAAGGCTTTCACTATGAAAGATAAGAAACGTCTGCCACTGATAAGAACAATGCCCTTATCCAGTTAAGTAATGTTAAACGTGAACGCTTGAGCGCTTCATCGTCAGCATTGACCATCACTTGATCAAAAAAGGTGTCAATTGTTTCTTTAAGACTAAGCAACTCTCTCATTGATTGCGTGTAGTCATTGCTACTATTAAGCTTATTAGCAACGGCTGTTGTTGCTTCAAACAATGCTTTTTCTGCAGCTTCAACCAGCACACTGCTATCAACTTGAGTGCCTAAATCTTGATGGTCTTTAAGCATATTAGCAATACGTTTATTAGCCTCAATCAAGCTAGCTGATGCACTGTCGTTGGTGAATTCATTTAACGCTGCTACTCTTAGGTGAAAATCATACGGTGATTCTGGGCGTACCGCCAATACCGCTTCAAATGCTTTAGAGCTAACTTTTTGTTCTTTGTAATAAGCACGTAAACGATCCATCATAAATTGGTAGATAGCATCTGCACTTGATCTGTCAACTTCTGAAGCGTGCAACTCGAGTGATTGCTTAATAAGTGCTTTAAGATCAAGTTTAAGCTCGGCCTCTACCATGATTCTTAATAGACCTAATGCCATCCGTCGAAGAGCATACGGATCTTTCGAACCCGTTGGACCTTGACCAATACCATAAATACCTGTGATAGTATCAAGCTTGTCGGCAATTGCCACCACCAAGCCTTCGTTGGTACTTGGTAAAGTGTCGCCTGCAAACCTTGGGTGGTAATGCTCGCTAATGGCGGTTGCCACAGCAGTGTCTTCACCATCATTCAATGCATAATAACCACCCATCACACCTTGTAAATCAGCAAATTCACCGACCATATCAGAGACTAAATCAGTTTTAGCCAATAGACCTGCACGAGCACTGTGATCAGCATTAGCACCAATAACGTTGGCAATATAGATTGACAATGATTCAATACGTTTGGCTTTGTCACCCATAGAGCCCAAAGACTTCATAAACAAAACACGATCTAATTTAGGTAAGCGTGAAGCTAAGGAATTGGCCTTATCCTGCTCCCAGAAAAACTCTGAGTCAGTTAAGCGTGGTCTAATCACGCGTTCGTTGCCATCGATAATTACTGATAAATCGCTAGATTCAATATTGGCAACCGAGATAAAGGTTGGCAATAATTTACCATTATCATCCACCATGTGAAAATACTTTTGGTGTGATTTCATGGCAGAGATAAGCGCCTCTTCTGGCACATCTAAAAATCTTGCATCAAAGCCACCTGAAAATGCGCACGGGTATTCAACCAAAGCGCAAACTTCTTCTAATAATGATTCATCAATCACTGCATTCGATTGGCAATCAAGTGCAACTTGCATAACCTGCTCACGAATCATTTCTTTACGTGCATCAAAATCCACTTCAATTTGCGCCTTATCGAACAAAGTTTGTCGATAATCGCCAGCATTATCAATGCTAAACGTTTGCTCACCAGTAAAACGCAAACCTCGAGTCGTGTTACCACTGGTTAAGCCCATGACAGTTGCCTTGACTACATCGCCACCTAACATCATGATCAACCAATGTGTTGGGCGCACAAAATTAAAGTCTAAATCACCCCAGCGCATAGCACGTGTAATGGGTATTTTTTTAATAGCTGTATCAACAATGTCTTGCAATAAATCTTGTGTTTTTAAGCCTTTTTGTTCTTTGGTAAAGAAGTAATAATCCGCCTTGCCAAAAGATTTTTGCTCTAGATCAGATCTAGTAACGCCACATGATTTGGCGAAACCTTCAACTGCTTGGTCAGGTGCACTGACTGCAGGGCCTTTGCGTTCAATAAGTTGGTCTTTTTGCTGACATTGTAGGTCACTCACCAATACTGCTAGGCGTCTTGGCGTGGCAAAAGACGCAACCTTAGTGTATGACAAATTAAGCTCAGACAGTTGTGTAATCACATTGTTTGTAAGTGCGTTAGATAACTGCTTTAATAACTTTGGTGGCAACTCTTCTGTGCCGAGTTCTAATAAAAAAATCTTGTGTACTCATACTATTTGAAACCTTAATTTACCTTTGTTTAAATCAATCATGACTGAGCGAGCATAGAGCTTAGTTGGTACCACATCAAACCTTTTATACACGCCAGCAATAGAAACCAATTGCGCATTGAAAGAATGAATAAAAATAGTGGCTTTTTCATCACCAGAAATACCAGCAAATACTTTACCTTGCACTTCTTTATAAGCAGAAACACTGCCGTATGACATGACTTCCGCATCTGATTTAACCACGCCCAAATAATACTAAATCACTGTCCATTGCTACCACTTGCGCTGATGAATAAACTTTATTGGCTACAATCTTAGGGGCTTGATAAACTTTGTCTTGATGCGGATTCGGTGATTCATCATTAGTGATCTTTTTAGGGGTTTTTGGCTTGCTCGGTGTTAATGATTTGCCAAACACTGCCAAGCCTGAAAATTTGGCAAAATCAATCAGCTCTTGTTTACGTGAACGAATCCCCACTGCCACCATGTCATTCTGGGTTAGGATCTCTATTAATACCGCCAACTCATTAGCTTGAAAATGTTTATTTTCAATCTCAAGAATAACAGGTGCATGTTGAAATTGTTTTTTATTCTTACTGGCCAAATCAGCAATTTCAATCAGTAAATCATCAAGATTGTTAGTCAATACTCTAAGCGTATATAGCGCTTCAGTTTGAGTTTTCACTTCAATTAGATTTGGCTTTTTCATCTATTTAATCTTTCCAGCTTTGCGTACAATCTAGAAAGAACCAAACACGTTTCATACCAGTATCACCACTAAGCATTAACTCTAATGGCGCTTTGTGTTTAAATTTTTTAACGGGTCGCTTGAGCCAAATCGAGGCATATTCTCGATTGGTAGGGAAGGTTGTACCAAGCGATTCATGAATACCTAAAATCATTTCGCTACGGTTAATAGAGGTTTGGTCAAAGTCAAAAGATTTGTCACCTCTTCTATACAAATACAGGTGTCTAGCCTTGAATGATTTTGGCAAACCTAATAGCGTAATCTGATCTTGATCAGCTAATTTCCATTGCTCCATAACTTGTGTCAACCGAAGGGTGAGCTTATTTTTTTGATCGTCAGTAATACCATCAAGCTCTATCATCAGTTCACCCTAAAATGAAATAATATTTCACGATCGAACACACTTGTATCTGGTGCAGGGGGCAATGGTGAAGCTTTATATACTGCCCGTTCAATGGCATTTTTAAATGATTTTGCCTTCGCATTGTTATCAATATTACAAGTCTGTACATTCACACTTTGTACATTGCCATCGACATCTTGCAAGATGTGAACGTCACAACCCCAACTATCTTTCGCACCTTGATAACGCCACTGATTATGCACTCTGGAAGCAATTTGATTAATATAATTAACTTTAAGCTCATTCAATATATCTTCTTGTGCAATCTCTCTATCTTGATCTTCTTCGGCCTGTATCTCTTTGGTTAAAGCACGCTTAGACTGCTCTTTGTTAAATTTTTTGGATTCAACTTTACGTAATTCTTCAATTTCTTGTTTTTCTTTTCGGCAGTTTTGGCTTTTTTCTCAGCTTCCTTTCTTTTCTCTTCAGCAGCTTTACGCTTCTCTTCTGCTAAGGCCTTAGCTTGCTTTTCTTTTTGAGTTTTAGCTTTGAGTTGGTTAATTTTTCTTTGTTTTTGATAACGCTCATCTTCCAAAACTCTTAAGCGTTTCTCTTCGCGCTGAATTTTTAAGGTTTTCTGTTTTTGAATATCAACCAGACGTTGTTTTTCTTTTTTGATTTCAGTTAAATCAACTGTTACTGCTTTGGGGATAGTTCTAGAGGCCGCTTTTTTAGGGTCTTCCTTTGGAATTTCCCAACGCTGTGCGTTAGAGAAAAACAATCCAACCACTAAAATAAGGTGGAATACCACAGCCACCCAAAAAGCAATCGGATGACTTTTAGCGATTTCAGGCAGTTTAATTTTTTTGATAAAATCTGTCTTCATACTACTTAGCATCTGGTGATTCGGTTACGATACCCACCTTCTCAACCCCATTTTTTTGCAAGAAAGACATGAGTGAAATCACCGAGCCATAAGCCACTTCTCGATCGCCTCGAACAAAGACTTTCATTTGTGGGAAAACTTGTAATCTAGCCTGTACGCGTGCAGCAATTCTGCCCAATGAAAGGCGCTCGCCCGAACTCACTTCAACCCCTTCGTCAGCCATTGAATTAATAAAATATTCACCTGCTCGATTAATAGTGATAATGGTGGGCTGTTGTTCGGTAAAGTCAACCATTTTCGCTTCAGCAGCAGGCAAGTCAACATCAATGCCTTGTTCGATGATCGGCGTGGTCATCATAAAGATAACCAAGAGTACTAACATCACATCAATATAAGGCACAATATTGATTTGCGCATCGATATTCGGTCTAATGCGTTTTGGTAATTCAATCATTATTAATTACTGTTGTCTTTGGAAAATAACAAACAATTCCTCAATAAAAGCGGTGTATTTATTGTTAATTGCCTCCACTTGAGAAACCAAGCGATTGTAGAAAATGGTAGCTGGAATCGCAGCAAATAAACCAAATGCTGTTGCAATCAAAGCTTCAGCAATACCAGGTGCAACAATAGCAATGGTTGCTTGCTTAACGGATGCCAAACCAATAAAAGAATGCATAATCCCCCAAACAGTGCCAAATAAACCAATGTACGGACTAGAAGATGCAATCATTGCTAACACGCTTAATCCGCCATCTAGACGATCAATTTCATTGTTAGATGTGGTATTCATTGAGCGATAAGCACGTTCAGAATTCATGATTAATGCTTGATTAGAGGTTGATTTTGAGTGGATAAACTCACCATAACCAGAGCCAAAGATATGCTCCATGGGTGTGCGATCAGAAACAATTTTCGGGATTTGAGTGTGTAATTTTTCAAGATCCGTGTCCGCTAAAAAATGATGATGAAAAACTTTAACATCTCTCTTAGCATCCATTAAAGTTTTCTTTTTTGATAGGATTAACGTCCAAGAGTAAATACTCATTAATACCAAGATAAACATAACCACTTGAACCACAAAGCCGGCGCTCAGAATTAGGCTGAAAATTGACAAACTGTTATCCATTTATTTTCTCCAAAATGATCGGTGGAATACCGCAAGGTTTAAAACTGTCAGCATGTAAACATGCCACAGTTATTTGTGCTTCAAATAATACCTTATTTTGCTTTGAAGACGTTATTTTCTGTGAAAAAATCAGACTAGCATGGCCAACTTTTTGGATTAAAGTTTGCACATTCAACAAATCATTAAATTTAGCTGGTGAATGATAATCCGCATTGATTGATCTTACTGCAAAAATCACATTATGCGTTTCGACTAAATCATCTTGCTCAAAGCCTAGGTCTCGAAGAAATTCAGACCGCCCTCTTTCGATAAATTTAAGATAGTTGGCATAATAAACCACGCCACCGCTATCTGTGTCTTCATAATAAACTCGAACTGAGAGATTTGTACTATTTTGATAGGTGCTCATAATAAAGTAAACTTTTTTTACTCATTAAACAGATCTTTTGTATTGGCAGGATTGCTCAAGCCTAAATGCGAGTAAGCTAAATCTGTTGCACTACGACCACGCGGTGTTCGCATGATAAAGACCTTGTTGAATTAAATAAGGCTCTACCATGTCTTCTAGCGTGCCGCGATCTTCACCAATAGCAGTTGAAAGTGTATCTAGGCCCACGGGCCCACCTGAAAATTTTTGAGTCATGATCGATAGATAGTCTCGATCCAATTGCTCTAATCCTCGCTCATCCACTTTAAGTGTAATCAAAGCTTCACGGGCAAGCTGCTGATGAATCACGCCATCGGTTTTCACATCGGCAAAATCACGTACTCGGCGCAATAAGCGGTTAGCAATTCTTGGTGTACCACGTGAGCGTTTGGCAATTTCAAGTGCGCCCGTTGTTTCAATTTGAATACCTAGAATATCAGCAGAACGCTGGACAATTTTTTGTAAATCTTTTACTTCGTAAAATTGTAAGCGTTGCACAATACCAAATCGATCGCGCAGTGGTGAAGTTAGCATGCCGGCACGCGTGGTGGCACCAATCAGTGTAAATGGTGGCAACTCTAACTGTACAGAGTGTGCTGCCACACCCTCACCCACCATAATATCAAGCTTAAAATCCTCTAAAGCCGGGTAGAGAATCTCCTCAACAACAGGATTAAGACGATGGATTTCATCAATAAATAAAATATCGTACGGTTCAAGTTTAGTCAGAATAGCGGCTAAGTCGCCAGAACGTTCTAACACTGGACCGGAAGTTTGCTTTAACCCAGCGCCCATTTGATTAGAAATCACGTTAGCCAAGGTGGTCTTACCCAAGCCAGGAGGACCGTAAATTAATGAATGGTCTAATGCATCACCACGCTTTTTAGCGGCTTTAATAAATAATGCCATTTGCGATTTAACGTCATCTTGACCAATGTATTCACTAAAGGAATCTGGACGTACCGACGTCATGACAATATCTTCGCTGTCTTGGTCTTGCCCTCCCAGAGGGCTACTGTGTGGCGCTTGTCCACCTACTAAAGAGTCTTGTTCTATCATACGAGATTGTAGAAATTTTCTATCATTTTAACTCATTAACCTCGCCAATCAATAGCTTGATTTTAATTGCTTTTATTAAATGATTAAGACGTACAATTCTAGGGTAACTAACCCCATTAATTTGCTGATAACTGGTGATACTTACCTGCCATTCATGATCGATAGATTGTTTATGCTGAAACAAAATAGGTGCTAACTTTTGAATTGGAAAATGCCAGCCAAATTCGCTAATCATCCATTGTTTTAAATTAGACTCAATTGTCTTGCCATCCACCCATAAGCCTTGAGTATTTGATTTAACACTAGTCTGCCCTAGCCCGAGTGGAGCACTGAGTGTGAGCGTGTAATCTTGATTTTTAGCCTTAATAACAAAACCAATGTTTTGATTACGATTATCCATTGACACGCCTGCTCTACCCTGCGCTTGCCACTGTGCGGGGATTGCTAGCGATGGACTGGGCTTTATAGGCTTGCTTTCAAGCGTGGTACAGCCTTGCAAAAACCAACCAAATAATAATATTACCATCCATTTCATAGGGTGTTCATTCTAACATCGACTATGGCTCTCATTGTATAATCAAGCGTTTGTTTGAGTTTGTTTATTAATTCTTTTATGCCGCATATTGCAATTCTAAGTGTTAACCACCAACTTGCGCCGGTCGAAGTGCGAGAGAAAGTTGCGTTTGCATCTAACGAACTAAACAATGCATTAGAGCAATTTAAAAATACCAATGGTGTTGAAGCTTGCGCCATTCTCTCTACTTGTAATCGTTCGGAAGTTTATGCCATTATCAGTACCGATAACGCACAGGAGATACTCAGCGAGTATTTAGCTAACACTCATCATATTAAGCGCTCAGAACTCGACCCTTATTTAAGTTATTTTGAAGGTGATGATGCCGTTGAGCATATTTGCCATGTGGCAACCGGATTAGATTCTTTAGTCTTAGGTGAGCCACAAATCTTAGGTCAACTCAAAGATGCTTACCACGCTGCCAAAGGGGCGAGCACACTCAATAAATTACTAGAAAAACTATTTCAACACGCTTTTTCAACCGCTAAAAAGGTTAGAACGGATACAGAAATTGGGTCTTCCCCTGTTTCTGTGGCTTATTGCGCTGTTAAGCTGAGTGAGAAAATTTTTGCCGATTTGGCCGAACAAACAGTGATGCTGATTGGCGCAGGTGAAATGATCGAGTTATGCGCACAACACCTAAATCAAAAAGGTGTTAACAACATGATTGTCGCCAATAGAACGGTTGAAAATGCAGAAAAAATCGCCTCACTTTACGGTGCTAGAGCAGTTAGCCTTAAGCAGTTTTCTAGCTTACTTCACGAAGCGGATATTATTATTTCCTCTACTGCCGCCTCTGTGCCTATTATTGGCAAGGGCTTAGTTGAAACCGCTCTCAAACTACGCAAGCATAAGCCTATGTTTATGTTGGATATTGCTATTCCAAGAGATATTGAGCCTGAAGTCGCCCAATTAGATGACGTGTTTTTATACACGGTGGATGATCTTCGACAAGTGGTAAGTGATAACATCGACTCTCGACAAAGAGAAAAAATACTGGCTGAAGAGATCATTATTGGTCAAAATAAAAAATTTGACGACTGGCTGACCACATTACCTAACGAGCAGATTGTGCAAGCTTACCGTCAAAACGCCTATCAAATTAAAGAAGTTGCAGTTGAAGCAGCACTCAAAAAACTCAAAAATGGTGGGGATTCGGCAGCAATTATTAATCAATTAGCAGATCAGTTGACCAATAAACTTTTACATACGCCTTTTGGCAATATTAAACAAGTTTCCACTGAGCAACTCAATCAGTGTGAAGGCTGCATCCCTAAAAATAAAACCAAAAAATCATGAACACCTCTATTCTGACCAAGCTTGAACAACTATCCATGCGTCTAGAAGAAGTGGGTGCGATGCTATCTGACCCTGCAGTGGCATCAGATCAAAACAAATTCCGTGAACTGTCTATTGAATATTCACAACTAACGCCAATCAACGAACAATTTTCTCAATACTTAGCCACACAATCAGACATCGAGGCGGCTGAAATTATGCTGTTAGAAGACGATGATGAAATGCGTGCCATGGCCAAAGAAGAAATATCAGAAGGCAAAGCCAAATTAGAACAACTCGATTTAGAACTTAAAAAATCCCTACTACCTAAAGATCCAAATGATTCTCGCAACATTATTATTGAGATCAGAGCAGGTACCGGTGGTGACGAAGCATCAATCTTTTCAGGCGACTTATTTAGAATGTATTCTCGCTATGTTGAAAAACAAAAATGGCAAATAGAGGTGATGAGCTCTAACATTGGTGATCACGGCGGCTTTAAAGAAGTTATTGCCCGTATTAGTGGTGATAACGTTTATGCAAAACTCAAATTTGAATCTGGTGCGCACCGTGTACAACGCGTACCAGAAACCGAATCTCAAGGTCGCGTACATACTTCAGCTTGCACAGTGGCCATCATGGCTGAAGTTGAAAATATTGAGGAAGTTAATATTAACATGAGTGATGTTCGTGTTGATACCTTCAGGGCAAGTGGTGCTGGTGGTCAGCACGTGAATAAAACTGACTCTGCTGTGCGTGTAACTCACATCCCAACAGGCACGGTAGTTGAGTGTCAAGATGGGCGCTCACAACACAAAAACAAAGCACAAGCAATGTCAGTATTAGCCTCTAGAATTCTTGATGCGCAGCAACAAGTTCAACAAAAAGAACAAGCATCGACGCGTAAAGAACTAATCGGAAGTGGTGATCGCTCACAACGTATACGTACCTACAACTATCCACAAGGACGCATTACCGATCATCGTATCAATTTAACGCTATACAAATTAGCTGAAATTATGGAAGGTGATTTAGAATCGATTATTGAACCTTTAGTCGTAGAGCAACAAACCAATCAACTCACAGAGTTGAATGACACACTAGCCTAAATCTTTAGGTGCTATCAACTGAGAAAACAAAAATAAAATACCCAGCGAAATAACAATGGCAGGCCCTGTGGCCACATCGTAATACATGGATCCACTCAAGCCGATAATAACCGCTGCCATTGAAATAAAAATCGACTGAAATACCATTTGACCAGGTGTGCGTGCAAACACTCTGGCAATTGCAGGTGGGATAATTAGTAACGAAGTGATTAACAACACGCCGACAATTTGCACCGAAACTGATACCGCCAATGCAATCATCAGCATAAACAATAGTTGATAAAACAGGTGTTTAAGCCCTTCTGCTTTGGCCAATTCTTCATTTAAAGTTAACAACAATAAACGTTGCCAGAAAACAGACATTAGCACCACAATAACCGCTAATACTGCATACACCCAAATAATGTCATTCCGAGTGATGGATAAAATATCGCCAAACAGTAATGAGAAATAATCCGTATTGGCGCCACCAACTAACGCAAGCACAACAATACCTAGCGAAAGTGCAATATGAGAAAAAATACCTAAAATAGCATCATTCGATAAAAATTGTCGTTCTTGTAAAGTGACAATCAAGAAGGCAAAAATTGCACCTACGATAATCAAGCCAAAATGAATACCCAACCCGCTGGCTAAACCGAATGACACACCTAATAATGCACTGTGCGAAATCGACTCGGAAAAGTAACTCATGCGTTTCCAAATCACAAAGCAACCGAGTGAGACCGGCAATAATAGAAATACCGATAGCCGCTAAGACCGCTCTAAGAATAAAATCTTCCATCTAAATTAAAGTCAGCACTACTGACAATTTTTGCACAGACCGTATAAATACAAACAATGATCCGTTAACTGATAGCCATACTTTTTAGCCACGTCGTGCTGATGTTGTTCAATAACATCGTCTGCAAACTCATCAATTTTGCCACATTTGACACAAACCAAATGATCGTGATGCTCAGAATTGGATAACTCAAACACTGATTGGCCGTTATCAAAGTTAAGTTTATTAACCATGCCAGATTCTTCAAACTGGGTAAGTACACGGTAAATCGTTGCCACACCGACCTCTTCACCCTGCATAATTAAGGCACGATAAATATCTTCAGCACTCATGTGGTGGTCTTCACTGGTTTCTAAAATTTCTAAAATTTTAAGTCGTGGTAGTGTAACTTTAAGGCCTGCACTTTTTAAATCTTGAGCATCCATATCTAAATCCTTGATGTAAAATCAGCTTAATAACTTCTAATCATTTTAAATCAAAAAACCAGCCAATGAATAAATTAACTTTGATTGTGTTCTCACTACCCTTCTTATCTGCATGTTCACCTTCAATGCCAGAACTACCAGATTTACCAAGCTTGCCTAGCATGTCAGATATTATTCCCACGCCTTACAAGTCTGACCTTTACCAAGGTTCTGTATTAGAGCGCTTTAAAATCAATCAGCTTAAAGTCGGCATGTCTAAAACACAAGTGCAAGACCTAATTGGCTCACCTAGTGTGATTGACCCTTTCCATAACAACCAGTGGGATTACATTAACTATTCCACTCCTGGCATAGGAAGCATTGTTCATTATCGATTAACCCTTGCTTTTGATAACGCCACCCTTACCAAGATCAACACCACAGGTACTGATTCTTTGCCACAACTTACCGATGCGGAAAAAGTCTTAGAAGGCAAACGCATTGCTGAGGAAAAGGCCAGAGCAGAAGCAGCAGCTAAAGCCAAGATAGAAGCCCAAAGAATCGCCAAAGAAAAAGCAATTGCTGCAGCTAAAGCCAAAGCAGAGGCCGAACAGCTGGCTAAAGATAAAGCAGCAGCAGAGGCTAAAGCATTAGAAGCTAAGCGCATTGCTGAGGAAAAAGCCAAAGCAGAGGCAGCAGCAGCAGCACAAGCAGAAGCCAAGAGAATTGACTAAAGAAAAAGCAGCAGCAGAGGCCAAAGCATTAGAAGCTAAGCGCATTGCCGAGGAAAAAGCTAAGGTAGAGGCGGCAGCAGAAGCTAAGCGCATTGAAGAAGCAAATAGACCTTGGTACAAATTCTGGTAGACAACCGAGCGAATACTGTGTCATCACTCAATGTCAACAACCTAAATTGTCAACGAGGTTATTAACCAGCTCTTTAGTGAACTGTCCTTTGAGGTTCATTCTGGTGATATTTTACGTATTACTGGCACTAATGGCAGTGGCAAAACCTCCCTTTTAAAAATCTTGGCTGGGCTCAATGCACCTGAAGAAGGTGAAATTACGCTTGATAAGCACTCAGTCAAATCAGACAAATACCAAAGTGAGGTCTTTTACTTGGGTCATTTGTCTGCACTGAGCGCTGAACTGACGAGTATTGAAAATCTTGAATTCTTAACTGGGCTTAATAAATCCATTGATCAACACTTATTGGTTGAAGCACTAGAACAAGTTGGCCTCAAGGGTTATGAAGATGAGCACTGTGCTAAACTCTCAGCTGGCCAAAAACGCCGTGTTATTCTCGCCGGACTGTTTGTGTCAAATGCCAAAATTTGGTTATTAGATGAACCCTTCACAGCACTCGACCCCCACGGCGTAAAAATTGTAGAAGAGCGCATTAGTAAACACTGCGCACAAGGTGGACTTTGCTTGTTTACCACACATCAAGATTCTGCATTGCCTGACCAAAAGGTGTTGGCATTATGAATATCTATCTACAAACACTCAAGCGTGATTTACGTGTGGCGATTCGCAATCCGTCAAGTGTGCTTAATCCGTTGTTATTTTTTGTAATTTCAGTGTCTTTATTTCCACTGGCAATCAGCCCAGAGGCAGCAACACTTTCACAGATTGCCGCAGGTATTATTTGGGTAGCCAGTATGTTGGCAGTGTTACTATCGTTAAACGCTTTGTTTCATCATGATTTTGAAAACGGCGTGTTAGAACAAATGGTGATTTCTCATCATTCATTGCCCTTGCTTATTTTGTCTAAGATTACTGCTCATTGGATCTTAACTGGCATTCCAATTATNTTGTTGTCTCCCTTATTAGGCTTATTTTTATTTCTAGACGGAGAAAGTGTTAAAGTATTAATGCTGACATTATTGCTCGCCACACCCAGTTTAAGCTTGATTGGTGCAATTGGTGCTTCACTGATTGTTGGTATTAAAAACTCAGGCATGTTGTTGTCATTATTAATCTTACCTTTGTACATTCCGATTTTAATTTTTGCTTCAAGTGCCGTTTCTCAGGCGCAATTTGGCTTAGACATCACTGGTCAGTTGTATTTCTTAGCAACCATTTTAGTGGTTAGCATTATGACCACTCCATTCGTTAGCGCACTTGCGCTGAAAATAAGTTTAGAATGAACTTTACTTTATAAAATTCTTCGTTATAATTCCAACCACACGCTGATTTGTCCCGATTGCTAGCGTTACTACTCCAAATAGTTAAAACAAGGTAGTTAAAACAAGCTAAAGCAGGCGTTCTTCTTAATTGAAAACCCTTCTTGACAAGGGTTTTTTAACGCTTCATAAGGAGAACAAAAATGATTTTTACTTCCGAATCTGTTTCTGCTGGTCACCCAGATAAAGTTTGTGACCAAATTTCTGATGCTATTTTAGATGCAGCATTAACCCAAGACAAAAACTCACGCGTTGCGGTTGAGACTTTAGTTAAAGATAATCACGTTGTACTAGCTGGTGAGATCACCACCGGTGCTAACATTGATTATGACCAAATCGTACGTGATACGATTATTGGTATTGGTTACGACAAAGAAGAATACGGCTTTAATGGCCACACTTGTGATATTACTAATTTATTGGGCGAGCAATCACAAGATATCGCCATGGGTGTGGATGAATCATCAGACCATGAGCAAGGTGCAGGCGACCAAGGCTTAATGTTTGGTTATGCTTGTAACGCCACGGATGTACTGATGCCAGCGCCGGTGTTATACGCACATCGCTTGGTTGCCAAACAAGCAGAATTAATGAAAAATGGGACGTTGCCGTGGTTACGTCCCGATGCAAAATCACAGGTTTCTTGTCATTATGATGGTCATAAAATCATCGGCATTGATGCGGTAGTGCTTTCTACCCAACATGACGAAGGTATTTCACTAAGTGACATAAGAGAAGCCATCATGGAAGAGGTGATTAAACCGGTTTTACCAGTGAATGGTTAACTGATT
>AJXC01001926.1_pt1 | contig 14015 bp, 14 predicted proteins | sample 404948 | NCBI WGS metagenome assembly AJXC01 (sample SAMN02954314, study PRJNA77837) | marine metagenome | biome: aquatic; feature: Guaymas Basin Hydrothermal Plumes; material: sea water; isolation source: Guaymas Basin Hydrothermal Plumes and Background water depths 1600, 1775... ... | reverse complement strand
GCTGCGTCAGGTTTGGCCAGCNGTTTTGCATGGTCAGTACATTTGTTGAATCTGCGCATTGTCGACTCCAGCTAGNGTTTTTCAAGCAGCTTAAGGCTTAAATCTTTTTGCTCAATCAAAATGCCAGCGTTATGGTCAGAAAGGATTTTGGCATTATAAAATTGATGATTGTCAATCGCATGAGGTAGTGGAATCAAAATACTGGGCGTGGCTGAAAGCATCAGCTCTGAGATTGTCATCGCACCTGCACGACAAAGCACGATATCTGCCCAGGCGTAAGCTTTTGCCATATCATCAATAAATGCCACTACTTTTACATTTTTATTGTTGTATTGGGCTTTAACACTATCTAGGTGCTGTTTACCAGTTTGATGCCAAATATTGATATCAATATTGAGTCTAGTAACAATATCATTAATAGGTTTTGCGCCTAAACTACCACCAACGATTAATAGGTTGAGTTTTTTATTGTTAACACTTTTCTTTTTAGGTTTAAACAATACCGGGTTGCCAGAAGTGAAAACCTCAGTTGATTTCTCAAAAGTATCATCAAACGCTTGAAAAGTCTGTGTGGCAATCTTTGATAAAAGCTTGTTAGTGGTACCGGGAATAGAATTTTGCTCGTGAATGACTAATGGCACACGCAACAGCCAAGCCACCAAGCCACCAATACCTGAAGCAAAGCCACCCATACCAAGTACAACACTAGGGTTTACCTTAGCAAACACACGTACTGTTTGGATAAAAGCGAGGCTTAATAAAAAGGGCGCTTTGATTAGTGCCAACCTATTTTTACCACGCAAACCCACGGCACTGACTGTGTGTAATGGAATATTGTGCTTAGGTACTAATGTATTTTCCATACCGCGTTTTGACCCTAACCATTTAACATTAACAGAGTATTGATCAAGCTCTTTAGCAATGGCTAAGGCTGGAAATATATGCCCACCGGTGCCACCAGCCATAATTAAAATTGTCTTTTTTTGTTTAGACATAATCTCTTTGTTTGCTATATGGCGATCTGTTTTCCATGTCGATTCTAAGAATGATTGCTAAGGCAATAATAGAAAAAATCATACTACTGCCGCCATAACTGATCAGTGGTAATGTAAAGCCTTTGATTGGCATCAAACCAAGATTCATCGCAATATTGACACCGACTTGCATTGAGAACCAAGTACATATTCCAAACGCCACATAAGAGCTGTATTTTCTACCGTGTTTAAGTGCTTCTTTGGCGATGTTAAAGCCTTTGTTAATAATATAGGCAAAACTAAACAAAACAAATAACATACCAATAACACCAAGTTCTTCACCAATAATTGCAAAAATCATGTCAGTATGAGACTCAGGTAATTTAGTGTATTTTTGAATACCAGCGCCTAGCCCTGTACCCGTCCAATCCCCTCTACCAATACCAATTAAGGCTTGTTTAGTTTGATGGACACCGTCTTTTCCCCATAAATCATTTAACCAAAATGAGAGTGCTCTTTCTAATCTAACAGGGTCAAAAACATAAATATAAATACTAAACCCACCTAAAAGGGCTGCAACAGCCATAAGTGACTCCTTGAAAAAGGAGCCTGCAATAAATAACATACCAAGTGCGGTAAGCGTGATAATAATAGTGGCGCCTAAATCAGTTTCTAGCATTGTTAATAGGCCAGATGAGGCAACAATAATCAAGGTTTTTCCTATACCGGTTAAAGACCCAGTCACTTCTTTTTCTTGATGGATTAAGAAACCAGCCATAAATAAAATCATGGCTAATTTCATCATTTCAGAAGGTTGAAAATTGAACAACCCAACATTGATCCAGCGATACGAACCACCAATTTTTCCAGCACCAATATAAGGAATAAATACCAATGTTAGTAATATGAGTGTCACAATAAAAGCAATACCAGAGTGTTTTTTAAAAAAATGAAATTGGCGTTTTCAAAACAAAAAAACCTGCAATAAGGCCGAGACCAATATAAATCCCTTGTTTAATAACTTTTGGCGTTCCCTCAAGGTGTGCAGAGGCAGAAAAAGTCATGATTAAACCAAAGGCCATCAAAACTAAAATAGTAATGAGTAATTTTTTATCGGGAGATTGTCCGGTTTTATTGAATATCAAGCTTGTAATGTGAATAACTAAAGAACTTATATTTTATACCCTAAAAGCAATGGCTAATAGTTGAGCTTTTATCGTGATTAGGGGATAATGTTGCTTTTTGTAAATTTGCCCAGCCATTATGATTTCTACTGCCAATATCACCATGCAATTTGGTGAAAAACCTTTATTTGAAAATATTTCTATCAAATTCCAAGGTGGTAATCGCTACGGCTTAATTGGCGCAAACGGTTGTGGTAAATCAACTTTCATGAAAATCTTAACGGGTGAGTTAGCGCCTTCTAATGGTACGGTAAGTATTAGTGATGGTGAGCGATTGGGCGTTTTGCGCCAGGATCAATTTGCTTATGAGGAATTCCGTGTCGTTGATACAGTGATCATGGGTCACGAAAAGCTTTGGAAAGTTAAAAAAGAAAGAGACCGTATTTATGCTTTGCCAGAAATGAGTGACGAAGACGGCATTAAGGTCGGTGAATTAGAAATGGAATTTGCCGAGATGGATGGCTATATGGCCGAGTCTTCTGCTAGCGAGTTGTTACTTGGGCTGGATATTCCTGAGGAGCAACATTACGGCTTAATGAGTGAGATTGCCCCTGGTTGGAAGCTACGTATTTTGCTTGCTCAAGCATTATTCTCTGATCCTGAAATCTTGTTATTAGATGAGCCAACCAACAACTTGGATATCAATTCTATTAGTTGGTTGGTTGATGTTTTAAATGAGCGCAAAGCTACGATGGTGATCATTTCTCACGATAGGCATTTCTTAAATGGCGTATGTACCCACATGTCTGATTTGGATTACGGTGCACTGAATACTTTCCCAGGTAATTACGATCAATTTATGATTGCTGCAACGGCTATTCAGGAAAAAATGCAAACGGATAATGCTAAGAAAGAAGCTAAGATTAAAGAGCTTAAGCATTTTGTCTCTCGCTTTTCTTCAAATGCTTCTAAAGCTAAGCAAGCAACATCACGTCAAAAGCAACTTGAAAAAATTGAGCTTAATGATATTAAACCCTCTTCAAGGGTAAGCCCGTACATTATCTTTAATCAAGAAAACAAACTCCATAGAAATATATTAGAAGTGGAAGGATTGGCAAAAAGTTTCGATGGTGTTGAGGTCTTAAAAGACATCGATTTCTTATTTGAAGTCGGTGAGCGCGTGGCTATCATTGGTCAAAATGGTATTGGTAAAACCACCTTACTACGTACTTTAGTTGGTGAGATAAAAGCTGATAAAGGCAAAATTAAGTGGAGTGAAAATTCAAATATTGGCTATTACGCACAGGATAATACTGCTGATTTTGAGGAGGATATGACGGTATTAGACTGGATGAGTCAATTCAAGAGTGAGAAAGATGACATTCAAGCGATGCGTGGTATTCTTGGAAAAATGCTATTTGGCAAGAATGATATCATTAAGAGTGTTAAATCACTTTCTGGTGGTGAAAAAGGCAGAATGTTATTTGGTAAGTTGATGTTACAAAAACCAAATGTATTGGTGATGGATGAGCCAACTAACCACTTGGATATGGAATCAATCGAGGCACTTAACCTTGCACTGGATAATTATGAGGGTACACTTATCTTTGTCAGTCACGATAGAGAGTTTGTTTCATCATTATCTACTAAAGTTGTAGAGCTTAAAGAAGATGGCATGCATTACTATTCTGGCAACTATGAGGACTACTTAAAATCACAAGGATAAAATGATTGCAGCAGTATTGAAAAGGTTTGTTAAGCGTCAAGGCTTTGATTCCGCTGCAATACTGTCATTCGATACTTTGTTTGCCATTGTGCCTGGCCTGGCATTAGGTTTAAGTGTTTTTTCTCTCTCTCCTTATTTTGCTGATCTACAACAACACCTAGAACAATTTTTGTTCACACAGTTGTTGCCGCAAAATTACGATGCGGCCAAAGACTATATTCAACAATTTATCGTACAAGCGCAGTCACTCAAAGGGCTAACCTCTGGTTTTTTGGTATTTGCGGGGATGTTGCTTTTATATGAAGTAGATAAGCGCGTGAATTCAATGTGGCATGACGCACATCATCGTCACTGGATGCAGGGTTTAATTTCTTACTTATTCGTCTTATTTTTAGGGCCAATTTTTGTTGGTGCCTCGTTATTCTTTAGTTCTTATGTGATGGCCTTAGAACTTTTTAATCAACTACCAATGGCGGGTTATGCGCCATTCATAGCGCCATTTGTCTTATCCAGTCTAGGTTTTGCAATTTTGTATTATGCCGTTCCGCTAGAGAGCGTACGTTTTAGTAATGCGCTTAAAGCCGGTGTGATTGCAGCAATAGGTTTAGAAATTATTAAGTATGCCATGTTTGCCTATATTCAATATTTCCCCGTATACGAGTTGATTTACGGTACTTTATCGATACTGTTGTTGGTTATGTTATGGGTTTACTTAGCATGGATAATCGTATTGCTAGGGGCTAGCTTTTGTTATTGCTTTGAAAACAAAGAGTTGGTCAAACTCGACAATTAGCGTAAAATTAGCAAACTTTAATATAGTTAAATTTATATGTTCACAGGCATTATTCAAGCCATTGGTCAAATCAAAACTAAAGACATGCACGATAAAGGTGCGGTGTTGAGTTTTGCCTCAAGCGAGCTGGATTTTTCCAATGTTGCGATTGGTGATAGTATTGCTGTGAATGGTGTGTGCTTAACGGCGATTGAAATTAGCGACAACAGTTTTAAAGCAGATCTCTCTCAAGAAACGCTAGATTGCTCTATTTTTGGCGATTTATCTGTGGGTGATGATATTAATCTTGAAAAAGCTTTGAGGCTCAATCAAGGTATTGATGGTCATCTAGTGAGTGGTCATGTCGATGGACAGGGTGAGGTAGTAGATAGAACTATCCAGGGTGAGTCAACGCGTTTTAAAATAAGCGCCCCGCAGAATTTGGTAAAATACATTGCTAGAAAAGGCTCAATCACCATTAATGGTGTGAGCTTAACAGTTAACAGTATTGATGCTAACGTATTTGATGTCAACATTGTGCCACATACATTAACAGCAACAACACTAGGGTTGCTTAATATAGGCAACCAAGTCAACCTTGAGGTTGATTTAATTGCCAGACACCTTGAACAATTATTAAACAATAACAAATCATAATGAAAGCAACGATTGAAGAAATCTTAGAAGACTACAAACAAGGCAAGATGATTATCTTGATGGATGATGAAGATCGTGAGAACGAAGGCGATTTGATTATTCCTGCGGCTACTTGTACCAAAGAAGACATTAATTTCATGGCAACTCATGGTCGTGGCTTGATTTGCTTAACCCTAACCCAAGAGCGTTGTAAACAACTTAACTTGCCACTTATGGTGGCGCAAAATAACGATGCTAATGGTACTAACTTTACGGTTTCTATCGAAGCTGTAGAGGGTGTGACCACGGGTATTTCAGCTGCAGATAGAGCCAAGACCGTTTTGGATGCAGTGGCAAAAGACGCAACACCTGCTGATATTGTACAGCCGGGTCACATTTTCCCTTTAATGGCACAACCTGGCGGCGTACTGATTCGTGCTGGGCATACTGAAGCTGGTTGTGATCTTGCACGTCTAGCAGGTTATGAGCCAGCCTCAGTCATTGTTGAAATCCTTAATGAAGATGGCACTATGGCACGCCGTGATGATTTAGAAATTTTTGCCAAAAAGCACGATATTAGATGGGGCACAATTGAAGATTTAATCTCTTACCGTGTTGAAAATGAAAAAACCATTGAGCGCATTAATGAGCGTGAATTTAAAACCGAGCATGCAACCTTTAGAATGGTTTCATTCCTAGACAGTATTCACAATGAGACCCATCTGGCCTTGGTTAAAGGGGAGGTTACTGATGACGGTATAACTTGTGTGCGTGTACACATGGAAGACACTTTTAAGGATGTATTGCATGAGGCTAGCCCAAGTTTTGGTGTCGAATCAGCGCTAAAGCATATTGCTAAATCAGACAACGGTGTGTTCTTATTGTTAAGAAAACAAACGGATAAATCAATCCTACAAAATATTGATTCTACAGTTCGAGACAATGGCGGCGACGATATTAAAACCTACGGCGTCGGTGCGCAGATTTTGTCTGATCTAGGCGTTAAGAAGATGAGAATTTTAGGCAGTCCTAGAAAACTACATGGTCTTAAAGGTTTTGGCTTGGAAGTGGTTGAATACGTTGACACCCAAAAATAAGGAAAATGATGGAATTTAAATTTGATCGCGATGCCAATCAAGATTTTTTAGTCAATGCTAAAGTGGCTATTATTGTGGGTTATTTTTATCAAGATATTGGTGATAAACTATTAGCGGCAGCACATGAAACCTTAGTCAAATACGGCATCAATAAAAACAACGTTAACGTATTTTATGCACCAGGCGCCTTTGAGATTCCACTATTGGCTAAGCGTCTAGCGGCGCAAAAATCAGCTGGTGAAAATCTATATGACGGTATTGTCACTTTGGGTGCTGTGATTAATGGCGAAACCCCACACTTTGATTTTGTCTGTAATGAGTGTGCTCGTGGTGTTGCTGATGTATCTTACCAGTACGAAATTCCTACTGCTTTTGGTGTACTAACCACTTCCAACATGGATCAAACCATCGGTAGGGCGGGTGGCTACAAGGGTAACAAGGGTGAAGAGGCCACCATGGCCATGATTGAAATGCTTTATTTGATGAAGCAAGCTGACACTCAAGCCTTTTAACGATGGCATATAAAACTTCAAAGCAACGCTCTCGTGAGCGTGTTGTCCAAGCCCTGTATCAGTACCTAGTATCAGGTGGTGAAGTGTTGCAAATTGAGCAGCAGTTCCTCAACCAGAAAGAAGGCAAGATTTCCAAAGCATTTTTTTCCAATCTATTCCTTAATATCTTAAGAAATAGAACTGAATTAGACGATCTGATTGCACCCACCATCTCTAGAGAAACTGACGAGCTAGGTTCGGTTGAGCACGCTGTGCTTTACTTGGGTACGTATGAGCTTCAAAATAGTATTGAAGTGCCTTATAAGGTTGTTATCAATGAAGCCCTTGAGATTGCTAAGTTATATGGTGCTGAAGGCGCGTATAAGTTAATCAACTCATCACTTGACCAGCTGGCCAAAGAATTACGTAGTATTGAGTTTGGCGCTTAAATAAACGACTAATCTAAATTGGGCGACAGTAGTCTCTCTGCATCACTAACCGAAACACCTTTACGCTTGGCGTAATCTTCAACTTGTTGTTGATTGATTTTTGCCACACCAAAGTAACGCGATTCAGGATGCGCAAAGTACCAACCACTTACTGATGCTGTTGGCAGCATTGCGTAAGAACTGGTAAGCGTCATGCCGGTGTTTTTCTCTACGTCGAGTAAATCCCAAAGTTTTTCTTTTTCACTGTGTTCAGGGCAAGCAGGGTAGCCAGGCGCAGGGCGAATGCCACGGTATTTTTCTTCAATAAATTCATCATTATTAATGCCTTCATCGCTATAACCCCAGAGCTCAGTACGGAATTTATAATGCATCATCTCAGCAAAGGCTTCAGCAAAACGGTCAGCCACGGCTTTAATCATAATGGAGTTGTAGTCATCGTGGTCGGCTTCATAAGCCGCTACTAATGGGTCGATATTAATACCAGCTGTGACTGCAAATGCACCCATATAATCTTGCACACCACCGTCTTTAGGGGCGATAAAATCACTCAGACAGAAGTTAGGGGTGTTGCCTTTTTTATCTAGCTGTTGGCGCAATTGGTTGAGTGTCATTAATACTTTGCCATTCTTATCAGTGAGCTCAATGTCTTCATTCACACTATTGGCTGGGAAGATACCAACCACCGCATTGGCTTGGAGTAACTTTTCATCCATGACTTTCTTAAACATGGCTTTTGCATCTTTAAANAGTGCCGACGCAGATTCACCCACAACTTCATCAGTCAAAATATCAGGAAATTTTCCAGCAAGCTCCCAAGTACGGAAGAATGGTACCCAGTCAATAAATTCAAAAATTTCATTCAGATCATAATCTTCAAACACATGAACACCCAATTTGTTTGGCGTGGTGATTTGATCAAACTTGAGTTTAGGCTTGTTTTTTCTAGCAGCTTCAAGACTAATAAGTTTGGTCTTGCCTTTGCTAGCACGCCGTACTCGTACTTCTTCGTATTCTTCTTTGGTGCTTTGCACTAAGGCTGGTTTTAATTTTTCTGATAACAGTGAAGTAGCAACACCAACGGCTTTAGAAGCGTCTTTAACGTAAAACACACCCTTGTCATACTGCGGCTCAATCTTAACCGCTGTGTGTGCTTTTGAAGTCGTAGCACCACCAATCAATAAGGGCAGTTCAAAACCTCGGCGCGTCATTTCTTTGGCCACAAACACCATTTCATCGAGTGATGGGGTGATTAAGCCAGACAAGCCAATAATATCCACATTTTCTTTAATGGCAGTTTCAAGGATAGTTTCAGCAGGCACCATCACACCCAAATCAATAATCTCATAGTTGTTACAAGACAAAACCACGCCAACAATATTTTTACCAATATCGTGCACATCACCTTTAACGGTAGCCATGAGGATCTTGCCTTGGGTTCTAACGCCACAACCTTGTTTTTCTTCTTCTAAAAAAGGATCTAACCAAGCCACTGATTTTTTCATTACCCGGGCAGATTTCACTACTTGTGGTAAGAACATTCTTCCATCGCCAAACAGATCACCAACCACGTTCATACCATCCATCAGCGGGCCTTCAATCACCAAAATAGGGCGACCTAATTTTTCCAGTGCTTCTTTTGTATCTTCATCGATAAATTCGGTAATACCTTTAACTAAAGAATGTTCTAAACGTTTTTCAACTGACCAAGTGCGCCACTCTAGATCTCTTTTATTTTCCTGAACTTCACCCGTGCCAGAAAATTTACCCGCAATGTCAACTAAACGCTCACCCGCTTCTTCGTCGCTATTAAGAACAACATCTTCTACCGCTTTTTTAAGTTCTGGATCAATATCGTCGTAAACCACCAACTGGCCTGCATTGACAATACCCATGGTCATGCCAGCCTTTATCGCATGATATAAAAATACTGAGTGAATCGCCTCGCGTACGGGGTTGTTACCTCTAAAGGAGAACGATACGTTAGACACACCGCCTGATATTTTTGCATAAGGTAGGTTTTTGGTTATCTCACGGGTGGCTTCAATAAAGTCTACGCCGTAGTTATTGTGCTCTTCAATACCGGTGGCTACCGCAAAAATATTTGGGTCGAAGATAATATCTTCTGCCGGGAAACCAACCTCATTCACTAAGATGTCATAAGCCTCAGTACAGATTTCAATTTTGCGTTGTTGGGTATCAGCCTGGCCAATTTCATCAAAGGCCATGACGATAATCGCCGCACCATAGCGCTTACACAGATGTGCGTATTTAATAAAGTTGTCTTTACCTTCTTTAAGTGAAATTGAGTTAACAATTGCCTTGCCTTGAGTGCATTTCAGGCCAGCTTCAATGATCTCCCATTTGGATGAGTCCACCATCAGTGGCACTCTAGAGATGTCCGGTTCAGAGGCAATCAGATTCATAAATCGAACCATGGCTGCCTTGCCATCAAGCATGCCTTCATCCATGTTGATATCAACCACTTGAGCACCATCTTCTACTTGGGTTCGGCAAATATCAAGTGCTTCTTCAAATTCTTCATTCAGAATTAGACGCTTAAACTTGGCAGAGCCGGTAACGTTAGCACGTTCACCAACATTAACAAATAATGAGTCCTCACCAATATTAAAAGCTTCTAGGCCGGATAATCGACACTCAGGTTTAATCTCGGGTATTTGTCTGGGTGGTAGTCCATCAATTGCATCGGCAATGGCTTTGATATGATCAGGGGTAGAGCCACAACAACCACCTAAGATATTAACCAAGCCAGATTCAGCCCACTCACCCACTTGCTCACTCATGGTAATGGCGCCTAAGTCATACTCACCAAACTCATTTGGCAGGCCAGCATTCGGATGTGCAGAGGTGTAAGTATTAGATACGCGCGACATTTCAGCCACGTATTGACGCAATAAATCAGGGCCTAGGGCGCAGTTAAGGCCGATAGAAATAGGGTTAGCATGACGCAAAGAATTGTAGAATGCTTCCGTCATTTGCCCAGACAGCGTACGGCCAGAAGCATCAGTAATGGTGCCGGAAATCATAATCGGCAGTTCAACCCCGTCATCTTCAAAAACTTGCTGTACGGCAAAAATAGCCGCCTTGGCATTCAGTGTGTCAAAAATAGTTTCAATTAAGATGATGTCTGAGCCACCTTCAATCAAGCCACGAGTTGATTCCATATACACGCCAACCAACTCATCAAAGGTAACGTTTCTAAAGGCAGGGTCATTCACATCCGGTGAGAGTGAACAAGTACGCGAAGTCGGGCCAATGACACCGGCAACAAAGCGTGGTTTGTCTTCGGTAGAAAATTCATCGCAGATTTCACGTGCTAACCGGGCGCTTTCTACATTGATTTCATAGGCAAATTCTTCCATCTTATAATCAGACATGGAAGTTTTGGTAGCGTTAAAGGTATTGGTTTCAACAATATCAGCACCCACCTCAAGGTAGGATTTGTGAATATCTTGGATTATTTGAGGCTGTGTGAGGGACAAAAGGTCGTTATTACCTTGTACCAAAATATGCCAATCTTTAAAGCGCTCACCGCGATAATCTTCCTCACTGAGTTTGTGCTTTTGGATCATGGTACCCATCGCACCATCAAGCACCAAAATTCGCTTTTCTAAAAGGGATTGTAATATCTGTTTTGTCGACATATTTGGTATTATAATTAAGTCTAATTTAATAGGGGGTTTTGATGAAAAAATTGTTTATAGCGTCTTTATTTTTATCCAGTTTTAATGCCAATGCATTTTTAGACTTTAACAGTTATGGTTCAGGCTATGATGACAACAATTGGCCAGTTTGGACACCAATGTTTTGGATGGAAAAAGTCACCGACAACAATATGTTCGGTAATAAGCGTAATCAAGGCTATGGTTATCCTTATAACAATCGCCCTTACAATGTTAATGCCTCACGCTTTGACATGAGTCAGATGCCAACCCCTGATCAAGCTTACCAAGCAGAGAGCAATCGCATGCCACGCCCAACACCGATGTTTATGACGCCTGCAGCACAATCATTCTCTAATCCAGATAACGCACCAAGTACGGGTGGCTATGATTTACCGAGTCCTTATCCGAGCAACTATATATTTAATGAACCGCCTAGCCCGTACCCAAGCGGATTTTAGCTATCGGCCAATTTGAAACAATAGTATTGACTTATAATATAACTATGTTATAATATACTTTCCTTTTATTTAATTTTATGGAGATATGACAATGAAAAAGATAATCGCAATTTTTGCAATGGTAGCAGCACTAGGTGCTAACGCTTTTTGGAATAACAACAGCACACCGTGGAATAACGGTTATGGTAACAACAGTGGTTACCAATCTGATAACGGTATGTTTGGTTACAACCCATACGACTACTGGGATCCACGTTGGTACATGGAAGAAATGAGCAACATGGTTGATGAAATCGACGATGAAATCAACAGTAACAGTAATAACAATGGTTATGGTTACAACCCGTACAGCAACGGTCCTTGGAATAACAACACACCATGGAACAGAACTGCACCGGCTGCACCTACGGCTCCAGCAAAATAATTTAATTTATTTTTGCAAGAAAAAACCAGCACTTGTTGCTGGTTTTTTTTCGTCTGATGAAAATTATTGGTCTATAATGACCTTTCATTTTTTAAATATATAGAGGAGAGCAAGATGAAAAAAATTATGATAGTTTCACTATTAACCTTAGCGTTAAATGCAAGTGCACATACGGGTGGCAATAACAACCCTTGGGGTAACAACAGTTTTAACAATGGTCCATGGGGCGGTTCTAATAACAACAACGGTATTTTTGGTAATAACCCATACTCAATGTTCACACCAGATTGGTTCAGCGAAGAGATGGACGATATGATGGATGAGTTTGATTCTAACAACAGTGGCCCTTGGGGTAACAACAATGGTTGGAATAACAACAACCCATGGGGCAATGGAGGCTTTGGTAATAATGGCTTTAATAACGGCCCTTGGAATAATTCTAATTTTGGTAATTCGCCTTGGAGAAGTCAAGCAAGTCCTTGGAATAACAATACTTGGAAAAATAACCCATTGCGTAATTATGGCTACAACAGGGTCATTCCTACAACGGCAGATACTGGTGCTAAATAAGTATTAAATTAGATTATTTGATATAAAATAAAGCCAGCTTTTTGCTGGCTTTTTTATTAAATATAACAAAATGTGGACTTACATACTCAGACGCGCCCTCTATAGCATTCCTATTTTATTAGGTGTTAACCTAATTACGTTTCTGTTGTTTTTCATGGTCAATACACCGGATGATATGGCGCGTATACAGCTGGGTGCCAAGCATGTTACACAGGCTGATATTCATACTTGGAAAGAAGAAAAAGGCTACAACAAACCCTTGTTTGTTAATACTGATCAATCGGGTTCTGCAATACTTACAGACACCATTTTTTACCAAAAATCCATTCCTTTATTCCAGCTTGATTTTGGCCATTCAGACTCAGGTAGAAACATCAATAAAGACATTGCTCAGCGCATGTGGCCGTCATTAGCCTTGGCCATTCCATCTTTTATTATTGCGCTAATTACTAACATTGTATTTGCCATGTGGATGGTGATGTTGCTTGGTACTAAGTTAGAGCGAATGAGCTTAATTTTTACTGTGGCACTGATGTCCATATCAGGGCTTTTTTACATCATTATCGGCCAAAAAATTGTTGCTGGCCTATGGCATTGGTTCCCCGTTTCTGGTTATCAAGATGGTTTAGAATCTTGGCGTTTTGTACTACTGCCAGTCCTCATTGGTGTGGTCGCTGGGCTTGGCTCAGGGGTTAGGTGGTATCGTTCGATCTTCCTAGAAGAAATCAACAAGCCCTATGTTAATACGGCTAGAGCTAAAGGCCTTAGCGAGCAACAAGTACTATTCAAACACGTACTAAAAAATGCCATGATTCCAATTCTAACCGGTGTGGTTGTCATCATTCCATCGTTATTTATGGGTAGCTTAATTATGGAAAGTTTCTTCTCTATCCCGGGCTTAGGCAGTTACACCATTGATGCGATCAATTCACAAGATTTTGCCATTGTTCGTGCCATGGTATTTTTAGGCTCAATCCTTTATATTGTCGGCCTACTATTAACGGATATCTCCTACACTTGGGTTGATCCGAGGGTGAAGTTCAAATGACCTTTGTCTGGCTATGGACTGACTTCTTGCTATGGGTGTTATTCGCTCTGTGCATGGTTGCCGTGGTGAAAATACGCGGCAACGAATTGTTATTACAAAAATGGCAAAAAATCTTTGCCCAGCCTTTAGCGCTATCTGCTTTTATTGTATTTTCATTTTATATTTTAGTCGGCCTGTCAGACTCCATTCATTTTAGGCTGGATAACAACACCACAACCTATAGTGTATTGGATAGGGTGCTACTACCCGCCCTAGAAGCTGAAGAAAAAACCTACTCTACACCACTGAATTTTGAACAGTTTTCCAAAGAATATTTAGATAATGGCCTTCGTGGACGCGTACACCTCAACTTAGTATCAGACGAAATCACCAATGCCAGCGACAACAATAAAAACCTGTTAGCCATTAGTGCCAACGCACTGTTTTATGCAGCCGCTATTTTTGTTGCTTTTATTTTNCTTTAAAAAAATTCACCACCATTATTGCCAAAGATAATCGACACGCTTTAGGCACTGTTTTGTGCTGCTATTTTCTGTACTTGGGTGTATTACTAATGCCAAATT
>AJXC01001296.1_pt1 | contig 14020 bp, 12 predicted proteins | sample 404948 | NCBI WGS metagenome assembly AJXC01 (sample SAMN02954314, study PRJNA77837) | marine metagenome | biome: aquatic; feature: Guaymas Basin Hydrothermal Plumes; material: sea water; isolation source: Guaymas Basin Hydrothermal Plumes and Background water depths 1600, 1775... ... | reverse complement strand
CCCGGTTTTTTACATATTCCTCCGCCTTATCCGTATCGACGGCATCCAAAGTTGACTGAAGAAGAACATGGTANAGAATGTGTCAAATACCTGGAAGACACAATCATTTATGAGGGGGAAGAAACGGTTGCGGCATTTATAATGGAACCTATGATTTCCGGTGGTGGAGTGATGGTTCCTCCTGATAATTATTTAACTGAAATCAGGAGAGTTTGTGATAAATACAATGTACTTCTGATCCTGGACGAAGTAGTTTCCGGATTCGGCAGAACCGGAAAAATGTTTGGACACGAACACTGGGGAGCCAAAGCGGACATTTTTACTTTTGCAAAGGGTATGGCCAGCGGTTATATGCCGGTTGCTGCTACGGTAGTTACGGAGAAAATCTTTGAAGCATTTTACGGTGAAGCAAACGAGCTCAAGCATTTTAGGCATATTAACACATATGGTGGTCATCCTGTTGCTGCGGCAGTCAGTTTAAAAAATATTGAAATTGTCGAGCGTGAGAATCTGGTAGCCAATGCTGCAAAAATGGAGCGCTATATCAAGGCCGGATTGAATGAATTCGCGGACCATCCTTTTGTAGGTGAAATCCGTGGCAAGGGCTTGCTTCTGGGAATAGAACTGGTTTCCGACAAGGAAAGTAAAAACCTCTGGAGACGGCACGTTCCAATGCAATAGTTCAAAACTGTATGAAACAGGGAGTCCATGTGATGCGTAACGGTTTCACTGTTCCGGGACTGGATAATGTTTTAATAACGGCTCCACCCCTGGTACTGCAGGAAAGTGAGGCAGATATGATTGTGGATGCAATCGGAAATGCCTTAAAGCAGGCATTAAACTAAATNGTCGTCCTGTTTGAATAAATATGCTTTATANAGGAAGTTATTATTCAGTATTTCAAATCATAGAAAAAACAATTTAAAACAAGTACTTGAGAAAAGGATAAAAATGAAAAATAGGTGTTCCGAAAGAAATTAAGGAAATGGAAAATCGGGTAGGTGCTACGCCGGCCGGAGTAGCTGAACTCGTGCGGAACGGCCATCAGGTGTTTGTAGAAAAAGACTCAGGTTTGGGCAGTGGTTTCAGCAATTCAGAATATCAGGAAGCCGGTGCAAACATGGTTGATACAGCAGCTGAGGTATGGTCCACCGAAATGGTTTACAAAGTCAAAGAACCGCTTCCTGAGGAATATGGATTTTTCCGGGAAGATTTGCTTTTGTTTACCTATCTGCATTTGGCGGCCGAAGAAGCATTGACCAATGCGCTTATGAGCAGTAAAACCACCTCCATTGCATACGAAACAGTACAGCTACCGGATGGCAGTTTGCCTCTGCTCACTCCAATGAGTGAAGTCGCCGGGCGCATGGCCGTACAAGTCGGAGCNCGTTTTCTGGAGAAGCCGCAGGGCGGACAGGGCGTGTTGCTGGGCGGTGTTCCGGGAGTAGAACCGGCAGAGGTAGTGATTATCGGTGGTGGAGTAGTCGGAATAAACTCAGCCAAAATGGCTGTCGGGATGGGTGCAAAAGTTACCATTCTTGATGTAAGTGCAGACAGAATGCGTTATCTTGATGACGTGTTCAACGGACGTGTTCAACTGGTGATGTCCAACAGTTATAACATCGCTAAGGCCGTGGAAAGTGCAGATTTGCTGGTTGGAGGTGTGTTGATTCCTGGGACAAAAAGCGCCTCATCTGGTAACTGAAGCCATGGTCAAAACCATGAAACAGGGATCCGTTATTGTCGATGTGGCTATCGACCAGGGAGGTTGTATTGAAACCATTGATCGTGTCACCTATCACAGTGATCCAGTTTATGTGCAGCACGGTGTAGTTCATTACTCTGTGGGCAACATGCCCGGTGCTGTAGCAAGAACCTCTACGCTGGCCTTGACCAATGTCACTACACCATATGCTGTTCAATTAGCCAATAGAGGTTGGAAAACGGCGTGCAAGGAAGATCATGCCCTGGCATTAGGTATCAACACTCATGCAGGAAATGTTATCTGTAGGGGCGTTTCTGAGGCTTTTGGTTATGAGTTCATTCCACCGGAACAAATATTATAAATATACATGATATAAACTTATCTTGTAATTTAACTGAACTAACATGTCAAATGAAATAAAATCAGTTCAGTTTTCAGGTATTATTTTTGCGGTAATGCGCCAATAAATTAATGAGTTCAAAAACTGTGGTAGCCGCAGCAAGTGAAGTCAACTCGGCGTGGTCATAGGCCGGAGACAACTTCTACTAACATCCGCAAGAGATAATATTCAGTCCGGCTAAGCCCCTTAAAACCCCGAGTAATTNCCCGCGATGACATTCCNGCGATTTCNGGTGTTCCAGTTCCAGGAGCGTGAGCTGGGTCTAGTCACATCAATATCAATTGACAAATACATNGGGTTGTTCCCCACCCGATCCTTGATGCGCTTGATGACGTAGTTCCACACCTTCATTTTGGAACTCATCACAATGCACAACCTTGAATCCTAATTCTTCATCATTAGTTAGATCATCCCTGCTATATAAAGGTCCCCGGATTCCGACATGAATTGAAGCATGATCTAGGAACAGTTTTTCTTCAGCAGCCCGTCGAAACGGNGTCCCGTGTGTATAAGGTGCTCCAAAGTAGGTATCCCAGGTGTCCAGGTGCGCGTCAAAATGAACGAGAGCGACAGATCCGTGAAAATGATTTACCGCCTCAGTAAAGGCAAAGCNATCGTATGGTCACCACCCAGACTGATAATGCTGCCTACTTTTCCCAAAANATCTGTCGCAGNAGTTTGGACTTGTCCGACTGCTTCCTCAATATTAAACGGATTACAAGCTATGTCGCCTGCATCTGCCACCTGCAGTTCTGCAAACGGTTCGGTGTCATAGGCCGGATGATACTGAGTCCGGAGGTGCCGTGAAGCCTGCCGGATGGCCTGTGGTCCAAATCTGGCTCCGGGGCGATAGCTGGTTCCTGAATCAAAGGGAATTCCAAGTATTGCAATATCGCACTTCTTTACATCTCGTAATTCCGGAAGCCTGGCAAAAGTAGCAGGGCCCGCGTAACGCGGAACGATTTTTCCGCTGACGGGTTGAATGGGAGTATTTTCTTCATTCTTCATTTTTTTCCTTTCAGTTAAAATTCAGCGGGCACTTACTTGAGTTGAAACAAAGTTTTATTAATGACTGATTAAATTAGGAGTTTTTTTCAAGAGAGTTTCTTTGGTATATTAAGCATTATGCCGGGGATCAAAGGCATCACGGACACCTTCACCGATAAAAACCAGCAAACTGAGTTGCAGTGCAATCACTGAAAAGCCTGCAATTCCCAGCCATGGAGCATGAAGATTAGCTTTTCCCTGGGCCAGTAGTTCACCCAGAGAAGGAGATCCCGGAGGTAAACCGAAGCCCAGGAAATCAAGTGCAGTGAGTGTGGTGATTGAACCGGAAAGGATGAAAGGCATAAAAGTCATAGTGGCAACCATGGCATTCGGCAGAATATGGCGTTTCATGATTCTGCTGTGGCTCATACCCAGAGCCCGTGCTGCCCGCACATATTCCAGATTACGCCCCCTTAAAAACTCTGCCCGCACGACTCCAACCAGTCCCATCCAGCTGAAGAGAAGCATGATACCTAGTAGCCACCAGAAATTTGGCTCTACGAAACTTGATAGGATAATCAACAAAAACAGGAACTGGCAGTCCGGACCAGATTTCGATGAAACGCTGTCCAAGAATATCTACACGACCACCAAAGTAGCCCTGAACTGCACCTGCGGCAACTCCAACAATCGAACTCAGGATTGTCAGCACCAGTCCAAACAAAACAGAAATGCGAAAGCCGTAAATCAGCCGAGCTACCACATCACGTCCCTGATCGTCAGTTCCAAACCAGTTTTCGCCAGTAGGATGAGATGGGGCTGCAGCAGGTAAATCATAGTTGATCGTATCATAACTGTAGCGAATNATGGGCCAGTATATTTCACCTTTCTTTTNAATTAATTCTCGTACAAACTCATCGCGATATTCCGCTTCGGTGGCAAATTCACCACCAAATTCTGTTTCCGGAATTGTCTCAATTACTGGAAAAATCAAGTGCCCTTCAAAAATCACCAGCAGTGGTTTGTCATTTGCGACAACTTCGGCAAAAATGCAAACAAAAAAAGATGGACAGAAAAATCCACAAAGACCAATATCCTCTACGGTTTGCTCTAAAATGCTGTAGACGGCGAAGCGTTATAGGACTCAGCATTATGCTTCTCTGGTTTCAAAGTCAATTCTGGGATCTATCACAGTGTACATCAAATCACTGATAATCCCGACAATCAGTCCCAACAAAGTAAAAACAAAAAGTGTCCCGAACATAACTGGATAATCGCGTTGAATGGTTGATTCAAAGCCCAGTAAACCCAGACCATCAAGTGAAAAAATGATTTCAATCAATAATGAACCTGTGAAAAACATACCGATGAAGGCAGCAGGAAATCCGGCTATGATTATCAGCATGGCATTCCGGAAAACATGTTTGTAAAGCACCCGCCTTTCCGTAATCCCTTTTGCGCGGGCCGTAATCACGTATTGTTTGTTTATTTCATCGAGAAAGGAGTTTTTGGTGAGCATTGTCAGGGAGGCAAAACTACCAATTAAAATTGCAGTAATCGGCAGCACCAGATGCCAGAAATAGTCAAGAAGCTGCTGCCACCAGGGCAAAGTGGAGAAGTTGTCAGATACGAGTCCGCGCAGAGGAAACCAGCTGAAATAGCTTCCGCCGGAAAAAAGGACAATCAGTAGGATAGCAAACAAAAATGTGGGAATGGCATTGCCGAGAATAACAATGGTGCTGCTCCAGACATCAAAGCGAGAGCCGTGTTTGAGAGCTTTTCGAATTCCGAGTGGAATGCTGACCAGATAGACGGCTAAAGTGCTCCAGATCCCAAGAGAAATCGAAACTGGCATTTTTTCTAGAACCAGGTCAACTACTTTCTGATCTCGGAAAAAACTTTCTCCAAAATTGAATGAAGCATAATCACGCATCATCTTAAAATATCGAACATGCAGCGGCTTGTCAAAACCATACATACGCTCGATTTCTTCTACCAGTTCCGGAGCAAGTCCCTGCGAGCCGCGATATTTGGAGGGTTTATCTGAAACGGCGCTCTTTTGACCTTTAACGTCTTCACCTCCGCCTGAGAGACGCTCGGTTGCACTGACTGCTTCGCCCTGTAACTGGGCTATCATCTGCTCCACAGGACCTCCTGGAGCAATCTGGACGATGATGAAGTTGACAGTCATTATTCCAATCAGCGTTGGAATAACGAGCAACAAACGACGGATAATATAGGCAGTCATGTAGAATTACGCAGGGCTATAAAATCCTTCTCAGTGTTTTGTTTATTTTAGATTTGGCTTTTTTGCCAACAAAGTTTTTCTTTTGATTTATCTACCCACCAGGTAAAAAATCCCAAACTATATTTTGGAGTTATTTCCGGGCGGGAAAACTTGTTCCAGTATGCAAGGCGGTAATAGTTGATGTGCCAGTGCGGTACGACGTAGTGTCCCCACAACAACGCACGGTCCAGGGCTCTGGTACGGTTGATTAATTTTTCACGATCAGGCGCCTCAATTACTAGCCGAATTAGTTTGTCGATTGCAGGATTGCAGATACCGATGAAGTTGCGCGTTCCACTGGTTTCAGCTGCTTTACAACTCCAGTAGTTATCCTGCTCATTACCTGGTGAGAGGGACTGACCTATCACCATCACAAACATATCAAAATCAAAGGAACGGATACGGTTTACGTATTGAGAAGTATCCACAACTCTTACACTGGCCTCAATTCCCATGCGTTCCAGGTTTTTCTTAAAGGGCAGTACAATCCGTTCGAATGCAGGGGAGATCAGTAATATTTCAAACTTAAGTTGTTCGCCTGTACTGGAGTTGACACGCTTTCCTTCTTTAATCTCCCAACCGGCTTCTTTGAAAAGTTTTGAAGCGGCACGCAACTGACTACGAATATTCCCAGTTCCATCCGTTAGTGAAGGGCGAAACTTTTTGCTAAAAACTTCTTCCGGTAGATCTTTACGGAATGGTTCCAGAATCGCCAGTTCTTCAGGAGACGGTAAGCCGCTTGATGCGAGCTCAGAATTTTCGAAAAAACTGTCTGTACGTCTATACTGTCCNTAAAAAAAGGTTTTTGTTGCTCCACTCAAAATCAAAGGCATAGCTAATTGCTTCTCTGACCCTAGGGTCCTTGAAAATCGTCCGGCGTAAATTAAATGCAAAGCCCTGCATTCCACGTGGCAGTTCATGCGGGATTTCCGCTCGGATTGTGAGTTTTTCTTCAAATGTTTTTCCGGAATACATTGAGGCCCACATTTTTGAATTATTTTCCTCCCGGAAGTGATATTCCCCAGCTTTGAAGGCTTCCAGAGATACGGTGGCATCGCGGTAATAATCGTAACGTACTGTATCAAAATTGTTGCTGCCTTTGTTGACGGGATGATTCGCGGCCCAGTAATCCTTGACACGTTCGTAAGTTATGTATTTGCCTGCCTTGAAATCTTTGATACGGTACGCTCCACTGCCCAGTGGTGGGTCGAGAGTGGATTTTGAAAAATCCCTGCTTTCCCAGTAATGCTTAGGAAGAACGGGGAGCTGTCCTGTAATCAGAACTAGTTCTCTGTTAGTAACTCCTTCACGGAACTGGAATTTAACTCGGCGATCTCCAAGATCTTTGACTTCGACAATGTCACCGTAATAGGATTTGTAAAAAGGCGCTCCTTTTTCGAGTAAAACGTTGAAGGTGAAAATCACGTCTTCAACCTTGATCGGTTCACCATCGTGAAATTTAGCTTTCGGATTGAGGTGGTAAATCACCCATGTCCTGTCTTCAGGATACTCAATTTCATCCGCAATCAATCCGTATTCGGTAAAAGCCTCATCGGAGGAACCGGTTGTCAGTGTTTCGTAAATCATNCCCATTCCATCAGCGGAAACGCCTTTGGAGATAAATCCGTTGAAACTGTCATAAGTACCGATGGAATTCAAACGTACAGAACCGCCTTTTGGGGCCTCCGGATTCACATATTCAAAATGGCTGAAGCCGTCCGGATATTTTGCAGAGCCGTTCATTGCAATCGAAGATGATTTTATAATGTCAGTCCCGGCTAATGCTGAAAAGTAGTAGCTTGTGAAAAAGGTTGCTGTGAATAAAAATAAAATTACGAGCCGGTATATTTTCATTGTTCCTCTTTTGACTTATGATTGACGGGGATTCAGACGTGGTGCCGTTTATTAATAACTGAAAAGTATATTTTCTATCGGAGGTGGGTTTATCTCAAGACCAAAATGATTATATTTTGAATTTTGNTTTTTTTAACTGTTTAGGACTAAGACGAGAATCAGTAAATTCAAACAAATCTTGTAGAGAGAATGTAATCTCTATGCTAAAAATGTTTAAAGATTAACTATTCAGCAATTGTATTGAGATGACCTTTATAGCGCTCAGGTAAGCGAAGCTTTAATATTTGCCGGAATCCCCTCTGGTAACCATCAACAGTTTCCTTAAATAATAATTTGGCAGTAGATTCATTCGTTTTAGAACTGAAACTGAGATAATGTGTTGTATGTGGAGGGGCAAATCCCCGTATTTCCAGGAGAAATATTCCGTTTTGTCGAACTTCAAAAATTGGAGTTTCAACTTCCCATTTGTCGGGGAGATGGATATTCAATTGTTTTACGTTGGTCAGAATCTCAAAACTGCCAATGTGGTCTTTGTAAAAAGGACGGCGAGCCCAAATAAAAATACTGAGAACAGCAAGGAAAATTGTTGTAGATGCAACGATTTTCCACTTTTGTNTTTTTGTATAATTAGCAATCGGATTATATTCCCTCATGGGTGGTTGAAAAACGAAATAATATAATGAAATTACAGTGAACCAGACCACTCCCAACGACCAGAAGGCATCACTCAAAAAATGTCCGCCCTGTACAATGCGGGCATAGCTCATCAACAAGCCATATGTCATTCCAAGTGCCAAGGAAGTTAATGCAAATTTGCGTGACCTCTGCCAAAATACAATGCCGCTGGTCAAAGTGAAGGCTATAGAGCAATGTCCACATGGAAATGAATGACCGCGTCCGGGAATACCTGCTTCAAGTACGGGTTTGTATTCCCAGTTTCCGCTGAACTGCGTTATTTCACGGGGACGGGGACGTCCCGTGTGATCCTTGAGAACGATATTGACTAAGAGGAGCGAAGCTATAAAAGGAGTTAAAGCGCAAATAAATAAATAAGGCCGTAGGCTTGACCAACTGGACTTGGCCCGGGTATTTATCAAGATCAAAATAGAAATGACGGAGACTAATACTCCAGGAATGATCCCATAATCATAGAGCCAACTCCAGGGAGAAATACCTGCCAGGAACCAGCCATTTTTGTCAGAAAAAAACTGTGCAGAAAAAATTCGGTCCCAATCATGTGCTTCTCCCCATAGTGTAAGTCCCACTAAAACAAGCACTAAAAGACTGATTAGACTTATTCCACGGAAAATAAAAAAGTTTGAACCAGGTTTTAAGTCAGTGTGTTCTGAGGACAAATTCACGAAGATAGAATAGTTTAAGTGAGAAATAAATTAGAGATGAAAGTAATTAGAATCATAGGTTAAGTCTAACAAACCATAACAAAATGAGCCAGACAACATTTTTCTGCTCAGTGATATTAATGCCTTTTGGTTTGAAGTAAAAGTTTGTTGTGATAGAATGCTCGTAATTAGCTCATGAGGAAAGTTTTCGTTTTCCGGTAGTGTCTTTCCGGGTAAATTTTAGCAATTGAAATAGATAAAAAATATACCTGTTAAAGTAATGTCTTTGATAGAAAAACGATCTGTGTCACTGGTAGATAAGTACACACTGAAAAAAGGTTATGCTTTTATGACCGGAATTCAGGCTCTGGTGCGTTTGCCCTTAGTGCAGCGTGAACTGGATCTGAAGGCTGGACTTAACACTGCAGGTTATATCAGCGGTTATCGCGGTTCACCCCTGGGTGGATATGATCAGCAGTTGGAACGCAATAAAAATCTACTTGAAGAACATACATGTAAAATTTACAGCCAGGAGTGAATGAGGATCTGGCCGCGACAGCGCTTTGGGGAACGCAGCAGACGGAGTTGGGTGGAGAAGGGAAATATGATGGGATTTTTGGTATTTGGTACGGTAAGGGCCCCGGAGTTGACCGCTCAGGTGATGCGTTAAGACATGCTAATTATGCGGGAACTTCAAAGTTTGGAGGGGTTTTGGCTCTAATGGGGGATGACCATACATGCGAATCTTCCACTACTTGTCATCAAAGTGAGTTAGCAATGGTAGACGCCATGATACCAATTCTTAATCCTTCTGGAGTTCAAGAAATAATAGACTATGGGATAATAGGTTGGAAGCTTTCCCGATATAGTGGATGTTGGGTTGGTTTAAAGTGTGTTCATGATACTGTTGAATCAACTGCTTCAATAAATGTTGATGTTGAACGTCTTAAAGTGGAAATCCCCAACGATTTTAATTTTCCTGAAGATGGTTTAAATATCCGCTTTCCGGACACACCACAGGCTCAGGAGAAAAGAATACACGAATACAAGATTGATGNAGTACGTGCATTTTGTTGGGCAAACAAACTGGATCGTGTGGTTTGGCAGGGTGGCAGCTCGAAAATAGGTATTGTTACTGTTGGGAAATCATATCTTGATACTCAACTTGCTTTTGAAGAACTGGGAATTGACGAAACGGAAGCAGAGCGTCTGGGTTTGAGTCTTTACAAGGTCGCTATGCCCTGGCCGCTTGAACCTAAAGGAATTTTTGAATTTGCCAAAGGGCTGGATTTGATTATTGTAGTTGAGGAAAAGCGGGCTCTAATTGAACCACAAATAAAAGAATTCCTTTACGATCTTTCCAACCGTCCAAAAGTGATAGGAAAAACAGATGAAACTGGAGAACCATTGTTTCGAACTGCTGGAGCGCTTGATCCTAACCACATTGCCGCAACTATTGCTCGACGAATTTTGTCTTTTCGGACAGATGAAAAGCTAAAAAANCGTCTGCAGGAAATGGAATCCCGCATGGATTCATCTCTTTTACCGAAAGAATTAATGGTTAGACAGCCGTATTTTTGTTCCGGTTGTCCTCACAATACTTCTACTGTCGTTCCAGAAGGCAGCATTGCAATGGCAGGAATCGGCTGTCATTACATGGCACAGTGGATGGACCGTGATACACTTGGATTCACTCATATGGGAGCAGAGGGAGCAAACTGGGTGGGGCAAGCACCGTTTAGCACACGCAAACATATTTTCCAAAATATTGGAGACGGTACTTATTTCCATTCCGGAACCATGGCCATCCGTGCAGCAGTATCTTCCGGAATAAACATTACCTACAAAATTTTGTTCAATGACGCAGTCGCCATGACCGGCGGACAAGGTTTTGATGGACCGATGACTGTTCAGAGCATTATTCAACAGATGTATGCAGAAGGTGCAAAAAGGGTGGATGTAGTCAGTGATGAACCGGAAAAATTTACTCAAAGCTCCGGCATCCCGGCAAACGTAAAGGTTTACGACCGCAAGGATTTGGATATTCTGCAGCGAGAATTGCGTGAAATTGAGGGCGTGACGGTACTAATTTACGAACAGGTTTGTGCTGCAGAAAAACGTCGGCGGCGGAAACGCGGATTAATNCCGGATCCACCTCGCAGGATTTATATCAATGATGATGTTTGTGAAGGCTGCGGAGATTGTGGTCTTAAATCAAATTGTGTTTCAGTTTTACCTCTTGAGACTCAATTTGGCAGAAAACGTGTAATTGATCAGTCNGCATGTAACAAGGATTACAGCTGTGTCAATGGTTTGTGTCCCAGTTTTGTGAGTGTCATTGGCGGAAAAATGAGGAAAAATGCTCCTTCTGCNAATATGGATGTTGAATGGNCCTCTTTGCCTGAACCAAAGCTACCTGTAATTAAAGGCACGTATAACATTGTTTTGACAGGAGTTGGAGGTACTGGAATTGTGACAATTGGTGCTTTNCTNGGAATGGCGGCACACATTGAAAAAAAGGGNNTTGGTATCCTTGACATGATTGGATTGGCACAAAAAGGAGGTGCAGTTTTATCACATTTGCGCATAGGAAAAAGTCCGGAAGATATTCATTCACCAAGGATTGCTTCTCAAGGTGCCGATTTGGTGATAGGAGGAGATTTGGTGGTGACAGGTGGACATAAAACTCTTTCAGTTATAAAATTCGGACATACAAAACTTGTGATAAACAGTTATGAAATGATTACCGGTGATTTTACCAAAAATGCGGATATGCTCTTTCCAAGCCTGAAAATCAAACAGGCAATTCAGCAAACAGCTGGAACAGATAATACCGAATTNCTGGATGCATCACGCCTGGCAACTGCCTTGATTGGTGATACTATTGCCACCAACATGTTTATGCTCGGCTTTGCTTTTCAACGAGGTTTAATTCCTTTGGAACGTAGTTCTATTGAACAGGCTATCGAAATCAACGGCATGTCAGTAGAGAGTAACAAACAGTCTTTTTTATGGGGCAGAAGGACAGCACATGATGGAAAACGCGTGCGGGAGTTGACGGCCTCGATCGTAGAAGGTTTTCTTTTTGAGGAAGCTCCTGAAGGATTGGATGAACTCATACAGCATCGCGCAGACGTCTTGACTGCATACCAGAATAAAGCTTATGCCAAGCGTTATTTACAACTGGTGGAGCGTGTTCGCACCATTGAAACCGACCGTCTTCCAGGTAGTTTATCCTTGACTGAGGCCGTAGCACGATATTATTTTAAATTACTTGCTTACAAGGATGAATATGAAGTAGCTCGTCTCTATACTAACGGAGATTTTATGAAAAAAATACGGGGCCGTTTTGAGGGAGACTTTCGGCTGAAGCTGCATTTAGCACCACCTTTGTTTTCTCATCGTGATTCACATACGGGGGAACCGATCAAATCTGCTTTTGGTTCATGGATTTTTCCTGTGCTGAAAATTCTGTCACGGTTTAAGTTCCTGCGCGGAACTGCTTTTGATCTATTTGGAAAAACAAAGGAACGCCGACTGGAGCGGGAGTTAATTCAGGAATATGAACAAACAATTTAAGGAACTTCTGCGTGGACTAGACAAAGAAAAACCACAATATAGCGCTAGAAATAGCAGAAATACCTCAACAGATTCGTGGTTACGATATGGTGAAACAGCGACATTTTGAAACCGCAAAGTCTTCCGAAAAGAAATTACTAACTCAATTCAGGGATTCTGCAAAAATCATAGTAGGTTTGAAAAGTAGTGAGCCAGTCAGTTAACTGCCGTCCATAATGCCTGGTAATCATACTCTACTACTGGGAAANTTTTTTGTTCACAGTTATACTGTCAACGAACTTTTTTCCCTTGTAATTCAACAGTAACGGCCTCAAGTCCCCAAATATCTTTTGCGTATTCAGCAATAGTACGATCACTGGAAAACTTTCCTGATCCAGCTGTGTTCAAAATTGACATTCTTGTCCAGGTATTCTGATCTTTCCAGGTATTCATCACCTTCTGCCGGCATTCATCATAGCTCGCAAAATCTTCGAGAAGCATGTATTTATCCTCAAAAACCAGTGAGTTGTAGAGATCATTGTAAAGAGTGTGGCTTGTCACGGTTAAAATATCCTGTGTTGATCATCGAAAGCGNTTCTCTCAATACTGGATTATTTTNNTAGGAAACNCTGGGATTGTAACCGGATTCTGCCAAAATACTAACTTCATCCGAACTTAAACCGAAAGTGAAAATATTTTCCCTGCCGACTTCTTCTGCAATCTCGATATTTGCACCATCCATGGTCCCCTGTATCAGGGCTCCATTTAAAATAAATTTCATGTTTCCGGTACCTGAGGCTTCAGTACCGGCAGTTGAAATGTGCTGAGAAATATCTGTTGCTGGAATTATTTTTTCTGCAACTGAGACATTATAATTTGGTACAAAAACAAGATTTAAACGCCCCTGCACTGCAGGATCACTATTGATAACACGNGCCACATCGTTAGCTAAGTTTATGATGAGTTTTGCCATGTAATAACCTGGTGCTGCTTTACCGGCTAACAAAATTGTGCGTGGAGTGAAAGGAAGTTCCGGATGCTCCAGGATTTTGTTGTAAAGATAAATCACATGCAAAATATTCAGTAATTGCCGCTTGTATTCATGGATCCTCTTTATCTGGACATCAAATAGTGATTCAGGATCAATTATTACTCCACTGNTCTGCTTAAGCCAATTTGCCAGTTGCACCTTTTTTATGCGCTTGACTGAGCGCCATGCTTCCTGGAATTCAGGATCATCGGCAAATGGTTCCAGTTTCCTTAATTTCTGTAAATNCGTAATCCAGCCATCGCCAATTTTTTCTGAGATTAATTCAGATAATTCCGGATTTGTGTTTCGCAGCCAAAGTCTGGGTGTAATACCGTTGGTTTTGTTTTGGAAACGTTCAGGAAACAGTTTGTAAAAATCTTTAAAAACTGTAGTTTTCAGCAATTCTGTATGAAGCTCCGCTACACCGTTAATCGTGTGACTTCCAACGATTGAAAGATAAGGCATACGGATTTGTTTGTGATCATTTTCCTCAATAAAGGAAATTCTTTGTAATAAATCTTTGTCATCCGGATATTTTTCTTTCACACTTTCCAAAAATAAATCATTTATTTCATAAATAATTTCAAGGTGACGCGGCAGCAAACGTCCCATCAAATCGACGGACCAGCGCTCCAATGCTTCCGGAAGGACGGTGTGGTTGGTATAGGCGAAAACACGTGTGGTGATAGCCCAGGCCTCATTCCATTCCAAACCTTCCTCATCCACAAAAATCCGCATCAATTCCGGAATTGCAATTNAGGGATGAGTGTCATTGAGCTGAATTGAAACATGTTCCGGAAATTTATCAAAAATCTACCGAGTGCGCCTTAGAAACGTAGAATGATGTCCTGCAGTGAAG
>AJXC01001790.1_pt1 | contig 14154 bp, 19 predicted proteins | sample 404948 | NCBI WGS metagenome assembly AJXC01 (sample SAMN02954314, study PRJNA77837) | marine metagenome | biome: aquatic; feature: Guaymas Basin Hydrothermal Plumes; material: sea water; isolation source: Guaymas Basin Hydrothermal Plumes and Background water depths 1600, 1775... ... | reverse complement strand
ACGTTGAACCTCTAGTGCTTGTCAAGCAAGTAGTCTGGTAATGGTGCACCACCGTAAATCATTGCATTCATGTCTAATGTGTAAATCCATCTTTGACCTTGCTTATCTTCAATCAACGCTAATCGACAAGGTAAGTAAGCCGAGAATGCATCTGAATGCTCAACCATCGTCATCGCAGTACGCGGTGCACAGTATTGGTAAATTTTAAGGAATCTTTGAGCCTTGAAATCTGCATGTCCTTTTGTTATACCTGGCGCATTGGTTTGTAATTTCAACCATTTCTGATAATGGCAACATGCCTACAGAGCGGATGCCTTCTTCAGTTGCGATGCTTTCCATTGCTTCTTCAACGTCTTCGTTAGTAACATCGTCAGCCACCTTCATACGTACAATTGAGGCCATGGTGATATCACCAGTCTCTAATAAAGTGTTGGCCATTGGCATATAAACTTTAGCCATCGATTCTGGATGTAGTGTTGGTGAGATTACCTCACTAATAATTTTTCCAGTAACGCCATTATATTTTACTTGTAGTGATACGCCGTAATAAATAGCGATTGCACCGACAACCATCAGCACCCANTTAACNATATTAATAANTCCACTCATTTTCTACTCCCCTTTTTTTAATTAATAATAATAAGAACTTCGGATTTTATCACTCCTTTTGCTTAGTGTGGGTGAATATTAACCTAAACTCTTAAGCCGTTAAAGACGATATTGGTTAGGCTGACCACGCCGACAATCTTGCCATTGTCTAATACTGGGCAACGAGACAAGCCAAAATTCGTGAGTAACTCCGCACAATAACGAATGTCCATGTCAGGATGAACCGACATGACAGGCTTGTTCATAATTTCATAAATATTAACTCGATCAAGTGCGCGGTCTTTTGCAATTACTTTGGATGCAATATCGGCAATCAATACCACCCCATATTCATCGTAACTATGAGATTTTTCAACTAAGAGCATTTTAGTTTTTTTGTGTTGCATGTCACTCAATGCATTGTGAACAGTGCATTTACTGTCCACAATATCAACTTGTGTCCACATTACGTCTTTAACTAAAGTTGGTGCTGTCTGTTTAGACTTCTGTGTATCGTTTGTCATATCTTTTCCTCCACGGTGTTTTCTAGTGCTTCTATTTGATGCATTATCCCAACTGCATCCTCTACATCAATTTGAAAAGCAATTCCTTCTTTGGCATTGCTTTCAAAATCTCCTGCCTTGGCAACACTTTCTAAAATAGCTCTAGCAAGGTGTTGTTCGACAAGTAGTAATAATACGTCTCTTGGTGTTTCTAGGCTTAACCCTAGAAATGTTTTGGTGTGTTCGAGTCCTTCACCTCTGGCCTGAGAGATAATGGTCGACCCAGTTGCGCCTTCTTGTCTGGCCGCTTCAAGGATACGGTCAGTTTTATCGCTGTCAACAAAGGCAATGATTAGTTTGAAATGCATGATTCCTCCTTTTTATTGTTCATGTTTTGTTTGTGGTTCTTTAGGGTTAAGAAATTTACTCAGTTGCACATAGGCCATCACGCTTATGATTGGGAATAAAGAAGCAAAGGCAATAAGGCCAAATCCATCAATGAGCGGATTTCTACCCTCGATGGTACTTGAGAGACCCAATCCTAATGCTACAATGATTGGCACAGTAACAATGGACGTGGTCACACCGCCTGAATCGTAAGCTAAAGCAATGATGTTTTTAGATGAAAAATAAGTTTGCATTAGTACTACCATATAACCACCAATGATAAACCAATGCAGTGGCAATCCTGTAACAATTCTAAAACTCCCTAATGCAATACCAATCGCCACGCCAATTGCCACAACAATTCGTAGTGGCCAAATTTTGATAAATCCACCTGAAACTTGGTTGGCCTTAATAGCAACGGCTAATAATGAAGGTTCGGCAATGGTGGTGGCAAATCCGATACTGGCAGCAAAAATATAAACCCAATAATAATTTGTCCAATGAGTGTTATTACCAATAAAATTTTGATCAGTGAGTTGCACTGCCATTAATTTTCCTAATGGAAATAAAGCTTTTTCAAGGCCCATTATCAACAGTGTTAGGCCAATCCAAACCAAGATAAAACCAACAATAATGCGCTTTACTTGAGGTATTTTTTGTTTTAAGATGATGCTTTGAAAGCCGAACAATACTAAGGCAATAGGAGCAACGTCCCAAAATATCTCAATGAATGGCTGTAGTAAGTTCATTGCAAAATCCCGAATATCATGACGGCAATGATGGGCAATAATGAAGCGATGGCAATTAGGCCAAAGCCGTCTGTAAGTGGGTTGCGTTCACGAATACTGCTACTTAACCCTACTCCTAGTGCAGTCAACAGAGGCACAGTAATTGGCCCTGTGGTTACACCACCAGAATCATAAGCGATGCCAATGATGAAGTCTGGCGCAAAAAAAGTGGTAATAATAACCAGTAAATAGCCGCCAATAATTAACCGATATATTGGCCAACCTTTCAAAATTTTTAGCACCCCAATAACGACGGCAACTCCAACGGATATGGCCACGGTGTATCTTAAGGTTTGCGCGTAATGATTAAGTTGTGTTTGGTCATGGATAATGCCACCGTGTTGTGCAACTTTGGCCGCTTCGTTAGCCATTACAATCAGGTCTGGCTCTGCCACGGTTACTCCGAAACCGAGCGCGAAGGAAAAGATAAGTAGCCAAGCAACCGAGCCTTTTTTTACAAAGGCGTACGCCAGTGTTTCACCGATAGGGAATAGACCCAGTTCAAGGCCGTAGATAAATAAAGTTAATCCTAATAGAATAAACACAGTGCCAAGCATAATTTCAGCTAAATTGGGTATGTTTTGCTGCAGAACTACAATTTGAAAAAAAGCAATCACCAGTACAATAGGGGTTAAACCCTTTGCGCTATTAGTTAAATTGTTAATAAACTGCTGAACAGTTTTTTGCATAAAGGATTCTAGACTTGTGTTATTTTATGGATGCACTGAATTATAATACTAGGCCATGAGTAACGTCGTATTAATTAATGGAAAAAAACAATCAAGGTTGAGCGTGTTTAATCGTGCCATACAGTTTGGAGATGGTTTATTTGAGACTTGTTTGGTAAAAGATGGAAAGCTGTTATTTTGGCCTCAGCATTTTTCTAGATTGGAAAAAGGGCGTAAAAAATTAAAAATTAATCAAGTTGAGTCAGCACTATGGCTTAAAGATGTGGCTAAGGCACTGTCTATTTCTAAGCTCGATAACGCAATTGTAAAAATTATTCTTTCTCGCGGGGAAAGTCTAAGAGGTTATGGATTTGATAAAAGCATACTACCCACTCGAATTGTTCTTGTTGCTAACGTCCCTGATCAGATCCCAGAACAATATTCATTAACATTATGTCAAAGCGGTTATGCAACAAATCGATCATTGGCAGGCATTAAACATTGCAATAGGCTTGAACAGGTGCTGGCCAGATCAGACATGAGTGCCAATGAATGCATTATGTTGGATGAAAATGCTTGTGTTATTTCCACAACGCAAGCCAATATTTTTGCGATTAAATCAGGCACTCTATTGACACCGTCTTTAGATGAGTGCGGTATCGAAGGTACTCGGCGTGAGATTGTTCTTCAAATTGCTCGTGAGTTGAGTTTGCAAGTTGAAGTGGGCACATTATCCATTGCTGAATTATTAGAAGCCGATGAAGTGTTTATCAGCAATAGTGTAATTGGCCTTAAGTCAGTTAGTCGTATCAATGAGCAGTCTTTTGATTTACACACAACCACTGAAAAAATTAAACACGCTTTCGTGTCTTTGCAAAACATTAGTGGCTCATCGCAAACTTTTAAATCAAAAAATCGTATTCTAGGCTGGATTGCCGTATTTACCGTATTTACCGTGTTTGTTATTGTTGGATGGCTTTATTCAGTCAAAGACGTGCAGGTGAATAAGTCAACAATTTATCGGTTGTCTTCAGGATCAACCATTCACACAATTGCCACTGAATTGGAAAATTTGAATTACATTCAATCCAGTCGTTATTTCATTTTTTTGGCTAAATTACTTAAATTAGACGATCAGTTAAAATTTGGTTATTACGAACTAACGCCCAACATGAGTCTTAATACGTTGCTTGATAATTTTTCCTTAGCTACGGTTGCCACAAGACAAATAACCCTTATTGAAGGGAAAACAATTCAAGATTATTATCAGCAATTAAGTAATAATTCAGTTCTTGAACATCGGAGTAATTTTTATCAAATTATGAGCCTACTTAACATTAGCCCTCCTTATGAGGGAAATTTTTGGCCAGATACTTATCGGGTTAATTATGGAGATAGCGTGCTTAGTGTTTTAAAAAGAGCCAACAAAATAATGCAGGAAAAGCTCAACACTGCATGGCAAGGCAGGCAAAAAAATTTAGTTTTAAAAAATGCGGATGAGGTATTAATTCTAGCTTCTTTGATTGAAAAAGAAACCGCGCATCACGAAGAAAAATCTCAAATTGCAGGTGTTTTTATGAATCGTTTGCAAAAAGGCATGCGTCTGCAGACCGACCCTAGCGTAATCTACGCTTTAGGAAAAAACTATCGTGGCCGATTAAGTAAGAAAGATTTGAGCATCAATAGTCCTTACAACACTTATCGAAATAAAGGCTTGCCACCTAGTGCTATTGGTTCAGTGGGTTATGAATCATTAAATGCAGCCACCCATCCGCTTGCAACTGAGGCACTTTATTTTGTTTCAAAAAAAGATGGTACGCATGCTTTTGCTAAAACTTATCAACAACATAGACGCAATATCAAAAAATATTTAAATTAAAATGTCGAGTATGCAAAAAGGAAAATTTATCACCATTGATGGTGTTGAGGGCGCAGGTAAGAGTACACAGATTACTTTTATTTGTGATTACTTAAAGAGTAAAGGCATTAACGTGGTACTTACTCGTGAGCCTGGTGGTACAGAGTTGGGCGAGAAGATTCGCACGTTACTACTCAATCCAGAAACTAAATCAATGCATTCAGATACGGAATTGTTATTAATGTTCGCAGCTAGAAATGAGCATATTAACGCAAAAATTAGGCCACTTTTGCAAGCCGGCGATTGCGTGCTCAGTGATCGATTTACTGATGCTTCTTATGCTTACCAAGGCGGTGGAAGAGGTTTGGACATGAGGCGTATTGCTGAATTAGAAAGTTGGGTATTGCAAGATTTTGTTCCGGACATGACCCTGTTATTAGATGTGCCAGTTGAATTAGGCATGTCGCGTGTTGAATCACGAGGCAAGAAAGATCGCATTGAGCTTGAAGATATAGATTTTTTTAATAGAGTGAGAGAATCCTATATTTCTAGATCTAAGCAGTTTCCAGACCGTATTAAGCTGATTGATTCTTCAAAAACGGTGGAACACACCACACAGCAAATTAAAGTTATTTTAGATTTATTATGATTCTTCCTTGGCATAAAAAACCGTTTGCAAAACTTAAACAAATGATTGATCAGAATCATTTGCCCCATGCACTACTCATTACCGGCAGTGAGAAAATAGGGAAGTTTGAACTGATGCAACAATTGGTAAAAACACTGCTGTGTGAAGACCAAACTTGCGGTCAATGTGCCTTGTGTCGCTCTATTGCTAAAGACAACCCAAAGCAGGTTCTGGACGATTCTGTTCTGATCCGTCGCTCCCATTATCCTAATATGGTGTATTGCCGTACCGAGATTAATGACAAAGGTGTGGAATCGAAAAACATTAGAATTGATCAGATTCGTGCCTTTTGTGATGCACTTAATAAAACAGCCGATAACTTGCAGATCGGTGTTTTGTTTTACGCCGATCAAATGAACATCCTTGCTGCCAATAGTTTGTTAAAAACCTTAGAAGAACCTAGAGAAAATACACTCATTATTCTATTGGCGCATAATTTAAAAAACTTACCCGCTACGATTGTATCTCGCTGTCAGAGTGTGCACATACCTCCCGCCTATGATCAGGAGACTAAAGCTTGGCTTACACAGCACATTGGCAAAGCACAAAATACAGATTTAGACGTAGTGCAATTATTAGAGCATACCCACGGCGTACCATTTAAAGCACTTTCAGAACTTTCTGGAGATGGGTTTATTCATTACCAACATTGGCAAAATCAGTTGCTAGACATCGCTGTTCATCCTTTAATGATTAATCAATTGGAAGATTTTGAGGGTAATGAAGTTGAAGTATTAAATTGTTTACAAAATTTAATAATTGAGGGGATCAGACTCAAAACCTTGAATCATGAAGGTGGGTTGATAGAGCTGAATAAAGTGGTTAAAGAGGTTAATTCTGATTTTTTATTTAGGTTGTTAGACGATGTTTATCATGCCATTAGCTTGTCAAAAACTACAGTCAATATCAAATTATTATTGGATAATGTTTTGATTGTGTGGTCGCACATTACTCACTTAAAGCGCTATCCACAAATTACCAGTACATAGAAAGGAGTTATTACATGAGTCAATCGGATATTTTATTTGAACAAGCCAAAGCAGTTATTCCGGGTGGGGTTAATTCGCCCGTTAGAGCATTTAATGGTGTGGGCGGTAACCCTATTTTTTTTACTCGTGGGGAGGGAGCTTATTTATTTGATGTCGATGACAAAAAATACATAGATTACGTTGCTTCGTGGGGTCCAATGATCTTAGGTCATGCTAATAAAGCAGTTATTGATGCGGTAAAAGACACATTAGAAAAAGGTTTGGGATTTGGCGCACCTACTGAAATAGAAACCACTTTGGCTAAAAAAGTTTGTGAACTGGTTCCTTCAATAGAATTAGTGCGAATGGTAAGCTCTGGCACAGAAGCAACCATGAGTGCTATTCGTTTGGCTCGTGGATACACCAATCGAGATAAAATTATTAAGTTTGAAGGGTGTTATCATGGCCATTCAGATTCGCTATTGGTCAAGGCAGGTTCAGGCGCATTAACATTGGGTGTACCAACTTCCCCAGGTGTGCCTGCGGCATTGGCTGAGCACACACTAACATTAGAATACAACAACATTAACCAAGTTCGTGAAGCATTGAATGAAGTTGGGTCGGAAGTGGCCTGCATCATTGTAGAGCCAGTAGCAGGTAATATGAACTGCATCCCGCCGGTTGATGGATTTTTACAAGGATTGCGCGAAGTTTGCGATGAACACGGCGTGGTACTTATTTTTGACGAAGTAATGACTGGATTTCGAGTTGCACTTGGCGGTGCACAAGCTTATTACGGAGTGAAGCCAGATTTAACCACCTTAGGTAAAGTCATTGGCGGTGGTTTACCCGTGGGTGCGTTTGGCGGTAAGCGTGAAATCATGGAGTGCATTGCACCACTTGGCCCTGTTTATCAAGCTGGAACGCTTTCAGGAAACCCTATGTCGATGTCAGCAGGTTTGGCAATGTTAAACGCCCTATCAGCGGATAAGGGTTTTTATCAAAATTTAAATGAAAAAGTACAAAAACTAACGGATGGAATCGTAGTTAAAGCCAAGGAAAATAATATTAGCATGACGGCTAATGTGGTTGGTGGTATGTTCGGTTTGTTTTTTACCGATGCTGATTTAGTTACTAATTTTAATCAGACATCGCAATGTGATGTAGAACGCTTTAAAAAATTCTACCACCTAATGTTGGATGAAGGTATTTACATGGCGCCTTCCGCTTATGAAGCAGGCTTTGTGTCAAATGCACATACGGATAAAGATATTCAAGCAACGATTGATGCAGCAGAGCGCGTATTTGTTAAATTATGAAGATTGATGTTATTGAATCAGAGTTAAACGAGGCGCAAACTACCCTCGAAAAATTTGACAATAACATCACTATTTTTGGTTCTGCACGCACCATTCAAGATGACCCTTTAGCCAAAATCGCTTATCAATTAGGCAAGTCTTTGTCTGACGGCGGGTTTAATGTTTTAACTGGTGCTGGGCCGGGCATTATGCAGGCTGCTAACCATGGCGCGTTTGAAGGAAAATCTAAGAGCATTGGCCTAAATATCAAATTACCAAAAGAGCAAACACCAAACCCGTACTTGGATGAGTGCTTGACGTTTGAACATTTCTTTACTCGTAAAGTCATGCTGATTAAGTATGCCGATGCTTGTGTTTTTTTCCCAGGTGGATTTGGCACTGCCGACGAGTTGATGGAAATCTTAACGTTAGTGCAAACAAGAAAGGGCAAACAGATTAAAATTTTGTTATTTGATTCAGCATTTTGGACACCTTTACTAGCTTGGTTTGATACTTTGAAAGATAATCAATATATTAATCCAACAGACTTAACATCATTTGAAATGGTGGATAGTGTTGAACAAGTATTGGAGATACTCGAGGCGTAATATGGCATTGGCAATTTTTGATTTAGATAAAACACTCATTGACGGAGATAGTGATTTTCTCTGGGGTGAGTTTATGAGTGAGATTGGTGCAGTTGACTCCAACTCCTACCAAAAGAAAAATCAGTATTTTTTTGATGAATATGCCAAAGGTAAATTAGACATTAATGAGTATTTAGAATTTTGTTTAGAGCCACTTTCTCAACACTCCATATCAACACTAAATGCTTGGCATAAAGATTTTATGCAGCAAAAAATCCAACCCATTGTATTACCTAAAGCGCAAGCAGTAGTGGACGATCATAAAGCCAAGGGTGATAGAGTATTGGTCATTACAGCAACCAACCGTTTTGTAACTGCACCTATTGTTGCCGAATACGGCATTGATGATTTACTGGCCACAGAGCCAGAAATAAAAGATGGCAACTACACGGGCTTAGTAGAAGGAGAGCCTTGTTTTCAAAAAGGCAAGATTACTCATCTTAATCAGTGGCTTGCCAAAACTGGAGAGAGTTTAGAGGGTACTTATTTTTATTCAGACTCGCACAATGATCTGCCAATGCTAGAGTTGGTTGATCATCCTGTTGTTGTGCATGGTGATGATACTTTACAGGAAATAGCCAAAGAGAGGAGCTGGCCAAGCTTAGACTGGCGTTAAATTTCAGGCAATAAAAAACCTCCAGAAGGAGGTTTTTATNTGCTGTCTATAAGATAAAANGACGACGCAAAAATTACATGTATAAGTGGTGGTCACCAGTTGCAGCCTCATCAAAGTAGGATGCAGCACCTGCAAATTCAACACCATCAATAAAGTCTTCTTTATTAAAACCAAATAATTCAACGGTCATTTCACAAGCAATGAATTTAACGTTAAATTCTTGACACATGTCTCTAAGGTCTTCTAATTTAGCCACACCGTGTTTGGCCATGGTTTTTTTCATTAGCCACGTTACTAACGCTTCAGTGCCTGGAATACTCCATAGAATGTTAGGAATTTTTGGACCAAAGTTAATTTTTTGCAACCATTTAGGACCAAAAGGCATTTTCATTGGCATGCCAGGGTTTCCTAGTGGTGAAACGCGTAATTTAGACGTGTCTTTTAATAAAAGATTTAATCCGTAGAATGTAAAGAAAATAGTAACTTCTTTATCCATTGCCACACCAGTAGAGGCGATAATGAAAGGAGGAAACGCCCAATCAAAAGTACCTTTAGTGGCGATAATAGTCATTTTGTTGTTGTCTGACATATTCTCCTCCTTGGATAACTAGCGTTTAAACTTTCTCAATAGTGAAAACGTATTTACCACCGTCTTCAACATTAGAAATTAATTTGTTGCCAGTTTGATTGCAGAATGCTTCAATGTCTTTTACAGAACCAGCATCTGTTGAAATAACCTCTAAGACTTGACCAGCGCTCATTTTACTTAGTTCTTTTTTAGTTTTTAAAATTGGAAGTGGGCAGTTTAAGCCTGATGCATCTAAAGTTTGGTCAGCCATGGTAAGCTCCTTGTGTAATTTAATTTGAAAAAACATATTAGAAAAAACTAATAAGTCTGTGTATTTTAATCGTTCACAGGCCAATAGTCAAATATAATGACTTCATGATAAAGATTTTAACCTTGTTTATTTTAATGCCATTGTGGGTATTTGCACTCAGTGTGCCTGAGTTGGAGCTTTCTGAGTCTTTAAGTGAAAAGAAACGTGGCCATGAGTTTTTGCAGTTACTTTGGGATACTGGCTCGATTGTTGAGGACATCGAAATTCAAACCTACCTTAAAGATTTAGGCCATGAACTAACCACTTACAGCGAAAATCCAGATAAACACTTTGGATTTTTATTGCTTGATGACAGCAGTATTAATGCTTTTGCAGGGTCTTATGGTTATATTGGTATACACACGGGCATGTTGCTCAGTTCAGATTCAGAATCTGAATTAGCAGGAGTACTGTCGCATGAAATATCGCACGTTACTCAAAATCATTTGAATCGATTCAGCGAAAAAAACCGACAAACAAACTTATCTGCTGGTGGCTGGCATGTTGGCCGCTGTATTGGTTGATGATTCCAACACCTCTCAGGCCATTGCCGCCTCAACGGTGGCAGGCGCTGCTCAGCAAAGCATTAACTTTACTAGAGAGCATGAGTGGGAAGCCGATCGAATAGGCACAAACATGTTGACCAAGTCTGGTTTTGACCCTCAAGGCATGGCACATTTTTTTGAAAAATTAAAAGACAATTCCAGTGCCGAGGAGTTTTTGCGTTCACACCCGTTGAGTATTAATCGAATCTCTGATAGTCTGCAGCGTTCAGCTAGAATGTCGGGCAATTACAGGAAGGACTCCTTTGAATACTTAACCGCTAAGGCTAGGCTCTATTATCATAAGAATGGGCGTATTAAGTTAGAGCAGGATGATATGCTGACGCATTACATGCAAGCTTATCATGCATTTGAGCAGCAAAATTATAAAACCGCACAACAAAATATTAATAAGCTATTTCTTATTGATTCATCTAAACCAAGCTACATTCTTGCAGGGCGAATCGCCTCTAAGTTGGGCGATGTTCAAACCGCTCAGCAGTATTTTAATCAAAATAATTTAAATCAAGACGACGAGGCAAGCCTTTATTATGCGGCTCAATCTTATCTTGAAAACCAACAAGAAAAGCGGGGTATTGCTGTTTTAAAATCTTTCTTAAGGGTAAACACAGTAACCGCACAGTCTCATCAGTTATTATCTTCACTTTACGTTAAAAATGGAGACCTTGATCGTTCTCACATTCAAAGTGCAAAAGCGCTGGTTGTGAAGGGTAAGTTTGCCAAGGCGATTCAGCAATATGAGCGTGCAAAATCCATAACGAGCAATCAAGATTTGTACGATGTACTAACCGTTAAAATTGAACAACTGCAACAAACCCTTGATTTGTACAAAGATTTAGCAAAATAGATTTAGACTTTTAAGCGCCGACTACCGTTACACCGGTTGGTGTGCCGAGCAACAATACATTAGCACCGCGATTAGCGAATAAGCCGTTTGTTACCACTCCAACAATGCTATCTAGTTCTGTTTCTAAAGCTTTAGGATCGGTAATTTTTAACCCTTCAACGTCTAAAATCAAATTGCCATTATCGGTAACAAAATTTTCACGAACAAAAGGCGTACCACCAATGCGACGAGTGATTTGGTGTTTAACATAGTTTGCCGCCATCGGAATCACTTCAACCGGCAATGGGAAGTCACCCATAGTTTTTACAAATTTTGATTCATCTGCGATACACACAAATTTATCGGCCACTGCTGCTACGATTTTTTCACGAGTGAGTGCGCCACCACCACCTTTAATCAGGTTTAGGCCATCATCGGACTCATCGGCACCATCGATATAGACAGATATTGCTTCAACTTCATTGAGATCAAACACCTTAATACCATGACTTTCTAAACGTTCAGCAGTAGCAACAGAACTGGCAACGCAACCTTTTATATCATCCTTCATGGTTGCCAATGCATCGATGAAAAAATTTGCTGTTGAACCGGTACCCACGCCTATAATAGTGTCTTTTACGACAAATTTAAGCGCGGCTTGTGCCACGGCAAACTTCATTTCGTCTTGAGTCATAATTCGCTCCATAAATTCTATAATATTCAAACAATTATACTATGAAAAAAATCATTCTTGCCAGTAACAATAAGGGAAAATCGCAGAATTCAACACCATGTTGAACGGTATTTACCAAGTAGTATCCATGTCAGATATGCAAGTAGAAGAAGTCCCGGAAACAGGCTTGACCTTTGTTGAAAATGCATTGATTAAGGCTAGAAATGCATCAGAACAATCGGGTTTGCCAGCACTCTCTGATGACTCAGGTATTGTGGTGGATGCACTGAATGGCGAACCGGGTATTTATTCGGCACGCTATGCGGGTAATCATGGCGATGATGAGGCCAATACCCAAAAACTATTGGATCAGATGCGTGCCATTCCTGAGGGTGAGCGTGCTGCTCGATTTTGGTGTGCTATTGTCTTTGTGGAGCATGCGAATGACCCAACACCCATTATTATTCAGCGTGGCTGGGAAGGTGAAATCTTACGTAAAAAGGTAGGGGAGAATGGTTTTGGTTATGATCCAATTTTTTATGTACCTACCCATGGTTGTGCATCGGCTGAATTATCGTCAAAAATTAAAAACACTCTCTCGCATCGAGGTCGGGCACTCACTGCATTACTTAAAGAACTAAAAGCTTGCTAGTACTACCGCCGTTATCGCTCTATATCCATTACCCATGGTGTGTTAAAAAATGCCCTTATTGCGACTTTAATTCCCACGAAGGTGAAGATAGGAATGGCTACATTGAGGCGCTACTGAAGGACCTTGATAAAGATTTAAAATACGTCCAGGGTCGATCAATTTATTCTATTTTTATTGGTGGCGGCACCCCCGAGCTTAATGAGCGCAGAGGAACTCAGTGAATTATTTATTGGTTTACAATCAAGACTCAGCTTCGATCAGAATATTGAAATCACCCTAGAGACTAATCCTGGCACCTTTGAGATTGAAAAATTCAAAGCTTTTAAAGACGTCGGTATTAATCGATTATCGATTGGCGTTCAGTCTTTTCAAGACCATCACCTTAAATCCTTAGGTCGTATTCATAGTGCTCAAGAGGCAAGTAAGGCTTGCACCTTTGCCGGCCAGATATTTGATAATTTTAATATTGATTTAATGTACGGTTTAGAAGGGCAAAGTATTGACAGTTGTTTGTCAGATCTTAATCAGGCAATGGATTTGAATCCACAGCATATTTCATTTTATCAGCTCACCATTGAGCCCAATACCTTGTTTGCAAAATTCCCGCCAGCGTTACCTAAAGATGATGATATTTGGCGCATGGGCGAACAAGGTGTGGCATTATTAGAACAACACGGATTTGAGCGTTATGAAGTATCTGCTTTTGGCAAAATTCCATCAAAGCATAATTTGAATTATTGGCAGTTTGGCGACTATATTGGCATCGGTGCAGGCGCCCATGGGAAAATTACCAGCCCAAATACTAATGAAATATTGAGAACGCGCAAACCAAAGTCGCCCAAAGATTATTTAAATAATCAATCAAGCATTGTTGAGAAGGTTGAGAATTTATCATTTGAATTCATGCTAAATGCATTACGATTAAAACAAGGATTTGACTTGAATTTGTTTGAAGATCGCACTGGTCAATCACCCCTGGCCATTGAGAGGCAATTACAACAAGCACAAGACTTAGGTTTATTACTTATTGACAACAAGCAAGTAAAGCCAAGTGATAAGGGTTATAATTTTTTAAATGATTTAATTGAAAGGTTTCTATGAGAAATTTTTTATGGGTATTGATGGCAATATTTTTAACTGGCTGTCTTGATGGTAATGATGCAAACGCACAAGCAACTGATAGCGTTGCTTCAGGTAAAAAAACTTTTGAAGAAAACTGTGTTAGCTGTCATGGCGAAGGCGCAAAAGGTTTGGCTAAAGATTGGAAGAAAAAGAATGCAGACGGGAAATTTCCGGCACCACCACTCAATGGCACAGCGCATGCTTGGCATCATCCACCTAAAGGTTTGCTAGCCACTATTAATAATGGCGGCGTCAAACTTGGTGGTTGGATGCCAGGATTTTAAGGAGTCAACTGAACGATGCCGAAAAGCAAGGCTTGTTAGATTATATTCATAGCCTATGGCCTAGTGAATTACAACAAAAATACGACTCGAGGTTTAAGTAATGCTGAGTAGAAGACAATTTATACAATCCATTCTAGTCTTTTGCTG
>AJXC01001791.1_pt1 | contig 14180 bp, 16 predicted proteins | sample 404948 | NCBI WGS metagenome assembly AJXC01 (sample SAMN02954314, study PRJNA77837) | marine metagenome | biome: aquatic; feature: Guaymas Basin Hydrothermal Plumes; material: sea water; isolation source: Guaymas Basin Hydrothermal Plumes and Background water depths 1600, 1775... ... | reverse complement strand
TAAAGGCAAAGGCGTTAGTGCTTGCGCCACTTGTGATGGTTTTTTCTACCGTGGTCAAAAAGTAGCGGTAATTGGCGGTGGTAATACAGCAGTTGAAGAAGCGTTATTTTTATCCAACATTGCTGATCACGTTACTATCGTTCATCGCCGTGATAAATTTTCTTCAGAAAGGATTTTGTCAGACCAATTGATTGAAAAATCGAAAACGGGCAACATCACCATTGAATACAGTCAAAATCTTGATGAAGTATTGGGCGACAATATGGGTGTTACAGGTTTAAGATTAAAAGACAATGATGGCAATACTAAAGAAATTGATGTACACGGCGTGTTTATCGCTATTGGCCATACGCCAAATACAGGTATTTTTGAGGGCCATCTAGAGATGAATCACGGTTATATACAGATACAAAGTGGCACGCAGGGTAATGCCACACAAACCAGTGTCGAAGGTGTGTTTGCAGCAGGGGATGTTGCAGACCATATTTACCGTCAAGCGATTACTTCAGCAGGTTCAGGTTGTATGGCGGCATTGGATGCAGAACGATTTTTAGGTGAGTAGTTTTTAGATTAAGTATTAATTTGTCGGTATAATTCTGACTTTTATGGCCACATAGCTCAGTTGGTAGAGCAAGGGATTGAAAATCCCTGTGTCCCTAGTTCAATTCTAGGTGCGGCCACCATATTCAATAAAAAGCGCACCGAAAGGTGCGCTTTTTATTTGTAAGTTTGTAAAGGCTTATACGCCTGGCATGTAATTCATTACTAAACCAATAATAATCAGTGTTAAAAATGCACCGGCCAACATCGCCATTGCAACACACACTTGGGTAATACCGCATTTTGGTGAACCAATTTCTTGGCCATCGTACTTCATCATATTCATTTTCTCCTCAAGATAAAAAATAGTTGTTTTGTTGCTTCAATTTCAATATTAACATAATTGAAATCCTTGGTATGACTATCATTATTGGCTAATATTGACAGAAGCAATCATGGGCTTTTACCTTAGTTTTATTCTATATTATGGTTTATTTATATAATAAACTTGACATATTAGAGTTTCATGATATAATATGTTTCATGTTGCCACTCTCCCCCAAGAATTATTCTCTCCTCAAGAGATAAGGTGGCAACATACCTAATTAACTAAAAGATAAACGAAATGAAACTAATGATTATGATTAACACGATTGCACTGGCGCTATTATTAGCGGCAACAAGTGCGTCCGCTGAGGCTTCTAAGCCTTACGCTGTGTTTAATCCATTAGTAATGTTTGATCTTGTACCGAAAACACCTATGCAAAGAGCAGATAGTGCTTTTTATAACTATGGCAATAAGGGTTATGACTTTGTAGTCAAAGCGTTACCAACGCCGGTGGCTAGTGTGCCACATCAAGTAGCAAGCTTAGCTAAACGTTAATAAACGATAGCCGCGTTCATTGCGACTTTATTTGATTGGCCAAGCAAATCTTTACTCACTCTAATTTTTAACTGTTCACTCTCGGGCTTTGTACGCATACGAGCGGTGAATTGTTGACCCTCAAAAGACAATTTAATGCGGTAACCTTGAAGGGACTTTAAAATTCTTTTTTGATAACCTACCTTCCAACAGCCTGGCGCCATTGACTGGCAGGGCTTGACAACTCTTTCAATTTTGTAATTCATATAGATCGGCTCAACAGAGTCAATGCTGGCATTAATCACGTATGTTCTTGCAAAGGCGTTACTAGAAAAGAGAAATAACAGTGTAAGGAGTGCGAATATTCCTTTGTTGGGGTGTTGCTTAACGTCTTTACGCATATTTTTAGTCCCTGTAAGGTAAATAAATTTATAATCTATATTATATATTTCTAATATTATGGTATAATGATGCTTAGAAGATCATATTCTCTCCCCCGAGATATATTGCATGATTTTCTAATAGGTAGTCGTTTTTTTTATTCTCCTCAAGTTTAGTTAGGCGGCTACCTCCTCCTCAAGATTTAAGCGCTTTACGGCAACTATAATAACAACATGTAAGCGCTTTGCAACACTATCATTAAAGGGTAATTTTATAATATACTGATTAACGGTCAGAGTCGACCATAAAGTTGCTACAACAGGGTTTAATGTAGCAATTCTGGAGAAATATAGTCTTGCTTAGAAGGCTGTAGTGTTTCTTGGATAAGTAAGGTTCCCATGCGTACAAATTCGATAATTTCACTTAGGTCTTGTGCGTTTTGTTCGTTATCGAGCACCTCGGCATCGAGCTTGGATATTTCACTGAAATCTTTAATCATTTCGAGCACGTCTTCATCGCTGGTAGAAATTTTTTGTAGCCCTAGTCCCACTAAAAATCCTTGGCACCATTGGATAAGCGTATCGGCTTGTTCTCTAAGTGTGTAGTCTTCGTCAGCAATCAGTAGTTGAAAATTCAACGTGGCATCGGCCAGTTGTAACAAGGTGTTGTTGTAGATCTGTGCGAGCTGTTCGTGGGCAGATTTTTCGCTAAGGTTGTTAAGGTCAATACTAACCAACACTTCCCCCAACCAATCGTCCAAGGCTAAGTCAGGTTTGATGCAGGCAAAACCACATAAAATGCCATGCGCACTGGCAATGGTGTCATCGGTATTTAAGCGGTGTAGGACGCTTTTAACTTCGTCATAGTCAATGAGGTTGTCCATGGTTAGGATTTACCCGCTAAGATTTCCATCACTGCCATACGCACAGCAATACCGTTAGTGACTTGTTGCAAGATAACAGATTGGTCGCCATCAGCAACGGAAGAGTCGATTTCAACGCCGCGATTGATTGGTCCTGGGTGCATAACAATAGCATCTGGTTTTGCCAATGTTAGGCGTTCAGCAGTCAGCCCATAATTGTCAAAGTATTCTTGTTCGTTAGGAATATCGGCCTCTAGCATGCGTTCTTTTTGTAGGCGTAGCACCATGATCACGTCGCAATCTTTTAAGCCAGCTTCGATATCATCAAAGCATTCAACCGAAGCGCAACGCTCAGAGCCGTACTGTAAACCGGCTGGTGCGATTAGGCGGATATCCGTTGTACCTAAAGTTTTTAGGGCTTGAATATCTGAGTGTGCCACACGTGAATGGACAATATCACCAACAATGGCCACAGATAAGTTTTTAAAGTTCTGTTTGTGCTGACGAATGGTAAGCATATCCAACAATGCTTGAGTTGGATGGGCGTTAGTGCCATCGCCAGCATTGAGGACAGCAACCCCTTGTAAATTTTCAGCCACGTGATGCGGTAGGCCACTTTGTTTGTGGCGAATCACAAACATGTCGATTCGCATGGCTTTAAGTGTGTGCATGGTATCGAGTAGGGATTCGTTTTTCTTGGTAGCTGAGTTGGCTAAGTCAACGTTAATGATATTAGCACTGGTGCGTTTGCCTGCAATCTCGAAAGTATTTCGAGTACGAGTGGACGGCTCAAAGAATAAGTTGGCCACACTCATGTCATCAAGAGCTTTGGATTTTTTTAGATTACCGGCATCGTCAATCAGACCATCGGCGATATCAAGAATGTGAGTTAAATGCTCTTTGGAAAGACCTTCAAGACCTAATAAATGGATTAGCTTGCCCTCGGGGCTAAGTTGAATATCGTTGCTAATCAAATCTTTTTTCATTTAACCATGTTTGCAATATTAATTGTGCTGAGCGCTTATCAACCTCACCGCGCTCGGCGTTTGGATGATAATGGTTATATTTTAGTTGGTTTTTAGCATCAGATGAAGATAAATATTCATCAATCATCGCTGTTTTGATACTGTAGCGAGCTTCGAGTTTTCTGGCAAAAGACTTAGCAATAAAGGTCATTTCTTGTTCTTTGCCATCCTGATCAAAGGGCAGTCCGACAATCAATAAATCTGCAGGATGTGCTTTAATGATTTCATCAAAACCTGTCCAGTTGGTTGAACCATTTTTGTGGTGGGTTACCACTTCAATGCCACTGGCTTGTAGGGTTAAACTATTGGCAATAGCAACACCGGTACGCTTAGTTCCAACGTCAAAACCTAAGTAAGTTTTGACACTCACAGAGCTTGTAGTTGTTGTAATAATTGATAACCAACATAACCATCAATAGGCAGGTTATTGTCGCGCTGATATTGGCGTGTGGCACCGCGAGTCTTAGGGCCAGAGATGCCATCGGGTTCGCCAGCATCAAAGCCTAGATGATTGAGCGAAGTTTGGATAAATTTAATATCATCACGACTTAAAGAGGGTTCGGTAATTGGCTTGGCAACTAATGCACTTGTGCCAGCAAGACGATCAGACAAATGGCCCACAGACAAAGCGTAGAGGATTGAGCGATTCCATCTTAAGATGGCGTGGAAATTACGATAGGCTAAAAAAGCCGGGCCGTTATAGCCCATCGGTAGTACTAATGATGCTTTCATAGTAGAATCAGGCAAGTCTTCGTCGGTTGCTGTGCGCACGCCAAGTGCTTGCCACTCGTTCACGGTTTTTTTGGTGCTAAGATTGGCCAGTTGGTATTCAAAGTTCAATGGAATAGTGACTTCACGTCCCCAGCGCTCACCTCGGTGCCAGCCAATTTTTTGTAAAAAGTTAGCAGCACTGGCAAAAATATCAGCCTTATTGTCCCACAATCCAATCTCGCCATTACCATCGGCATCAACGCCATAAGCGGCAACATTGGTTGGCATGAATTGGACATTGCCCATCGCACCCGCCCACGAGCCTTGTGCATCTGACGGGATTTTGTTGTCATCGATGAGTTTAAGCAGCGCAAGTAATTGCGTGGTAAAAAAAGCGGAACGTCTTTCATCGAAACTTAAAGTGGCTAGAGATCGAACTAAATTTAAGTTACCTGTGTTGCTACCATAGTTGGTTTCTAAACCCCAAAAGGCGACAATAATGTGTGGTGGAACCCCATACTTTTGATAATTATGCTGAAAGGTGGTTTGGTGTTCTTGTAGTAATTTTTTGCCATTTTTAAGTCGATAAGGGCTAACTCTTGAGCCTAGATAACGCCAAAAATTTTGGCTAAATTCTGCCTGTGATTGGTCAAACTTAATTACTTTAGGGTTGGGGGTTAAGCCGTAAAAGACTTGATCGAGTGTGGTGGTTGATATACCCTGGCTGATGGCTTGGGTGCGGATGTCTGCTAAGAACGATTCAAAGCTGTGCGCAGTGGTATCATTTGCGTATGCAGATGTCGTTAATAATAAGCAGAAAATAAGTCTTAACATGTCAAAATTATAATGTCTAAGTTGCTCATCTATGCCTTCTTTTTGTTCTTGGGTGCTTGTGGTGGTAATCAGCCAACGCAGGTCATCACAGGCTCGACCATGGGCACTACTTATACGGTTAAAACCATTGATTCGAATGTTTCCAAATTACAAATCGAGCAGGTGTTAAATCAAGTTAATAAAACCTTCTCAACTTGGGATCCAAAATCAGAGTTATCTTTATTGAATCGCCAACCGGCAGACCAATGGATTGATGTGTCGAGTGAGTTGTTTTTTGTTTTAAGTCAATCACAAAAAATTTATCAACAAACCCAAGGTTATTTTGATCCTGGTATTGGTCGTTTGATTGATGTTTGGGGTTTTGGTGCTGTAAAAGTTGAGCAAAAACCGAGCCGAGCACAGGTGAGTGAATTGTTGTCATTGTCGTCTATTCGGTATTTACAATTAAACAATGGTCGAGTGAAAAAAACCAAAGATATTCATCTTAACTTGTCAGCCATCGCCAAAGGCTTTGGCGTAGACCAAGTGGCACGCCTACTCAAGAAGCACCAAGTTAAAGATTTTCTTGTGGAGATTGGTGGTGAGGTGATTGCCAGCGGCAAACAGCGTGGTCGATCTTGGACGCTCGGTATCGAGCAGCCGAATGGTGCCGAACCGATTGCCACAGTCTTAAATAATCAAGCCATTGCCACTTCGGGAAATTATCGTAATTATTTTGTTTGGGAAGATAGACGCTATATGCATATTTTGACACCGAGCAGTGGTTTGCCAGCCAACACTGACTTAGCGTCAGTGAGTGTGTTGAGCACACAAGCCATGATGGCCGATGCTTATGCAACTGCAATGATGGCGATGGGCAGTGAAAAAGCAACTGGGTTAGCTAAGCGGCTTAATTTGTCAGTTGTACTGATATTGAATCAACAACATGATTTTAAAGTGGTAAAAATAAACCCATGAAACCTTTAGCGGAAGATTTAAGACCACAAGCATTGGATGATTTCTTTGGTCAATCACACCTGCTAAATGACCACCATCCACTTAAGCAGGCGATTGATCGTCAGCAACTACATTCGATGATTTTGTGGGGCCCATCGGGCACAGGAAAAACCACTTTGGCGCGTATTATTGCTAGCCAAGTTGATGGCCATTTTGCACAAATGAGTGCGGTATTAGACGGCGTTAAAGAACTACGAGCGGTGGTTGAAAATGCCAAGAAGTTTCAAAATATTGGGCAAAAGACTATTTTATTTGTTGATGAAATACACCGTTTTAACAAAGCCCAGCAAGACGGATTTTTACCACATATTGAATCAGGGCTTATTACGCTGATTGGCGCTACCACTGAAAATCCATCGTTCGAGCTTAATCGGGCTTTACTCTCGCGTTTGAGTGTGTATGTGCTTAACCCTCTAAGCGCACAGGAGTTATCTCAAATACTAGATCGGGCTTTAGCACATGAACAGCTTGAATTAAATGATAAACAGGTAAGCGCACAAATTATCAATGCCAGTAGTGGTGATGCACGCCGTTTGATTAACATTGTTGAACAAATTTCCTTGGCTAAATTAGCTATATTAGATGCGCAATCAGTTGGACAATTGTTACAAGATAAAATCAGTGTTTTTGATAAGGGTGGCGATATTTTTTATCAACAACTTTCCGCTTTTCATAAATCGGTGCGGGGGTCTTCGCCCGATGGTGCGCTTTATTGGATGGCCAGAATGCTGGTGGGCGGTTGTGATCCTAAAACCATTGCCAGACGACTGTTGGCCATCGCTTCAGAAGATATTGGTAATGCCGACCCAAGAGCATTAGAAATCACCCTTAACGCATGGGATGTGTATGAGCGTTTGGGCGATAAAGAAGGCAATCGTGCCATTGCTCAAGCGGCTACGTACTGTGCAGTAGCGCCTAAATCTAACGCCCTTTATAAAGCCTTCAATCAGGCAATGAGTGAGGCAAAAGCAACCGCTGATTTGGAGGTGCCTAAGCACTTATGTAACGCCCCAACCGCATTGATGAGTGATTTGGGCTATGGTGAAGGTTATCGATATGCGCATGATGAGGTGGGCGGTATCGCTAAAGGACAAACTTATTTTCCTGAGGCGTTGGGTGAACAACAATATTATGTGCCGACGGATCGAGGTTTAGAGATTAAAATCAAGGAAAAATTAAAGCAATTAAGGGATCAACAATGACTTTTTTACCCACCGTACTGGCGATTGGCGTTGGCGCAACCATTGGCGCAAGTATGCGTTATTACTTAACGCAATTTATGAATACAACGTTTGGTCCGGCTTTTCCTTATGGCACCTTAAGTGCGAATATTATTGGTTCGTTTTTAGCGGGCGTATTGGTGGTGATTATTTTAGAAAAGGCTGCACTGCACGAGGCTTACCGTTTGCTGCTATTGATTGGTCTTACTGGCTCTTTAACCACGATGTCGACTTTATCTTGGGAGTCAATAGAGATGATTGGCTCAGGACATTACGGCCAAGCTAGTGTTAATATTTTGTTGAACGTTTTGTTGTCTTTGTCAGCGGCGGGTGCTGGCGTGGTACTTACTCGGTATTTATTTGCTGTTCAATAGCGTCGAATAATACACCAGCAATATTGAGATTAAATTGCGCATCAAGCTCACGAATACAAGTAGGACTAGTGACGTTGATTTCAGTAATGTAGTCTCCGATCACATCAAGCCCAACAAACATTAACCCTTTGTCTTTTAGCGTAGGACCAATTTGCTCGCATAAATAGTAATCTCTATCACTTAAAGGCTGGCCAATACCGGTTGCACCGGCGGCTAAGTTGCCTTTAAAACTACCTTCGGCTGGCATGCGTGCCAGAGCGTAATCAATGGGTTTGCCGTTAATTAAGAGGATGCGTTTATCGCCCTTAACAATATCGGCTAAAAACGTTTGGGTAAGAATTTGGCGCGTGCCTTGGTGGGTGAGGTAATTTAATACTTCGTCAATATTACGATCGCCATCGGTCAGTTTAAAAATATCGTTACCGCCCATGCCATCTAGTGGTTTAACCACAACGGTTTTTTCTGCTTTAATAAAAGATTTAATTTGATCTATCTGAGTGCTAATCAGCGTTGTCGGCATGCAGTGTGCAAAATTGAGAGCAAATAATTTCTCATTAGCATCCCTTAAAGACTGTGGCTTGTTAACAACTAAAACCCCATTATTCTCTGCTTGTTCAAGTAAATAAGTGGCGTAAATATAATCCATGTTAAACGGCGGATCTTTGCGCATTAAGATAGCATCAAGTTCACTCAGTTCAATTGTTTGCTTGGGCTGCTTCTCAAACCAATTGTCCGGATGATCGGCCACCGTGGTTTTTGACGCATGGGCGAGTATTTTGTCTTGCTCAGCAAATAGGTCAGTTGTATCGAATGTGTAGATTTCCCAACCGCGCCGGGTTGCTTCTAGCATCATCGCTAATGAAGAATCTTTTTTGGGATTGATATTAGCAATATCGTCCATGAGTACAGCGAGTTTCATAGTCTATATTATACTTTGGATTAAGGCATTGAAAGATAATCAAAAATAGGTACAATAACCTACTTGAGGAGAAAGTATATTTGGCTTATACAACGCTAACATTAACAAACGCTGAAACTGGAGAAGTGAAATACGCCCCTGTGGGTTTTTCTTGGACTTCTTTGTGCTTGTTCTTTTGTCCGGCTATTTATCGCCGTGATTGGAAGTCAGTTATATTAATGGCGCCTTTGTGCATATTGACATTGGGGCTGGCAAATATTGTGTTTTTCTTTACTTATAATAAGCTTTACGTCAAACACCTATTAGCAAGAGGTTATAAAATTAAAGTACATGGTGCAAGCCATGTTTCTAAATCTGGTCTTTAAAGAATTGATTTATTTTTAGTAAGGTCTTTGAAATAACTTAGGTTTTTACTGGACAACGTCACCACAAGAGCGTATTATTGCCGCCTTTAGTGCGGGGTGGAGCAGTTCGGTAGCTCGTCGGGCTCATAACCCGAAGGTCATAGGTTCAAATCCTGTCCCCGCTACCAAAAAAATTACGACCCCCTTTTTAGGGGGTTTTTATTAATCTTTATTTGATGATAAGTTAATGGCAAAAGTTGCTGACAAAATTGAAGCATTAATCGATCCGGTGATTAACGACATGGGCTACGAACTCGTGGGGATTGAATATGTTGCTAGCGGCAAGCACAGCACTTTGAGGATTTATATTGACTCAGAGAACGGTATTGGTGTCGATGACTGTGAGACAGTGTCGAGACAAATTAGTGCCATTTTTGATGTGGAAGATCCAATTGCAAGCCAGTACAATTTAGAAGTATCATCACCAGGCATAGAGCGTCCGTTGTTTCATATTGGGCATTATCAGCGCTTTTTAGGTCACGATATTAAATTACGATTGGTTAGACCAATCAACGGGCAAAGAAAATTTGTTGGTGTAATCGGTAGTGTTAGTGAAGCTAACAATAGCGTTGAACTAGTAACGGAGTTAGGTCCAGTAATACTGGATATTGAGTTAATTGAAAAGGCGAATTTAGTCGCCGACTTTTAAGCAGGAGAAAGACGTGGAAGGTAAAGAATTATTTTTGATGGTTGAGGCAATTTCTAATGAGAAAAACATCTCGCAAGAGGATGTGCTCGAGTCTTTAGAAGAGGCATTAGCAGTTGCAACAAAGAAACGCAACAATATTGATGCGCATGTTGAAATTGACAGAAAAACCGGTGAGTTTAATACCTTTAGACAGTGGATGGTTATTGATGACGGTGAAAACTTTGTGGATGATGATGGTACTGAGTTCGATACAGAATTACACATTCATGCTAAAGATGCGAATGGTGTAGCGGTTGATGATTTTGTACGCGAGCCAATGGAAACTGAAGCCTTTGGCCGTATTGCTGCTCAAATCGTAAAACAAGTAATTATCCAAAAAGTACGTGAAGCGGAAAGAGAAGTGATTGTTGAAGACTACACAAAGCGTGTGGGCGAGGTGATTATGGTAACCGTTAAACGTGTTGATCGAGGCAATGCTTATGTTGATATGGGTGGTGTTGATGGCATGATTTCTAAATTTGACCTAATTCCAAATGAATCAGTACGTAAGAATGATCGTCTAAGAGCCTATATTAAAGAGGTGAAGTCAAGCCCACGCGGTGCGCAAATTTTCTTGAGCCGTACGGTGCCTGAGATGATGGTCGAGTTATTCGAGATGGAAGTGCCAGAGATTTCTGAAGGCGTGATTGAGATTATGGGCTGTGCTAGAGATCCTGGTTTGCGTTCAAAATTAGCCGTTAAAGCAAAAGACAAACGTCTTGATCCAATCGGATCTTGTATTGGTATGCGTGGTGCACGTGTACAAGCGGTATCAAATGAGCTTAATGGCGAGCGTGTCGACATCATTCTTTGGGATGAGGATCCTGCACAGTTTGTGATCAATGCAATGGCACCTGCTGAGGTAAGTGCGATTGTCGTTGATGAAGACAAAAGCTCAATGGACATTGCGGTTGAAGATGATCAGTTGGCATTAGCCATTGGTCGTGGTGGTCAAAATATTAAATTGGCTTCACGCTTAACAGATTGGAAGCTTAATGTCATGTCAGTTGGTGAAGCAGATGATAAACAAGCGGAAGAAAACCAAAAGACCAGTGAAAAATTGGCTGAGAAGTTAGGCGTTGACTCTGAAGTGGCCGGCGTGTTAATTGACGAAGGTTTTGGTAGTATTGACGAAGTTGCCGATGCAGATGCATCTAGCTTAGAAGGTATTGAAGAGTTTGACACCTCTATGGTTGAAGAGTTACAAGAGCGTGCTTCTGATGCGCAGTTAGTGCAGGCATTAGGTGATGCAGAATCTTCTGAAGTGTTGATGAGTGTTGAGGGTGTTAGTGAAGACTTGGCGCAAGCATTAATTGAATCAGATATTGCAACGGTAGATGATCTAGCAGAATTGTCAATTGATGAATTATTAGACATTCAAGTTATGGACACCGAAGTGGCATCGGCTGTTATTATGACCGCAAGAGAAAACGAAGGATGGTTTGATTAATTAAGTAAAGATAAATAAAACTTAATTAAAAACAAATAAAAAACAATAGGCAAGCATATGGCACACACAGTTCAAACGTTATCTAAAATACTGAAAAAGACTTCAGATGAGGTCATTAAGATTCTAGCAAATGCGGGAATTGATGGCAAGACTGCAGATTCTGAAATCTCAGCTGAGGAACGTAAAATTTTGATGGGTAGTTTGTCTAAACGCTCAACCAGCAAGTCTAGCATGTCAGTTTCTTCACGCAAGCCTAGCGCCAAATCAAGTGCAAGTGCTGGCGGTATTAAAGTCCAAGTTAAGAAGAAGCGTGTTAAAAAAGAGGCGGTCCAAGAGGTTGACTCTGTTGATAATGAGGCTGCGCTTAAAGCACAAGCCGCACTAGATTCAGGCCGTGATGCAGATGAAAAATTATTAGCACAAGATGCTAAGCGTCAAGAAATGACGCGTTTGCAAAAAGACCAAGCACAAGCGCAAAAAGATCAGCAAACCGCTGTCAAACAAAAAGCACAAGAAGAAACTAAAAAACCCACAACCGCTGCTGAAGAGAAAAAACCGAAACGCTTACACAAAGCTCCAAACAACAATGGGCGTCGACAGTTGCACGTGGCTAGACACAATCCAAATCGTAAACTGAAGAAAAAAGAAAGAACGCGTTTAAGCCAAAAAACTCAAGAAGAACAGGCACAGCATGGCTTCCAAAAGCCAGTTGAAAAAGTGATTCATGAAGTGGCAGTGCCTGACAATATTAAAGTAATAGACCTTGCGCAGAAAATGACGACCAAAGCCGGAGAGGTGCTTAAAGTATTAATGGGCATGGGCGTGATGGTGACACTGAATGATGTGATCGACCAAGATACCGCGTTACTAGTGGTTGAGGAGATGGGTCATAAGGGTGTTGCTAGCAAGGAAGAAACCATTGAAGATACGTTGATTGAGCAATCAAAACCAACCGGTGATGAAAGCTTGAGACCACCAGTGGTAACTATTATGGGCCATGTTGATCATGGTAAAACCTCATTACTAGACTATATTCGTAAAGCCAAAGTCGCTGATGGCGAAGCAGGCGGCATTACCCAGCACATTGGTGCTTACCAAGTTCAAGCAAACGACGGCTTTATTACTTTTATTGATACACCGGGACATGCAGCGTTCTCAAAAATGCGTTCTCGTGGTGCAAATTCAACTGACATTGTTATTCTAGTTGTAGCTGCTGATGATGGGGTAATGCCTCAAACGATTGAATCAATCAAGCATGCTCAAACTGCCGATGTACCCATCATTGTAGCAATCAATAAAATTGACAAAGAAGGCGCGGATCTTGATAAGATTAAACAAGTGCTTTCAACCCATGATGTGATTTCTGAAGACTGGGGCGGCGATGTAATGATGGTGCCAGTGTCAGCTCATACGGGCGAAGGTATCGATGCCTTATTAGATGCCATTACATTAACAGCTGAGGTGTTAGAATTTTCAGCAGTGGTCAAAGGCCCAGCACAGGGCACTGTGCTAGAAGCACGACTTGAAAAAGGCCGTGGTAAGGTAACAACCATCTTAGTACAATCAGGCACTTTGAAAAAAGGCGACATCATGATTGCTGGTTTAGAATACGGAAAAGTTAAGCAAATTGTTAACGATCAAGGCAAAGTATTAAAAGAGGCCGGTCCATCGACACCGGTTGAAGTATTAGGTTTATCAGGCGTACCAAATGCCGGCGATGAAGTATTAGTAGTAGAGTCTGAGCGTAAGGCTCGTGAAGTCGCTAGCTTTAGAAAAACACGTGATCGTGAAGCTGAGTTGCAAAACCAGCAAGCATCGAAAATGGAAAACTTCTTACAAAAAATGGAAGAAGGCGATGTTTCTACGGTTAACGTGTTGTTGAAATCTGATGTACGAGGATCGGCGCAAGCATTGGTCGAAGCCTTAGAAGAGCTATCAACCGATGAAGTGCGTGTTAAAGTCGTGTCTAGTGGTGTGGGTGGTATTAACAATACTGACATTAACCTAGCAGCAACATCAGGCGCATTGGTGCTTGGTTTTAATGTGCGTGCCGATGCAGTAGCGCGTAGGACTGCTGATAATGAAGGTGTGCGTATTGAGTACTATTCAATTATCTATAATTTAATTGATGATGTAAAAGCCATCATGAGTGGTTTATTAAGCCCTGCGTTAAGTGAAAATATTATTGGTATTGCCAACGTGAAAGATGTATTTAAATCTCAGAAGCTAGGCGATATTGCTGGTTGTATGGTTGAAGAAGGTGTGGTTAGAAAAGATTCACCAATTCGCGTACTGCGCGACAGTGTGGTTGTTTTTGAAGGCGAGCTAGAATCTCTAAGACGTTTCAAAGACGATGTTAAAGAAGTTAAGTCAGGTACTGAATGTGGTATCGGGGTAGCAGGTTATAACGATGTCCAGCCAGGCGACCAGATCGAAGTATTTGAGCGCATTGAAACTGCACGTACTCTATAAAACGTCCTTTAGTTAATGGCAGACCAACCTTCTTATCGAGTTGAAAGAGTTAATGAGCTAATTCGTCGTGAGTTAGTGACACTCTTAAAAAACGAAACCAAAGATCCGAGGCTCCAATCAGTGAGTGTGACCGATGTCTTGTCCAGTCGTGATTTGAGTAGTGCTAAAGTGTTTTATACCGTACCAGAATCTGATCAAGCAACAGTTGAAGTCTTATTAAACAAAGCCAGTGGTTTTTTCCGTTCGCGCTTGTCAAAAACACTAGATTTGCGCCATACGCCAGCATTAAAGTTTATCTTTGATCCCGCACCAAATACGGGTGCTAAGATTGAAGATTTATTGTCTAAACTATAAATACTAGCCATGTCACGGCGTAATCCAAAAGGCAGAGAGATTAACGGTATCGTCTTGCTTGACAAAGACACCGGTCTGAGCTCGAACG
>AJXC01001770.1_pt1 | contig 14508 bp, 16 predicted proteins | sample 404948 | NCBI WGS metagenome assembly AJXC01 (sample SAMN02954314, study PRJNA77837) | marine metagenome | biome: aquatic; feature: Guaymas Basin Hydrothermal Plumes; material: sea water; isolation source: Guaymas Basin Hydrothermal Plumes and Background water depths 1600, 1775... ... | reverse complement strand
CATGTTGTTTATTTTTAGTATTATGTCTGGATTAATTGGATACATAAGTGCATTAGCCGATGACCTTTCAGCAGTGGCCAGCAAGGTTGCGGCTGCGTCGATAGATGATATTACCAATCAAACGGCTAAGTCGCTGTCCAAAACAGCGGGTATTTTGGTGGATGACACGGCTACCATTCCACAATATATTAGCGCTACTGCTGCTAAAAGGGAATTGCCTGTTATTTGGAAGATTGCTAAAAAGTCTTTACTTAATAAAGCTTTAATGATTCCTGTTGCTATTTTAATCACTTATTTTGCGCCTTGGGTCATGGCACCAATTTTGGTATTAGGGGGCTCATACTTGGCGTATGAGGGCACAGAATCTCTGGGCGAGAAGATTGGCTACCTTAAAGCCCATGAAAGCACGCATGAACACACCATTCCCGATACACAAGATTTGCTTGCTGCTGAGGACGCAACGGTAGCCTCAGCGGTAAGAACGGACGGTATTTTATCCATCGAGATTATCGCTTTAACGATTGCATCGGTTACTAGTGAGCCCATTACTACTCAGATTGGGGTGTTGGTGCTCATTGGCTTGATTGCAACGATTGGCGTGTATGGCGTGGTGGGCTTAATTATTAAGATGGACGACGTGGGTTTTTACCTTAGAGACAATTACAGCAATAGTAAACTGTTGCAGTTTTGCGCTAAGGCGCTGATTCTCGGCATGCCTAAGGTATTAAAGGCGCTGGGGTTTATTGGTATGATTGCGATGCTGATGGTGGGTGGTGGCATATTAATGCACAACTTGCCTTTCTTGCACGAGGCTATGTACGTGGGCAGTTCGTTGCCAATGATACTGCCAGAATTGATGGAGTTTTTTGTGGTGCCTGTGAGTATTGCTTTAATGGTGGGGGTTGTAGTGATATTGGCGTTATCAAAAATAGTGCGCTATAATTAACTAAAGTAGGGCGCTAGGGGATTTGTAGAGCGATGATTGGATTTAAACAAACATTTAAAGCATTATTATTGGTACTTTTAATTGGTACTGCCTACTCATCTGTGTATGCGCAGGAATACTCACATCCTATTGTTACTCACCTAATCGAAGCAAATGACAGCCCCACTGGTGTGGTGTTTGAACTGATTGAAAGCGATAAAAAAACATGGGAATGGGCTGCACCCATGATTAAGAGCCTAAAACAACAACTAAAAGAAAAATACCCTAATATAGAGATTGCAGTGGTTTCACACGGCAGTGAACAGTTTCAACTGACTAAAAAAAGTGCTAAGAAGCAAAAAGCAGCTATTTCAATACTGGAAGACTTAGTACGTAAAGAGAATGTTGATCTGCACGTTTGTGGTACGCATTCATCGTGGGTTGGCATACCTGCCAGTAGCTATATAGATATTGTTGATGTGGCGGTGAGTGGGCCTGCTAAGATTAATGATTATATTAATTTAGGCTATCAGCCGGTTCAACTTTATTACAAAAAGCCAATATCGAAATAGGGCAGTTATGCATAACTGATGTTTTGTTTGATTTAAATATTATTTAACATAATATAAATTATGCGAAGTTATTAGAGCCGTTGTGCAATAATGCTTGAGAGTGCTTGTATGTGGTCATTACGGTCGTTTAGCGCAGGAATATAACTAAACACTTTGCCACCAGCCTTCATGAAATACCCTCTGTTCTCTTCATCAATCTCTTCTAATGTTTCTAAACAATCCACAGAGAATCCAGGGCAAATTACTTGGACGTGCGACACACCGTTATTTGCCAAGGATTCTAAGCTAGTTTTTGTTTGAGGTTTGAGCCATTCTTCACGGCCAAATATTGACTGAAAACACAACTGATACTCGTCTTCTTGCAAATTAAGCGCCTTAGTGAGTAATTTGGTGGTGTTGACACAATGATCGTAATAAACGTCGCCATTATCAACAAAACGCTGAGGTATGCCATGAAATGAGATCATTAGCTTATCTGGCTTGCCAAACTGGGCTTGATGTTCAGTTACTGAATTAACCAAAGATTGGATGTAGCCATCGTCTTGATAGTAATCATCGATAAATACCAATTCTGGCGCATCTGCCCAAGAATTAAGCACTGTGTTAATCTCATCAAGGGTTGAGAGGGTTGTTGTGTCTGAATATTGTGGATACAAGGGTAGGACGATAATTTTGTCACAACCTTTGGATTTTAAGTTTTTCAATGCCAAAGGGAGTGATGGATTACCATAACGCATGCCTATTTCAAATACCAAATTATCATACTGAGCAAGTAGTATTTTTTTGACACCTTGTAATTGCAAATTCGTAATGCTTAATAAGGGAGATCCTTTGCCAAATTTACCCCATATTTTTTCGTATTTTTTGGCAGATTTTGCCGGGCGAATGTTGAGAATAACCACGTTTAAGGCCAACCACCAAATGAGTTTATTGGGCGGTTGAATAACTCGATCATCTGACAAAAATTGCTTTAAATATCGCTTTAAAGCAGTCTTTGTAGGGGAATCTGGCGTACCAAGATTAGTAAGTAAAATGCCTATTTTCATTAAAATTTTTCTAGGTTTTGATCAATAAAGCTACGTACAAAGTCATGCGTCTGTGCAGAATGAAAACGACCCACTTCTTCACCATTAATAAAAGCAATAACTGTTGGAAATCCACGCACTGAAAACTGCCCTGCAATCTTCATATTTTCATCCTCAGCTTCCAGTTTAGTTAGTGCAAATTCGCCTTCATTATACTCCGCTGCAACACTGCTAAGGATAGGCTCTAGAATCTTACAAGGGCTACACCAATCAGCAGAAATATCTAAAACAACGAGCTGTTTGTGTGAGCGATCAATCACAAATTTTTGGAAAGTCTCAACAGAGACTTCAATAGGAATAACACCACTCATATTAATTAGTATGAACGATTAATGGTATTAAAACTGTTGCGTTTTTTCTGTTTCAAGCGAGCAATAAATGCACTGATTATAAAACCAGAAAGCAATCCTAAGAGTGCGGCAAGATACCAATTAACATCGTTAATTAATGGTGAATCGAGTTGCGCTTGAAGGGCGATATTTTGTTTAGAAATGGCTTTATTTTTATTCTTTATTTTATCATTAAGTGCTTTAATATCAATGCTTTCAGAAGATAACTGTTGATTTTTTTGTTTTAAATTTAACAGTTCTTCTTCAAGTGATTGGAGTTTAATAATGGTATTTTTGTCAACAACCTTGGCTAATATTTTTGGTGTGTTTTGTGTTAATTCATTAGACAAAATCCAGCCAGTAGTACCACCTAAAGAGACTTTAGACCAGCCAGAAAAATGCATGGTTAAAAGTTCTAATTTGGTATCTTTTGATAGGGTTTTGATAATATTACTATCATTTTTATCGGATTTATCAGATCTTAAAATACTCGCATCCGTTTCAACGTAAATAATGGAAGCAGAAAAGACACTGAGACTAAAAAAATAAAAAGGCAATTAATAAGATATTTTTTTTTCATTGTTGTAATTTTCAAAACTTTTTCTAATAGTATAAGCAAAAATTCATAAAAATACAGGGAAATAAGGTTAAATTTTAATAAAATAGTTAAAAATCAATGACTTATATTAATATTTTCAACGGTCTTATTTTTAAACAAATAGAAGGTCGGTCTACTTCAAGTATTATTATTATAAAAAAGTCGCTTAAATCTAAAATTTAAAGCTGAGTATAAAAAAATACTGCAATAAACGTGTTTTACTAATGAGTTTGAGACATTATGTCTTTTTATCAATTTTTCTTTTAACGAAAAATCCAGTTGATCGATATTTTTGTTTTGGACTTCTTGGTCTTTTAGGAATTGTTAACTCAAAAAAACCACACTTTATTAGTGGATTTAAAATATCTTGCATAAATTTTGTTTTATTTTTCCTTCCTGATATTTTCATCAGTGCTAAAGACGTACTTTCTGGTTGGCATTTTTTTAAAATTTTAACTTGGTCAGAGCTTATTTTTTATAGTCACAACTTAGTCCCTTCTTAGTCCTTGATACAGATTTTACCTTAGTAGAATATAGTTTTTTTTTCTAAATATAGATTTTGCTGCTCTACATTTTTTTTAACACTTTTATTGCGTTTAAAGTCGTCATTCCATTGTTGGTTTTCACTGGAATTTGATGTTTTTTATTTTTTTTATTCTTGGAGAAAAACACTGTAATCAAAAAATTTAATCAAAAATATGGTTGAAGTTTAACAAAAAACTTTGTTTTTAAGGGTGAATAATTAAAAAAAATGACGACTAGCTGACAATTAAAAGCACTATTTTGATGTGTTTAATTGTTGAATTTTGTGTTTATTGAGATAATATTTGATCTAAAAACAGCTTTAAGCGGTCGGATTCTGGATTGCTAAAGAAAGGATCTGGCTTATTCTCTTCGACAATTTGCCCTTCGTCCATAAAGATAATGCGGTCCGCTACTTTTTTAGCAAAGCCCATTTCATGAGTCACACAGATCATAGTAATGCCCTCTTTAGCAAGCTCTACCATGACATCAAGCACTTCTGAGATCATCTCAGGATCGAGCGCTGAGGTTGGCTCATCAAAGAGCATAATTTTAGGTGATGTACACAACGCTCTAGCAATCGCCACGCGTTGTTGTTGGCCACCACTGAGCTGGTTTGGGTACTTCTCAGCTTGATCCTTAATACCGACCCTATCAAGCAATTTTAAAGCCTTTGCCCGTGCCTCTTGTTTGGTTTCGTTGTGCACCCAGATTGGCGCTAAAGAGAGGTTGTCTACAATGTTTAAATGAGGAAACAGGTTGAAATGTTGAAATACCATGGAGACTTCAGAGCGCACTTGTCTGATTTTTTTAACATCATCACTAAGTTCAACACCGTCAACGATAATTTGACCTTCTTGAAACTTCTCTAAGAAGTTAACACAGCGTATTAAGGTGGATTTGCCACTACCTGAAGGGCCACAAACCACGATGATTTCCCCTTCTTTAACCTTAAGATCAATATCCTTAAGTGCGTGAAAGTCGCCATACCACTTGTTAAGGCTGTTGATCTCAATAATATCGCAACAATCTTTTTCACCAATGTCTTTGTTTATTAATTCACTCATTTGCTCTACCTATTTATGTTCAGTACTAAAACGCACCTCTAATCTTTTTGAATAACTACTCATTGAATACAAAATCACCCAAATAACCATAGCGACAAACACGTAGCCTTCGGTGGTTCTTCCCAGCCAAGCAGAATTACTTGTAGCCGCCCCTACGATTGCCAACATATCAAATAACCCAATAATTAACACTAGAGTTGTGTCTTTAAACAAGGCGATAAACGAACCAACGATATTTGGAATAGAGATCTTTAAAGCTTGCGGCAAAATAACAAGCACAGTTTTTTGTATAAAGTTGAGTCCTACAGCATCTGCGGCCTCGTATTGCCCTTTAGGAATGGCTTGTAAACCACCACGAATTACCTCTGCAATATAAGCCGTTTGGAATAAAGTGATGCCAATTAAAGCCCTAAGTAATTTATCAAAGTCCATCCCTGCCGAGAAAAATAATGGCAACACAACAGACGCCATAAACAAAATAGTAATTAACGGCACGCCACGTACAAACTCAATATAAACAACTGAAATAAATTTAACAATACGCATCTTTGACTGTCGCCCTAATGCAAATAAGATGCCCAGTGGAAAAGAAGCGACAATACCAACAGCGGCGACTACCACAGTGAGCGTAAGCCCGCCCCATTTATCAGTTTCAACAACTTCTAAGCCTAAGCCTCCATGTAACAAAATAAAGGCAACAATAGGGTAAATTAAGAAAGACCCAATAATATAACGCGCCCAATATTGTGATTTTTTAATCAATGATCCGAACACCATAAGCGCCACAATAATGCCAAACATAGTGTTGACACGCCACAATTCTTCTTGTGGGTAGAATCCATAAATAAACATCTTAAGGTTAGAGCCGATAAAGGCCCAGCACGCCCCCTCTCGACCGCAAGATTGATTGTCTGCAGTCAAATCAAAATTAGCATTAAAGATTGTCCAATTTAAAATCGGCGGTAAGAGTAAGTAAATGAGATACAGCGCTATAAAAGTAAGTGCAACATTAGACACGGATGAAAACAAGTTGTCTTTTAGCCATAGAATGGCCTTAGTTTGCGATTGTGGTGGTAGTTTTGTTTCTTTTAGCGAATAAATTGCCATAATAGTTATCCGCCCTTAATTTGCATTTTCTTGTTAAAAATATTTAAGATCAATGAAATGACCAGTGATATTGTCAAATACACTAGCATCGTTAACATGATAATTTCAATTGCTTGACCAACCACATTTAAGACAGTGCCTGAAAATATAGTAACTAACTCTGTATAGCCAACTGCTGCTGCTAAAGAAGAATTCTTGGTTAGGTTTAAGTATTGGTTAATAATCGGCGGTATTGCCACTCTAAGCGCCTGAGGTAATATTATTAGGCGCATTGCCCAACTGTCTTTCAACCCTAATGCCGCCGCCGCTTCTTTTTGCCCTTTATCGACCGACTCAACGCCTGAGCGAATGGCTTCGGCAATATAAGTAGCCGTGTAAATGCTTAAAGAAAAAGCCAAAGCAAAAAATTCAATGGATAAATCTACACCACCTCTAAAGTTAAAACCTTTTAGTACTGGGTATTCTAATTGCACACCAAAAATAAAATAAACCACAACTGGCAACAGCAATACAAGCCCCAAAAAGTATGGAATGGTGTTGGTTTTTATCCCTGTTTCATCGTGCTTTTTATCGCTACGTTTTTTAATAAAAATGTAACTAACAATGCCAACAATAAGACTTGCAACTACAAAATAGAATTCACCATCCATAATAGGCTTGGGTAGATACAATCCTCTTGAGTTAAGAAAAATACTGTCGAAGAAATTGATACTATTTTTAGGGGATGGAAAGGCGCTAAGCGCTATCGAATACCAGAATAAAATTTGTAGCAATATCGGTATATTTCTAAAAATCTCAATATAAATAGTGGCCATTTTTCTAATAAGGTAATTACTAGACAAACGAGAAATACCAACAATAAGACCAATGATTGACGCTAAAAATATACCCGTTATTGCAACAATTAAAGTATTAACAATACCGACATAAAACGCTTGAAGATTGGTCGATGCTGGTGAGTATTCCAAAAAGAAATTATCATTAACAGCAAAGCCAGCTTCATCATTTAAAAACTAAAACCACTTCTAATGCCTCTTTGCTCAATGTTGAGCATCATGTTATCAAAAGCTTGATAAGCAAAATAAGCAATAACAACAACGGCCAATATCTGAAATAGGATTGCCCTAACTTCGTTGTTGTACAGTAGTGATTTTAGTTTTGTAAACACAAAAAAAACCTTGATAAAAAAATGGCTAACTGAAGAGTTAGCCATTTTATGTTTTATTTAGACTTTATCTAAACGCTGGGGCATACAAGATACCGCCTTTAATCCACAACTGGTTTACACCACGTGGAAGCTGAATTGGTGTTGACATACCGATATTTCTCTCGAAACTTTCGCCATAGTTGCCCACTTGCGCAATAATGTTACGCGACCAATCTTTGCTAAGACCTAAGCTTTCGTTAAGCTTACCAGATTTTCCTTGTAATCTTTGCACGCCAGGACTAGTAGAGGCATCATCAATCGTAGCTGAAGTAATACCTAACTCTTCCGCTTCAATCATTGCGTTAAGCGACCATCTAACAATATTAAGCCAAGTATTATCATCTTTACGTACAACCGGACCTAAAGGCTCTTTAGAGATAACATCACCCAAAACTACAGCAGAACTAGGATCTTTAAGCGTTGATCTAAGACCAGCAAGCTGAGATACATCAGAAGTTAGCGCATCACAACGACCTGCTTCGAAGCCGCCTTTGGTTTGTGCAGACGTGTCGTAAGTAACGGCTTTAAAGTCCATTTTGTTTGAACGGAAGTAGTCGGCTAAGTTAAGCTCAGTTGTTGTTCCTGCTTGAATACAAAATGAAGCACCATCTAAATCTTTCACACTGTTAACGCCTAACGATTTTTTCACCATAAAGCCTTGGCCGTCGTAGTAGTTCACACCAGCAAAGGTAAGACCTAATGAAGTATCACGAGTATGTGTCCAAGTAGTGTTACGCGAAAGCATGTCGATTTCACCCGATGATAATGCAACAAAACGCTCTTTAGCTGTTAATGGTACAAATTTCACTTTTTTAGCATCGCCCAAAGTGGCAGCTGCTACCGCGCGACAAACATCGACATCAATACCAGACCAGTTACCGCTTGAGTCAGGGCTAGAAAAACCAGGTGTACCTGTTGATACGCCACACGTTAAACTACCTTTGGCTTGTACATCCTTTAAAGTATCACTATGGAATATACCCGCTTGCACACCAAAACTACCAATCGTTATTAACGATACAGCAGAAATTTTTAATAATTTATTCATAAATCTCCTATTATAAAAACAATTTTAAAAAAGTAATCCCCCTATTGGAACTACAGAGGTCATAAGTTTATCAATTATTTTCGTTGTGTGGAGGTTTTTTGGAAGAAAGATAAAAAACCTAGAATCAATGTTACCAAGGTAATGATTAACAATAGTTTGAGATTAACGATCGGCGTATAAACCGATGCTATGGCTGAACTGGCGACTAGTAATATAAATAAAGCTAATAATGATTTAATCCAACGTAAAACGTGCATTTTAGAGACCTCCCCCAAGGTTTAATGTATTAACTAAACAACTGCAATAGTGCTTAATGAAATAATAATTGCTGCTGCAGAATAAATAAACGTCTGTAGTAATGTTTCCATGCTTCCCCCTTAATTAAGTGTTAAAAATTAATGCACTTTTGTGCCCGTGTTTAAAAATTGCATCACAATGGATTTAGTAGAATTTCCACTTTTAAGTGATGCTCTTCTAAGCCATTTACTGGCTTCTTTGTCATCCGCTTCTATGCCATCCCCTAAAAGATAACCCATCCAAACTTTATACTGAGCCAGCAAATTACCTTGTTTTGCAGCGCGTTGATACCAGTAAAAAGCATGCCTAGGATGTTTAGCAACGTTGCTGCCTTTTTGAAAAATATTGGCCAGTGCATACTGGGCATCTGCATCACCCGTGTAAGATCTTTGTTGAAGATCAACGGCCTCAAGTGTTAACTCTGATTCTGCCAACAAGTGTTGGTGTATTTGACTCATAAAAACTCCCCTGTTTTATTGTTCAATTGAGCGAAATATACCATGCATTTTTTTGCATTGAAAACTAAATATTTAAAAAAAATATAAATGTATATTTATATATATAAATCAATTACTTATATGGTAATTATGGTTTTTTTAACTTAGTGGTATTTTTTAACTATAGTTACTTTTTACAACTACTGGTAAAAATTAACTATAATAGGTAAAAAATACAACCATTTAAAGGATAAATAAAGTGCCAATAAAAACAAAAGATTATTTAGATAAAGTGCGTAAAAAGACTGGGCTTTCGGACTATAAGATCTCTCAAAATTATTCAATTAATCAATCAAATCTTAGTAAATATAGCTCTGGAAAATCTGCACTTTCTGAGACTCATGCCTGGCAATTTGCCAATGTTTTGGGAATTGATCCTGCCGAAGTGGTGGCAAATACAAAATTAGAACACGCAAAATTGAGTGGCAATAAATCGAAGGCCGTATTTTGGCAACAACAGCTAGAAAATCTTTTAAATGGATCAGAGTCTCTAAAAATTGATATTGCGCAAATTAACCCTATTGTTGGTGATTTAAATAACAATGCTCGTAAAATTATAGAAGCGTCCATTAAAGCTTCTGATTCAGACACGCATTTATTGATTTTTCCAGAACTCTCTCTAATCGGTTATCCGCCAGAAGATCTTTTATTACGTGAAGGGTTTATTGATCAAATAGAACAAAAAGTTGAATTCATTCGTAAACAAATACCCGATTCAATTTCAGTAATTTTTGGTGCGCCTTGTAAAGTAAATAACGATTTGTACAACAGTGCTTATTTGATCCAGCACGGGAGTGTGCGTAGTTATCATAAGCAAAAACTTCCTAATTATGGCGTGTTTGATGAAAAGCGTTATTTCGAGCCTGGTAATGATTCGCTTGTATTTGAATGCCAAGGCAGAAGGATTGGCATAGTAATTTGTGAAGACGCTTGGGAGTCGGAGCCTGTTCGTATGGCTGTTAATCATGGCGCTCAAATGCTTATCAGCATCAACGCCTCCCCTTTTCAAATTGGTAAACATGAGCAACGGTTAAAAGTCATCAAGCAAAGGGTGGTGGAAAATAACATTGATTTTATTTACGTTAATGCCATCGGTGGTCAGGATGAGTTGGTGTTTGACGGTGGTTCATTTGTAATTAATAAATCCGGAGATCTTACTCATCAACTGCCATTCTTTGAAGAGCTAACCCATACACTAGAGCATCCTATTAATCAAAGTAACGATTCCATTGAAAAAACAATTTACGACGCTCTGGTTTTGTCAACCAAGGACTACATTGAAAAAAATGGTGTGTTTAATGGTGCAGTGATTGGACTATCCGGCGGTATTGATTCCGCTTTAACCTTGGCCATTGCTGTGGATGCCTTAGGATCCGAGCATGTACAAGCCATTATGATGCCGTATGAATACACCTCAAGCATGAGCCTTGAGGACGCTAAAGCACAAGCAAGCAACATGAATATTGACTATCATGAAATTAATATTCATTCTATGGTTGATAGCTTCAACGCACAGCTTAGTCCTTTATTTGCAGGAAAAGTGGCCGACACTACTGAAGAAAACTTACAAGCACGTATTCGTGGTACCTTACTCATGGCGGTTTCTAACAAATCGGGCAAAATTGTTCTGACCACAGGCAACAAATCCGAAATGGCCGTGGGTTATGCAACTTTGTACGGCGACATGTCGGGCGGATTTGCACCGCTTAAAGACATTGCTAAAACACTGGTTTATCGTTTGGCTAAATACAGAAACACGATCTCTTATGTTATTCCAGAACGTGTGATTGATCGCGAACCATCGGCGGAGCTCGCACCTAATCAAATTGATCAAGACTCTTTACCACCTTATGACGAACTTGATGCAATACTAGAATTGTTCATTGAGCAAAAACAATCCATTGAGTATATTGTTGAACAAGGTTTTAGTGAGGACACCGTAAAACGCATTACTTCAATGGTACTTAACAATGAATACAAACGCAGACAGAGTGCACCTGGCCCTAAGATCAGTACTAATGCGTTTGGTAAAAGAGCGCCGCTACCCAATGACTTCTAAGTTTCAACCGTAAATATTTTTAACATGCCTTCGGCCTTGTGTTTGGTCTCTTCTAGCTCGCGCTGTGCAACAGAGTCGAAAACAATGCCTGCCCCCGCTCTTAAACTCAATACATTGTCCTGTTGGGTAATGGTACGAATTAAAATATTGAAATCCATTTTTCCATTACTACTGATGTAACCCAAAGAGCCAGTGTAGGCTTGCCTTGGTGCATTTTCAAGCTCAGCAATAATTTGCATACAGCGAACCTTTGGACAACCCGTAATCGTACCACCTGGAAATAAAGCTTTAACAAGGTGTTTAATGGTAATATCTGGCTTGAGCTGGCCTTTAATGTTTGAAACAATGTGGTGCACGTAAGGGTAACTTTCTAAAACCATAACTTCATTCACATGCACCGTACCATACTCACACACCCTGCCCAAATCATTGCGCTCTAAATCAAGCAACATAATGTGCTCAGCTTGCTCTTTAGGGTGATTAATTAATTGCGCTTTAAGGCGTTCGTCTTCTTCGCCAGACCCACGCGGATGAGTGCCTGCAATTGGTCTGGTTTGTATTTGATTGCCATTAACACTAAACAAACGCTCGGGTGAGGATGAAATAATACTAAAACCGTCAAATTGTGCTAAAGCTGAAAATGGCGCTGGATTTGTTTGTTTTAACGCTTGATAAATTTGTGTAGCGTCAACGCTTGATTGTAAGTGATACTGCCACTGTCTGGATAAATTTACTTGAAAAACATCACCTGCTTTTATGTAGGATTGAGTTGTGCTAACGCCAGACAAAAATTTGGCTTCATCCTCATGAGACAATTTACCTTTAAATTGAGCACTAGGAATGCCATCAAGGTGCTTGATGTCTAAAAGCACTTGCTCTATCCTTTGTTGGTCGTCAGTTTCATCCAATAAATAAGTTTGGTCAGTAATGTGATCAACAACAATGGAAGTAGGAATCTTAACAGCAACGGCAACGGGCTGATCACCAGTGTGACAATGGGCTTTTAAAACGGGCTCTATCTGTCCAATAAGCTCGTACGATAAATACACAAACCACCCACCCGTAAAAGGCAGATCACTTTTTGTATTTACATCGGATACCTGAGATTCAAGTTTGGTTAAAAAATCAAATTCATCCAGATCGTTAAGTACGATTTGCTGTTCAGGGTGTGCAAACAATATCGAATAACGATTATCTTCATTATGATTAACACTCTCTAAAAGAAATGGATAACGTTTAGAATTTAAATTGCACAGTGCATCCAGCTGAACACTAGGGATTGACAATATTTCCACTTAGAATTAATGACTCGTTTGATTTGTAAAAATCATCGAGAAATAATAAAGCTTAATAGTTGCCTAGCTTTGATGCTTGCATTATGATTAGGGAACTTTTGAATCATTGATTGAAGGAGTGTTGCTGCTTGTTTTTTATCGTTTAATTCGACATAAAACAACGGCCAACTCCAGCAAAGAATTAGAAAATTTGTGATGTATTGAGTTTTCTTGCTGAAAAGTAATGAATGNTTTTTTTGCGTTTTGATAGTCCTCATTAGCCAAGTAAGATTTGGCCAACCAATAATGCGCATCAGCAGCATGATTACTGTCAGGATAGGCATCAAGATATTCAGTAAACAATTTAATGGCTTGTGGGTATTGGTCAGTTACCAAAAAACTCCTGGCAGTGGTGTAAGCCTTTTTAGCTTTTTTGTTGTTTTCTCTTACCTGCAACATTGTTTCTTTAACCACGTTACTTGATTTCTTGTATTTCATAAAATGGAACAATTCTTCAATTTTTTGAGTGCTAATTTTTTGTTGCTCTTCCAACATTTCAATTTTGCCACTCAGTTTTTTATTCTCCTTTTTAATTTTTTAATTTTTTTATTATGATCCATCACCACTTTTTCAGTATTAATGCCTGCGGCATTAAGAGGCAATTGCAATGCAAAAAATCCGATAATAATAAAAGTAAAAATCCTCATTTGGATTTATCGATAAATAAATTCTACGCGTCTGTTTTGTTGCCAGCCGTCTTCGTCGTGCAATTCTGAGACCGGACTCTCTTCACCAAAACTAATCACTTCAACCCTCGAAGACAAATCATAAAGACCCAATACTTCTTTTACACTAAGTGCACGATTTTCGCCCAAAGCTAGATTGTATTCTCGAGTACCACGTTCATCAGCGTGCCCTTCTAAGCGCAAATCAACGCTAGGATTGTCACGCATAAAATTAGCGTGTTTGATGATTTGAGCGGTTGCAGATTCATCAATGTCAAATCCATCGTAAGAGAAATGCAAGATAAAGGAAGCGCCTGCGCTTTTTAATTCTACTACCGCCGCCTTCTCAGTACTAGAGAGACTTGCGCTAGTACCAACAATACTCTTCGATTCAAAGTTAGACTCGTCCGATGCAATGATGCTTTCTTGGGTAACGTTACTTCGGTCTTCAACGACTGCAGGACCTGAATAATCATCGGTTATACTGCAGGCGGATAATAAAGACACGGTTGTAATTAAAAATATTGTTCTTATCATGTTTCTTCTCCTTTTTTTATTTTGAATAATGTGACCAGTTTGGCTCTCTAACTTCACCCTCTTTACTTGCTAATGCAAAAGTTTGACGCCCCAATAAAGACACAACAGACAGTACTCCTTTGTTGTCTTTATTGGTTGCAAAAATAATCATACCGCCATTTGGTGAAAAGAAAGGAGATTCGTCTAATTGATTGCCAGTCATGATCGTTAAATCCCTGCTTTTGATGTCCAACAAAGCAATGCGGTAATCCTTATCCACTCTGTGCACCATGGCTAAAGTGTTTCCATCGGGAGAAAACACAGCCTTAGCGTTGTATCTGCCCTCGAAAGTGGCTCGGTTGATTTGATTGCTCTTGAGATCTTTAATGTAGATTTGCACTTGTCCAGATCGATTTGAGGTAAATACGATGCGTTTACCATCAGGCGAATAACTGGCTTCTGTATCAATTGCCGTGTCTTTAGTCAGACGTGTTAATTTATCATTTTTTTAAATGGTAAGAATAAATGTCTTTGTTTCCATCTTTAGACAAAGTCAATAATAGGCTTTCACCATTAGGGTGCCAACTTGGTGCTGAAGCAATGCCATCAAAATAGGGTAGTTTTTGAGTTTTACGGCGTCACAAACGGATAACGGATAAATACTTCTGAACGTCCGTTTT
>AJXC01001813.1_pt1 | contig 14525 bp, 15 predicted proteins | sample 404948 | NCBI WGS metagenome assembly AJXC01 (sample SAMN02954314, study PRJNA77837) | marine metagenome | biome: aquatic; feature: Guaymas Basin Hydrothermal Plumes; material: sea water; isolation source: Guaymas Basin Hydrothermal Plumes and Background water depths 1600, 1775... ... | reverse complement strand
ATATTCGCCTCTAATACGGATCATAAAAATTGATCTTGATGTATTAAGACAAACCCATTCAACTTGATTTAATTACTACCCATATTTGATTTTTCTACAAATAAAATATTTGTGAGTGATATGGACTCGACCTTAATTAATATTGAGTGCATTGATGAGATTGCTGATTTTGCTAATATTAAGCCTCAAGTGGCTGCCATTACTGAGCGTGCGATGCAGGGAGAGTTAGACTTTAACGCCTCATTGATTGAGCGGGTATCCCTGTTGAAAGGCTTGGATATTGACGTATTAGATAAAGTCTATACTGAACGCTTACAGGTCAACCCTGGTGGCAAAGATTTGATTAAGTTTTTTAAGGATCAAGGCATTCGTAGCGCTGTTGTTTCTGGTGGTTTTACCTATTTCACACATCGCTTAGCCAAAGATATTGGGCTTGATCATGATCGCGCTAATGAGTTAGATATTGAAAATAATCAATTAACAGGTATTACTCAAGGCTCAATCATTAATGCGACAGCCAAATCTGAGTTTGTTATTGAGCTGTGTGATCAGTATCAAATATCGCCCAATCAAGTGATTGTTGCTGGTGATGGTGCTAACGATTTGGCCATGATGTCGATTGCTGGATTGTCAGTGGCATATCATGCAAAACCCTCGGTAATCAAGCAGGCAAATATCGTTATTAGTTTTGGCGGGTTAGATAAAATAAGGGATTTCTTTGATGAGTAAGTTGTTGTGTTAATTGAAGTCGGACACTTTGCATTAATTTTGGCGTTGGTATTTGCTGTATTGCAAGTCATGGTGCCAACGTTGGGTTTGGCTCGAGGGAGTTTTGCTTTATCTCAATTATCCAGGCCTTTACTGTGGATGCATTTTTTTGGATTGCCGTGTCATTTGCAATTTTGATGAATGCCTTTATTGTCGATGATTTTTCTGTTAAATATGTCGCCAATAATTCCAATACCGAACTGCCAGATATTTTTAAAATGTCAGCAGTTTGGGGTGCTCATGAAGGGTCTTTATTATTATGGGCAATGATTTTAGCGGGCTGGAGTGTTGCAGTATCAGTCTTCTCAAAGCGCCTGCCAGCAGAAGTACTAAATCATATTCTGATTATTTTGGGCCTGATTAGCGTTGGGTTTTTATTGTTTTTATTGCTAACCTCCAACCCCTTTGAGCGGTTAGATATAATCCCAGTACAAGGTAGAGAGCTCAATCCGCTACTGCAAGATTTTGGTTTGATTATTCATCCGCCAATGCTGTACATGGGCTATGTTGGTATGGCCATTCCTTTTGCTTTTGTGTTGTCTTCACTAGTGCGTGGGCAATTAGATTCCACTTGGCTTAGATGGTCTCGTCCTTGGACGTTAGTGGCTTGGGCATTTTTAACTTTTGGTATTACACTAGGTTCTTGGTGGGCGTATTACGAGTTAGGCTGGGGTGGTTGGTGGTTTTGGGATCCGGTAGAAAACGCCTCTTTTATGCCCTGGTTAGTGGCAACTGCATTAGTGCACTCTTTAAGTGTCAGTGAAAAGCGTGGCGCCTTCAAGCATTGGACTGTGTTATTGGCAATTTCAGGGTTTTCCTTAAGCTTACTAGGTACCTTTTTGGTGCGCTCTGGCATTCTAACTTCGGTGCACTCCTTTGCCTCAGACCCTGCAAGAGGGTTGTTTATTCTTATTTTCTTAATGATTGTAATTGGAGGTTCGCTAATATTGTATGCATGGCGCGCAAGTTTGATGCGTGGCAGTAATAATTTCTCTGCTTTATCAAGAGAAAGCGGACTGTTGATTAATAACATATTGTTGGTGGCGGCAATGTTAAGTGTATTTTTAGGCACTTTGTATCCATTATTATTAGACTCGCTAGGCTTGGGTAAGATCTCTGTAGGAGCGCCTTATTTTGACGCTGTTTTTATTCCAATTATGATTCCGGCAGTTTTGGTAATGGTGATAGGGCCATTTTTGCGTTGGAAAAAAGACAGCACTCAAAGAGCAGGCCGACTGCTAAAAAATATTTGGATTGGTGTAATCGCGTTATTTTTAGTTACTTTGTATTTGACTGACAATATCTTTGTTTTATTGGCGGTGTTCTTATTTATTTGGATTGTGCTGCATTCTCTGGTGCTGCTCATTAAACGACTACAACAAAAAGGCAAGCCAAGCGCTGCATTTTTTGGCATGATTTTGGCGCATATCGGTATTGCTGTGTTTTTGCTTGGCGCAACAGTCACAACACAATATGGCATAGAAAAAGATTTAAAAATGACGTTAAATGAAACCGTTGATATTAAGGGTTATCAGTTTACTTTTAAAGGCGTTGACAATTTTAATGCGCAAAACTATCAAGGCCATAAAGGTGTGATTGAAGTGGCATACCAAGGTGAAAAAATTGCAACTTTAAAACCTGAAAAACGTCAATATGTCACTGGCATGCCAATGACTGAAGCAGCCATTGACCCTTCGCTTTATCGAGACTTGTATGTAGCTTTAGGCGAAGAACTAGATGACAAGTCTTGGAGTTTGAGGCTTTATTACAAGCCCTTAATTCGCTTGATTTGGCTGGGAGGTATTTTTATTACACTTGGCGCTTTATTGGCAGCATTTGATCGACGTTATCGACTAAGGGTTAAATCATGAGCTTGTATCTTTGGTTTGGTTTAATGGTTGTTACATCTAGTATTTGGTTGCTTTGGTTTTTGTACCGACCGCTTCAAAACAACATGTTTAATCTTGAAAAATCTAATATCTCTTTAGGCAAGCAAAAGCAGGCAGAATTAGAGCGAGATTTACAACAAAATTTGATTGATAAAGATGTGTTTAAGCAAGCTAAAGATGAGATTACACAAACTTTAGCGATAGAATTAAGTCAAACAACTGGGGCATCTACCGATAACCAGCAATCTATTTCATTTTGGCTGAGTGGCTTAATAGTGGTTTTCTTGTCTGTTGCCTCTTTAGGTGTTTATCAATTTTTAACACCGAAAGATGCGCTATCGACTAAAGCAGAGCAAACAGTACAGCCAGCACAACCACCAAGCTTAGAGCAAAGTATGGCTGAACTTAAGCAATACTTGATAGAAAAACCAGATGATTTTGAAGCGTGGCAGACATTAGGTTTAGTGTCATTTGAGTTAGGCGATATGGAAGGCTCTTTAAGTGCTTATGAGCGCTCTTATCAGCTTAACTCAAAAAATGTTTCAATGTTGGTTGAGTATGCCTCTGCTATTGCCACCTCTCAAAATGATCAATTTACAGGCCGTGCATCNACNTTAGTNNGAGANGCNTTAGAAATNNANCCNNANGCACCTGATGCTTTGTATTTGGCTGGACTGGTTGCAGTAAATGCTCAAGAATTTGATTTATCTCGTCAATTATGGGAAAAAGCATTATCATTGTTGTCTCAAGATCATCCGGACCGTTCGATCTTAGAAGGTATCTTGGTTGAATTGGCACAAATACAAGGCAAGCCAATGCCGGAGCATCAAGTAGTGATTAACATTAGTCTATCTGACCGACTACGCCAAGATGGGTTTAAAAATCATTACTTAATGGTTTATGTGAAAGCCGCTCAGGGTAGGCCAATGCCAATTGCTATCCAAAAGATTAAACTTAAAGACTTTACTGGTGTGGTGACATTAACAGATGAAAATTCAGTTATGCCAAGTAAAAAATTATCACAATCAAGACAAGTGATCGCTGTTGTTCGTTTAAGTCAATCTGGCGCAGCTATGAAGCAAGTGGGCGACATACAAGTGCTAAGCCAGGTAATTGATGTTAGGGATAATCCAACGCTAGATTTGCAGGTAGAATAAACTTTATATGAGCAATACATTACAACTAGCAAAAGAATTAATTAGCCGAGATTCTGTCACACCTGAAGATAAAGGCTGTCAGTTGTTGATGAGTAAGCGCTTAGAGAAAAGCGGTTTTAATGTTAATCCTTTGAAATTTGGCGAAGTTGATAACTTTTGGGCAGTTCACGGCAATACTGAACCTGTGTTTGTTTTTGCGGGCCATACCGATGTTGTTCCGGTGGGTGCTAATTGGCAAACAGATCCTTTTGATCCTGTTGTTAAAGACGGTATGTTGTATGGTCGAGGTGCGGCTGACATGAAGGGTTCACTAGCTGCGATGTTGGTGGCAACCGAACGCTTTGTGGCGGATTTTCCTGATCATCAAGGCACTATTGGTTTTTTAATTACTTCTGATGAAGAAGGTCCGGCAATTGACGGCACGGTTAAAGTTTGCGAGTATTTAAAAAAATCAAACCAATCAGTTGATTATTGCTTGGTGGGTGAGCCATCTTCAACCAATCAATTAGGGGATGTGATTAAAAATGGTCGTCGTGGCTCGCTTAATGGTCGTTTAACGATCATCGGCAAACAAGGCCATATTGCTTATCCACATTTGGCTGATAATCCAATTCATTTGTCTGTACCTGCATTGGATGATCTGTGCAATGAGTTCTGGGATGAGGGTAACGAATACTTCCCTGCCACCAGTTTTCAGATCTCTAATATCCATGCTGGCACTGGCGTGACCAATGTTATTCCTGGTGAAACTGAAATTGTCTTTAATTTTAGATATTCAACTGAATCTACTCATGAAGAACTACAACAAAGAGTACTGGGTATTTTAGATAGGCACGGCTTTGAGTATAAGATTACTTGGGAACATTCAGGATATCCATTTTTAACCCCCAAAGGTGATTTGGTGAGTAGCTGTGTGGATGCAATTCAAGTTGTTAAAGGTATCGAAACAGAATTGTCTACCTCAGGCGGTACTTCAGATGGGCGATTCATTGCGCCAATGTTAGATGCGCAAGTGGTTGAGCTGGGCCCGTTAAATGCAACCATTCATCAAGTTGACGAATGCGTTAGTGTGCAAGATTTAGATGATCTGACTGATATTTACTATCAGATACTTAAAAACATGCTGGCATAAACCATGCGTTTTGATGTCATTACCTTGTTCCCTGAAATGTTTTCAGCGATTAAAGAGGAAGGTGTAATCGCGCGTGGGATTAAAAAATCCTTGTTATCAATCAATACTTGGCAACTTCGAGACTTTAGTAATAACAAGCATCGTAATATTGACGATGCGCCGTACGGTGGTGGCGCGGGTATGGTAATGCAAGTTAAACCTATACGTGATTGTATTAATAAAATTAAGCAAGATAATCCTAAGACAAAAGTCATTTACTTATCACCCCAAGGTGAGCAATTAACTCACAATTTAGCCAAAGAATTATCAGAACTAGACTCACTAACTTTACTGTGTGGCCGTTATGAAGGGATAGATGAGCGTGTGATTAAGCATGATGTTGATATGGAAGTATCTATTGGCGATTATGTAATTAGTGGTGGAGAGTTGGGTGCAATGGTTTTAATTGATGCCGTGAGTCGGCAAATTCCAGACGTTCTTGGTAATCAAGAATCGTTAAACGATTCATTTGCCAATGGATTATTGGATTATCCACATTACACACGACCAGAAGTGATTGATGGTCAATCAGTACCCGAAGTTTTACTTAGCGGTCATCAAGCCAATATTGATGTTTGGCGCAGTGAACAGTCTGTTAAAAAAACCAGAGAAAAACGCGAAGATTTACTTAAGTAACAAACGGTTGCTTTTTTTTTATTGTTTCTATAATCAAGTTAGTTATTTTGTAACGGCGCAAAATACAGTATTAAGCATTGTTGCTTTTATAGGTTACCCATGATGGGTTTATTATTTTGTGAGTTAATGAAAACTTACTGCTATCGGAGGAGATGAATATGAAATTTATAACGGCAATTCTTAGACCACACAAATTAGATGATGTCAGAGAAGCCTTATCTGAGGTTGGCGTATCTGGAATTACAGTGACTGAAGTTAAAGGCTTTGGTCGTCAAAAAGGACACACTGAACTGTATCGTGGCGCAGAGTATCAAATTGATTTTTTACCTAAAGTTAAGCTAGAGATTGCAATTCCAGCATCAAAACTTGATGATGTGATTGAGGCAATTACCAATGTTGCCAATTCTGGAAAAGTGGGTGATGGCAAAATTTTTGTCGCCAATCTAGAAAAAGTTGTTCGTATTCGCACCGGCGAAACCGATCAAGACGCACTTTAAGGAGTAAAAAATGAAAAAATTATTAACTTTATTGGCTTTAATGCCAATGACTGTGTTTTCTGAAGGTTTAGATAGCGCAAACACTTCGTGGATTCTGACGTCGACAGCGTTGGTTTTATTTATGACACTACCAGGCTTAGCCTTGTTTTATGGTGGTTTAGTTCGTACTAAGAATATCTTGTCTGTATTAATGCAATGTTTTGCTATTGCAGGCATTGTTTCAATTCTTTGGTTGGTGGCTGGTTATTCAATCGCCTTTGCCGAAGGCAATGCTTATTTTGGTGATTTGTCTAAGTTTATGTTGGCAGGTGTAACAGAAGACTCACTCAGTGGTGATATTCCTGAAAGCTTATTTGCATTGTTTCAAATGACTTTTGCGATCATCACACCAGCACTAATCATTGGTGGTTTTGCTGAACGCATGAAGTTTTCAGCTGTATTGTTATTTAGTGCAATTTGGTTGATTGTGGTTTACGCACCGATTACTCACTGGGTATGGGGCGGTGGCTGGTTAGGCGAGATGGGGTTTACTAGACTTTGCTGGTGGTACGGTTGTACATATTACTGCCGGTGTTGCTGCTTTAGTGGCGGCAATTGTAATAGGCCCTCGCAATGGCTTTCCATCAAAACCAATGCCACCACACAACATGACCATGACCATTACCGGTGCAGCAATGCTGTGGGTAGGTTGGTTTGGCTTTAATGGCGGTTCTGCTCTAGCAGCAAATGGCGACGCAGCAATGGCTATGTTAGTCACACATATCTCAGCAGCAGCAGGTGCAATGACTTGGATGTTTTATGAGTGGGTTAAATATGGCAAGCCAACAGCATTGGGTGCAGTAACGGGCATGGTTGCCGGTTTAGGCACAATTACACCGGCATCGGGTTTTGTTGGTCCTGCAGGTGGATTGGCTATCGGTATTATTGCTGGTATTGTTTGCTTTAATGCGGTCATATTAATTAAACAAAAGTGGAAAATTGATGATTCACTCGATGTATTTCCAGTGCATGGTGTCGGCGGTGCTATTGGCACACTGATGGCGGCGGTTTTTGCATCAAGTGAAATTGGTATTTTCTCAGGCCAGGGCTTGGCAGAAGGTATGACTATCATGTCTCAATTAAATGTTCAAGCGATTGGCGTTGTGGCGACTTTTACATACACTGCAGTAGCAACGTATATCATTCTTAAAGTAGTTGGCATGATTACTGGCTTAAGAGTGAGTGCAGAGGAAGAACAGCAAGGTTTAGATATTATCTCACATGAGGAAAAAGGTTACGATTTGTAAGTTAAATATAGCTTAATAAATACCCGCTAAAGACATTGTTTTTAGCGGGTATTTTTACGCCTAAAAAACAGGTTTCGTATATAATTCTAATCATTATTAGTAATATTTAATTTGATGCGTATTAATCATCCTTTAACTGGCTCTATGGTTGCCTTAATCACTCCGATGTTTGAAGACGGATCAATAGATTTTGACGCGCTTGAGTCTTTGGTTAATTTTCATGTCGAATCTGGCACTAAAGCCATTGTTTCTGTAGGCACCACTGGAGAGTCTGCAACCCTTAATCATAATGAACACGTTTTGGTTATGCAAAGAACGGTTGAATTTGCACAGGGACATATTGCTGTTATTGCAGGCACAGGTGCCAACTCTACCACTGAGGCAATTGAGCTCACTCAAGCCGCTAAAGACATCGGTGCGAATGCGTGTCTATTAGTTACACCGTATTACAACAAGCCAACCCAAGAAGGGTTGTATCAACATTATAAATTGATTGCTTCGAGCGTAGATATTGATCAGATTTTGTACAATGTACCCGGGCGAACCGCAGTTGATTTGTCAGTAGAAACGGCCGTGAGACTATCAACAGTTAAAAATATTATTGGCATTAAGGATGCGACTGGAGATCTAAAAGTTGCACAAGCGTTGATTGACCAATGCCCTGATGACTTTTTACTTTACAGTGGTGATGACGCAACTGCAGTTGAATTTATTTTAATGGGTGGTCATGGCGGTATTTCTGTGAGTGCGAATGTTGCCCCTAAACAAGTGTCTGACGCCTATAATGCTGCTATGAATAGTGATAGAAATTTAGCAAAGAGTGTTAATGAAAAATTAAGCGATTTACATCAGCATTTATTCGTAGAGTCAAATCCAATTCCAGTTAAATGGGCATTGCATAAAATGGGTAAATGCAAGAGTGGTATTCGTTTACCTTTGACTAAACTATCGAAAGAGTTTCAAACAATTCTACAACAAGATTTATCTTTACTCGGAGTTATATAAGCATGATGATTAAGTTATCAATTATTTTTTTAGCACTGTCTTTAAGTGGTTGTTTTTCATTCAATAATAAAGAAGACAAGAAACAAATAAGTCTTGGCGAGAGAAATATTAATTATTACTCGGATAAAACAGTAACTTCGTTGGAAATTCCACCTGATTTAACCAAGCCAAGCTCTCAAAATGCATTCAAGTTGAGTAAGTACGTTACTAGTATTCAAGAGGATACAATTAGCTTTTCTGACAAGGATAATGCCATTAAAGAAGCGTCCAGTATTTTAAGAACTCTGGCTAATATTGAGGTCAAAAAATCAGGCGATCGTCGTTGGTTGTTGGTAGATAAAAAACCAGATGCTGTCTGGAATCTGTCTAAAAGTTTCTTTAAGTCCAATGGTTTTTCTATTAAAAAGACCAATAAGAAAATTGGCTTAATGGAAACGGATTTTTTAGAAAATTATCCTGAAATTCCAGATCGCTCTCTAGGCGTAATTCGCTCTATGTTAAAAAAGGCAATTGCAGCGCGATACGCACTACCAATTGTGGATAAATATCGCATTCGTATTGAGCCAGTTGATGGTGGCAATAAGTCCGAAGTTTATTTGACACTAACGTCAATGGAAGAAGTGCTAACTAAAGCCGGCGCTGATGATGAAAACACCATTTGGCAATCTCGCCCTAAAGATCAGGCTCTAGAAACAGAAATGTTGTACCGATTGATGACCTTTTTAGGCAGTGATCATGCGATAGCAAGAGAAAAGATTATTAAAGCCAAAGAAGAGCAAAAATTAACGGTTAACGTTGCTAAAAGTGTTGGTGGTTATGCAAAATTAGTCTTCTCGTTAAATCAGTACGATACTTGGGACAATATGGGCTGGGCTCTTGACCAGCTTGAAGTTGAGATTGAGGACAAGGATGTTAAAGAAGGTAGCTTTTACATCAACGTTGCTAGGACGGAAGATTTGGGAGTGTTTTCACGTATGTTTGGCGATGATGCGGTTAAAAAATCATTCCAGATTCTCGTAAAACAGACGGGTACAAATGAAACTGAAGTGTATTTTAACGACTTATCTGAAGAAAATGAGCAGGCGACCATTGATTTCAGTCATGAGTTCCTAGGGAATATTGCTAAGCAGTTTTAAGTGTAAGCAATATAAAAGTGACACTGTCACAAAGTACAATCAATAAAATCATCCACCAACAAATATTGGTGGGTGATTTGTCAACCGATGAGCTGTCTAAATTCTGCCAAATAGCAAATCTTGCTTATCGTTCTGGCAATCCGATTATTAATGATCAAGATTATGATTTTATTTATCTTGCAGAACTTAAAGAGAGAGATCCAAATAACTCACTTTTAAAGACAGTAGAACCAGAAGGCCAAGAGTTTTCTGAAGAAAAATCTCTATTGCCAGAAGCTATGCTTTCTACTGATAAAGCCTACTCTTGGAATGAAGTAAGTAAGTGGTTAGGACGACTAGAAAAATCAGCCAATGAGATTAATCTCGCCATTCAAGACATTCAAATAAAGGCCACACCAAAACTAGATGGCTTTGCTGGATACGATGATGGTAATCATCTTTACACGCGAGGTGATGGCAAAAAAGGCAGTGATATTACTCGTGTTTTTAGTCGCGGACTAAAAGTGTACAACGATTCTGAGCGAGGTCAAGGTGCTGGTGAGATTGTTGTTAAGAAAAGTTATTTTGACAAATATCTTGCAGATAGTTTTGAGTACCCTCGTAATTTTCAAGCAAGTTTAATTAAAGAAAAAGAATTAGATGATAAAGCCAAGCAGGCCATTGCAAAAAAAGCAGCATTGTTTGTGCCATTTTCAGAATTACCAACTTGGTCTGGCAATATTAGTAATTTAATTACTCAATTTGACACTATTGTACAAGAGGTTTTGCAAACGGTGGATTTTGATGTTGATGGGGTAGTGTTTGAGACCGTTAATGATGTTTTAAAAGATCACATGGGCGCCAATAGAAAATTTCATCGTTGGCAGATTGCTTTTAAAGAAAATAAAGACAAGGCACAGGTCAAAGTGTTGTCAGTCACTCCTCAGGTGGGACGCACTGGAAAAATTACACCTGTAGCAGAATTAGAACCTACTCTTCTTAGCGGTGCTAGGATTGTTCGTGCAACGGGACATCATTATGGACTGGTTAAAGAACAAGGTTTAGGTGCGGGCAGTGTGATTGAGCTCACCCGTTCCGGCTTAGTTATTCCTAAAATTAACCAAGTTCTAAAATCAGCACCGGTTGATATCCCGGCATTATGTCCTAGCTGTGGTGAAATATTGCACTGGGAATCTGACTTTTTAATGTGCGCTAATCATACTGATTGCCCAGCGCAAGTCATTGGAAAAATGGAGTATTTTTTCAAAATATTGGCCAATAACGACGGCTTTGGTATTGCTACTATCGAAAAACTTTATGAGAAAAATATTCGTAAGGTTTCACAAATATACGCATTAAATGTCGATGATTTAAGTGGTATGGGTTTTGGTGAAAAAACCAGTACTAATCTTATTGCGCAACTGCATAGATCGCATAGTGAACAAGTTGAAGATTGGCGTTTTTTGGCTGCCTTTGGTGTTAGTAGAATGGGCTTGGGTAATTGTGAAAATTTGTTAAAAAATTACCCGATAGATGAGATTTTTAGTCTTAGTTTAGAGAAAATATCTAGTATTGATGGTTTTGCGGAGTTAACAGCTGAGTTGATCATTAAGGGGCTTAAGTCTATTTACGATGAATTTGAATTATTAAATAATTATCAATTTAATTTAGAAACAACAGCATTACAAAAAGAGACAGTAACTTTAACCCATGCTTTATTCGGTAAGAAAGTTGTGTTTACCGGAAAAATGCAAGGCTCTAGAGATGAGATGAAAAGGCACGCAAAATCTATTGGCATAAATGTTTTGAATAGCGTTAGTGCAAAAACAGATTATTTGATAATTGGAGAAAAAGTAGGAAAAAATAAAATTCAAAGTGCCAATAAGTTTGGTGTTAACATATTAGCCGAAGAGAGCTACTTATCTATGATTGAGGAATAGATTTAAAGCAATGGTTTATAGCAAAGACAAAGTGATCTAATGCTAGGTAATAAAGCATATAGAAGCCTAATAACAAATTNATTTTTAAAGGGATTTGTTATTAGGCTTTTTTATTGATGATTTTTTATAAATATGCATATTTCAGCGTTAATTGACAAACAAAAAAACTTTTTAACTTATGAGTTAGAAGGTGGTTTCAAGCAGTTGTCTCAGAAATGTGAAAGTGTTATGGGTAGCTCAGTTAAACTTAATGAGCTGCTGTTTTCTCATATGCAGAAATATAGATATGCAAACTTAGTCTATGTGTTGGACCATACCGGCGTTCAGCTAAGTGCTAATATTAGTAAAGATGATATATTGATTGATTTTCAAGGGCAAGACCTCTCGGCCCGCCCATTTTTTGATGCAGTTAATCACGATAATTCGTTTTATTTATCTGATGCTTATATCTCAGGAACAACTTTAAAGCCTTGTATTAGTGCCGTACACGCAATTTGCCGTGGAGATGCGTTGATTGGTATGCTGGTGTTTGATATTGAGCTAGAAAAGTTGCCTTTAATTCATCAAAAAATAGAAGTTGGTGATTTTCGCCAAATTAAAGGTGACCCTGAGATTCGCTCTAATTTATTTAACCAAAATAGAGTGCAATCTGCGATGGATCAAGCAATTGATACGGTACACACAATTGCTACTGCATTATTGTGTGAGTTAGGTGTATTTCATATAAAGTTGCACTATGCTTCATCTAGAGCAACTGTTTGGACTTATGATGACCCCTATAATTATCGAGTACATGTGCTCGATGAGATTATTAGTCCGAATATTTGCCTTTTATATCCCAAAAAGACCTACTCAGAAGATGCAAAAGTATCTAAAGAGCAAATTAAACAGGTTTTAAGTAATTTTCATTATATGCGCTTTATGGATGAGAATTTATACCTCAAGACAGGCAGTCTAAATATTATGAACGGCATGATAGGACTTAGTTTTTCATGTGATGGCAATCATTATTTGTCAGTCAGTGATTTTTTAGAAAATTTTGAAAATTTTTACACATAATTTAAATTTAATTTAAAAACTCCTTGCGTATATATATATTTTAGTTATAATTCAAGGTAGTTAATTCCCAAAGGTGGGAAATAACGCATAACATTGACGTTTATTTGAGTTTTCTTTAATTAGTTGACTTGAATGGACGTTTTTTTTTGCCAGCTTCAAAGAGGGGGTCGTGGCAATTTGGTATAGAAGCCAACAGTTGAGTTTGTATGTTTTTACAAGTACGACTGTTGGCTTTTTTTGGTTTTTAAATAAGGAGAAAATGAAATGAAAATGGTAACAGCAATTATTAAGCCTTTTAAGCTTGATGATGTAAGAGAAGCCCTTTCTGAAATTGGTATTTCAGGGATTACGGCAACAGAGGTGAAAGGTTTTGGTCGTCAAAAAGGCCATACAGAGCTTTATCGTGGTGCAGAGTACACGGTAGATTTTTTACCTAAAGTTAAATTAGAGATTGCAATTGCAGCCGATCAAGTAGACGCTGTGATTGAGGCAATCAGCTCATCAGCTAAATCTGATAGCGAAGGAAAGATCGGCGATGGCAAGATCTTTATTTCAAGTTTAGAGCAAGTAGTCCGTATTCGTACGGGTGAGACTGGCTCAGTAGCACTATAAGGAGGCAACATGGAAAATACAATTATTGAAATGCAATTTGCCATAGACACCTTTTACTTTTTAGTAATGGGTGCTTTGGTAATGTGGATGGCAGCCGGTTTCTCAATGTTAGAAGCGGGCCTTGTTAGAAGTAAAAATACAGCAGAGATCCTGACTAAGAATATCGGCTTGTTTGCGATTGCTTGTACCATGTACATGGTTTATGGTTACGACCTTATGTACGGTGGCGGCGTTATGCTAGAGGGAATTGAAGTAGTTGCAAAAGATGCGACATATGCAGCACCTTCTGACTTTTTCTTCCAAGTGGTATTTGTAGCAACAGCAATGAGTATTGTTTCTGGTGCAGTGGCTGAGCGCATGAAGTTGTTCTCATTCTTCGCATTTGCGATCGTTTTCACGGGTGTTATTTATCCAATGGAAGGTGCATGGACATGGAACGGTGAATCAGTATTTGGTTTATTTGTACTAGGCGACTTAGGTTTTGCAGACTTTGCAGGCTCAGGTATCGTACACATGGCCGGTGCAGCAGCAGCGTTAGCAGGTGTTATTGTACTAGGTGCTCGTAAAGGTAAGTACAACAAAGATGGTTCATCAAACGCGATCCCAGGTGCAAACATGCCGTTAGCAACTTTAGGCACATTCATCCTTTGGATGGGTTGGTTTGGTTTTAATGGTGGTTCAGTATTGGCAATGGCCAGTAAAGAGAGCGCTAACGCAGTGGCAATGGTGTTCTTAAATACGAATGCAGCAGCGGCTGGTGGTGTGATTGCAGCGTTAATTCTAGTTAAACTACTATGGGGTAAGGCAGACTTAACAATGGCTTTAAATGGCGCATTAGCAGGTCTAGTGGCAATTACTGCGGGTCCAGATACACCAACAGCTTTAGAGGCAACTTTAATTGGTGCTGTTGGTGGTATTCTTGTGGTGTTCTCAATCAACATGTTAGATAAAACGTTTAAGATTGATGATCCAGTGGGCGCAATTTCAGTGCACGGTGTGGTCGGTTTATGGGGATTACTAGCCGTACCATTAACTAACTCAGGTGTGTCATTTACTGGTCAGTTAGCGGGTGCAGGTACGATCTTTGTTTGGGTATTTGGTACTTCAATGGTGTTATGGTTAGTTCTAAAAGCCATTATGGGTGTCCGAGTTTCTGAAGAAGAAGAAGCAGAAGGCGTGGATATTGTAGAGTGTGGTTTAGAAGCATACCCAGAATTTACAAAATAAACCCTCAGATAACTCGTTAGAGTTTCAAGCCCCGCATATGCGGGGCTTTTTTATTGCCAGGTAATTAATTTAAAGGTAAACTACTCGCCTATGAATACAGCACTAAAAATTATCTTGGTAGATAAGAACACGGGTCGTTCGGCCATGTTGCGCCGCGCTTTAC
>AJXC01001817.1_pt1 | contig 14623 bp, 13 predicted proteins | sample 404948 | NCBI WGS metagenome assembly AJXC01 (sample SAMN02954314, study PRJNA77837) | marine metagenome | biome: aquatic; feature: Guaymas Basin Hydrothermal Plumes; material: sea water; isolation source: Guaymas Basin Hydrothermal Plumes and Background water depths 1600, 1775... ... | reverse complement strand
TTGCGTGTCTCAGCGTTGCCCCTTCTAAATCGAGCGGATACAGTACGGGCTCTTGATAGCCTAAATCAGTTACTTCGTCATAAACGCTTTCCAATGAGCCAAGATCACGCCCAAGCATAATTACAGTTGCGCCTGCTTTGGCTAAATCAAGCGTCATCGCCCTGCCAAAGCCACGATTGGCGCCGGTTACTAAAATCACTTTGGCTGTCAATTCGCCTTTAGTAACCTGGTAATCAGTTGAAATGTTCATTTAAGTTTGTTAGTATTATCAAGCTCAATTGATGTTATGGATTCAATATCTTTAAGCTTTCTGTTCATAACATTAGTTCTAGTGATTTGTAATTCTTCTAAAGATCCTGATGCAGTTTTTAGTTGTTTTTGCACTTTTGCAAAAACATCGCCAAAAACCTCAAATTCTGCTTTGACAGATTTTAATACATCCCAAACCTCGCTACTTCTTTTTTGCACAGCTAGAGTTCTAAATCCCATTTGCAAACTATTTAAATATGCCGATAAAGTTACAGGCCCTGTGATAGTAATTTTATATTGCCTTTGTAGTTTTTCAAACAGTCCAGCATGTCTTAAAATCTCGGCATACAAACCTTCATCAGGTAAAAACATCACTGCAAAATCAGTAGTATGTGGTGGATCAATATATTTATCTTTAATATCTTTGGCAAATGCTTCAATCGACTTAATGAGCTTTTTTTGTAACATTTCTATTTGTTGTTTATCTCCAACATCATAAGCATTAATCAAACGTTCATAATCTTCTCTTGGATATTTGGCATCAATTGGTATCCACACCTCTTTATCTCTATCTTTACCTGGTAATTTAATTGCAAACTCAACATTTGCTTGTGAGCCTTTTTTTGTTGCAACATTTTTAGAGTATTGTTCTGGAGACAGCATTTGTTCTAATATTCCACCTAATTGATATTCCCCGAGCGTGCCCCTAGTTTTAACATTTGACAGTACTTTTTTTAAATCCCCAACATCTGTAGCAACACTTTGCATCTCGCCCAAGCCCTTATGTACCAATTCTAATCTTTCACTAACCTGTTTAAAAGATTCACCCAATCGTTTTTCTAATGTGTTTTGTAATTTTTCATCAACAGTTTGGCGCATTTCATCTAGTTGAGATTTGTTATCTTTTCTGATGTTTGTTAACTGCTCATTAACGGTTTTTTCAATATGTTTAATATTGTCTGTTGCTTGAGTATTAAACTGAGATTGCTGTTTATTAAAATCAGAAAAATTTTCTCTAATAGATTTTTGCAATACTATCTCAAAGGATTTAACAGATTCTGATAATTCTTGTCGATTTTCTTTAGCTGTATTAGTCGTCTCTTCTCGGTTAATTTTTAATTGTTCATTAATATCAATGCTTTTGTCTTTTTTTAAAAAACTTACAATTATTAAAATAAATAACAATACAATAATTATTATGTCCATTTCTCTAACTCCTTAGGTTTGTCGATAATATAATCATAGCCCCAATCTTTTTTAACCTTGCCATAACCGTAAGTTACAGCTACAGTTCTAATGTTGGCATTCTTGCCAGCCACTATATCGTTCTTATCATCACCAACAAACAAACATTGCTGTGGGGTAATTGCTAATTGTGCACAAGCATACAAAAGTGGAGCTGGATGCGGTTTATTTTGTTTTAATGTATCTCCACACACAACAACATCTGGATTTAATTTTAGTTTTTTCAATAATAAATGAGTTAAGTTTTCAGGCTTATTGGTAACTACACCCCAAAACATTTTTTCTGTTTTTAATTACTTTAATCAGCTCATCAATACCATTAAAGGTTTTTGAATATTTATCAATATTATCAGTATAAATACTCAAAATCCTTTGATGTCTATGAGCAAAATCAGGATGATTTTCATCACACTCAAATCCAAATTTAATCAAAGCTTTACCGCCTAACGCCACTAAAGGCTTAATTTTCTCATAAAGTTTTTCACTTAGTCCGTACTCTTCAAGCAAGGTATTTAATGCATAAGCCAAATCCGGCGCAGTATCGATAAGTGTGCCGTCTAAATCAAAAAGAATGGTGTTAACCTTCATAGAAAATCGTTAAAATCTCAAGTCTGTAAATTATAACGTTTAGACTGACAATTTCTTATGCTGTTTTTAAGATCATTATTGTATTTTTTAGGTTCAACCATTGCTTTAATAATATTGGTTGGAATTGCGTTAGTTTTATTTTTTACTCCACTTAGGGTGCGCTATGCAATTTTGTCAAAGTGGTCGGTATTTTGTATGTGGTGGTTGCGCATTACGCTTAACATTGAATTTGAAGTGATTGGTAGGGAAAATATCCCTAATCAAGCTTGTGTGATTATTTCTAATCATCAATCAACTTGGGAGACCCTTGCATTGCAAACTATTTTTCCACATCAAACTTGGGTGCTCAAACAAGAGCTTCAATGGATCCCGGTTTTCGGCTGGGGCTTATCACTTTTAAAGCCTATTATTATTAACCGTGGTGAAAAATTAAAAGCACTTAAAAAAGTCATCAAACAAGGTGCTGACCGACTCAAAGAAGGAATTTTTGTTGTTATTTTTCCAGAGGGGACGCGTCAACCATACGGACAACTGGGAAAATATCAAAATGGTGGTGTTGCCATTGCTAAAAAAACAGGCTGTGATGTAACCCCCGTTTATCACAATGCAGGCAAGGTTTGGCCAAAAGGTAGTTTTATTAAATACCCTGGAACCGTTACATTAACCATTGGCAATCCAATTAACTCTGAGGGAAGGTCAGCCTCAGAACTTACTAAAGAAATTAGAGATTGGACACAAGCTCAATCGTTAATTATTAACGAATAATCGGTCTAGCAAGCTATCATATTTAATACGATTCTTGTGATAATCAATGGATGCTTGAACATGGTCAATCAACAACTCTTGATGGTCGTCTTGTTCATTAATCACAAAACGTATATTACCACTGCCTTCAAGAAAATTTTGTAATTCACTTTGAGTGTCACCTGCCTCACCCTCTTTTATTTGTGTTTGATGTAAGCTCAGTTGTTTTACACCTTGCTTTAACTCAGTAGTGAGCTTTTGTGCATCGGATAAAATATCGTCAAATTTATCTTTGTGCTTTAATTCCAATTGACGGCGCTTAAGTCTGTATTTATCAAGATAGACTTGGTTGCTTACACTGCCAGTCAACGGATAGGAAAATTCAAACTTAGCCTCGTATTGAGTTTCACTGGAATCTGAGTAGGTTGAATAATTACCCTTGTTATCATCTCTTAATGCAGTGATTGTAAAATCAAAATCCGCTAATTGTGAATTTTTATAAGACTCAATGTAGCGTTTATTTTTTAATTTTTCTATTTCAATACGCTGGATATCACGAATGTATTTTTCACAATAATTACTCAGATTATCGACTAGCTTAGGTTGTATACCCCAATCAATTTTTAGTGGATTTTTGTCAAGATCGATATTACCTAATAAAATAGAGAGCGTGTTTTGTTCTGCTTTAAGTTTTGACTCTAAGTCTAATAATAAACGTTGTGTTTTGTTAATGGATCGTTGCAAAGTTAAAATACTGATTTTATTCTTACCTTTGTTTTTAAGAGTTTCTAGCATTTGTTTAGACAATTCTAGACGGTTTTTAATAATTTTAATTTGAGCATTGTAATTCACCCAATCCAAAAATATCATCAGCTTAGACTCAATAAAATCTTCCTTAATCTCGGCTAATACCAATTTTTCGTCTTTATAATCAAGCACTGAAAGATCGTAAGTTTTTTGGTCAATAACACCACCCCGATTTTTAAGCAATGGCAGCGTCCAACTTATTTCTAAATCATCTAGATATTCAGTAGTATTCTTATCAGTTTGATAACCATTTTTATCGTGCATTGCTTCATCTTTAATGGGTAAAGATTTGTCGTAAGAGATGTTTAATTCCGAGCCATTATCAAAAAACTTTTTAGTGAAATCAGTGGATATTTTTTTAACGTCTTGACTGGTTGAGCGCGCATAATCAGTACTGGAAGTGTAATTTCTTTTTTACTTTATCTTTTTCTATACGTCCAATTTCGCCCGACACATCCCACGTCCAGTCTCCATAGTTAGCTTTGTCGCCATCCATCTCAATTTTTTTAATGATGAGATTAATTTGTTCTTTTTCAAAAAAGGCATGATTATCCAATAAAGACTGTACAAACTCAGGTTCAGTCAAGGCACCAACTGAAGTACTTAAAAGAAATGGAATTAAAAACTTAGCTGTAGTCTTGTGCATTGAAAATTTTGCAAAAAAGCTCAGCAGTTTTTTTCGTATCGTAAAGTGCTGAATGTGCTTTAGAATCATCCCAGTCAATGTTAGCAACACGCATGCTTTTAGCCAATACAGTTTCTCCGTAATAAAGCGCTGAAAGACTTACGGTGTCAATGGTTGAGAATTGATGGAAAGGATTTTTAAGTTTTGCTCGATTACTCGCCGCGTATAAAAATCCTAAATCAAAAAAAGCATTGTGCCCTACTAATATTGCACGTGTGCAATCCTCTTGCTTCATCTTGGTTCTGACTGTTTTAAAAATTTCGCCCAAAGCTTGCTTTTCACTCACTGCCATACGAAAAGGATTATTAACATCAATGCCGTTAAACTTTAACGCACTTGGATCAAGATTAGCCCCTTTAAAAGCCTCCACATGAAAATGCTGAGGCTCTTTAGTATAGAACACACCCTCATCGTCCACACCAATCATAATCGCACAAATCTCAAGCATGGCATCGGTTTTATCATTAAAGCCCCCCGTTTCAATGTCGATAACTACTGGAAGATAACCTCTGATTCTGTCTTTGATTTTCATTATTCGACGTCTTTAAAAAAAATTGAAGAGTTTCGATTGTGATCAAACAGTGCTTGACGCTTAACTGGCAATTCGCTGATTTTCATTTGTACAAAATCTTGGTTTAAAAACCACTCGGTATTGTACTTAGAGAGTGCAAAAATTTTGGAAAAATTGGAAATACGTGCTTTTTGCATAATTTGATCGAGTAATTTAGCTGAAAAACCTTGATTTTGAGTGTCTTTAGACACTGCTAAGGCGTAAATCTCCCCCATCCCACCTTCTTTACAGTCTTTTAAACCTGCACAAGCAACCAATTGACCAAAATTTCGTAAAAAAACGAAATCATCGATATTGTCACTAATTTGATCGTAAGTTCTAGGCAAAATTTTACCTTCCTTCACAAAAGGTTCAATCAATTCTAAAATTTGCTTAGCTTTATTCAAGACAGACTCAAAACATAAATGGAACTCGATATTTTAGTCTAAAATTTAACCTTTTTAGTAATTGAATATCCTTATGTCTAATATAAGAAAATACTCTTCTCAAGTGGTTGATGGCTATGAACGCGCACCAAGCCGTGCTATGCTTTATCCAGTTGGTTTTACAAAAGAAGATTTTGACAAGCCTCAAGTCGGTATTGCCAGCACTTGGTCGATGGTTACACCTTGTAATATGCACATTGATAAACTTGCTGACGAGGCTTCAAGGGGTGTTAATTCTGCTGGTGGTAAAGGTGTAATTTTTAACACCATTACTGTTTCAGATGGTATTTCTATGGGTTCTGAAGGCATGAAGTATTCTTTGGTTTCTCGTGAGGTGATTGCCGATTCAATTGAAACAGTAGTGGGCTGTCAAGGCTTTGATGGTGTGGTAGCGATTGGCGGTTGTGATAAAAATATGCCGGGCTGTATTATTGGCTTGTCCAGATTAAATCGTCCAGGTATTTTTGTTTATGGTGGCACCATCCAGCCAGGTAAAGACCATACTGATGTAGTTAGCGTGTTTGAAGCTGTTGGCAAGTATGCTAATAACACCATTGATGCGATTGAATTAGAGAACATTGAAAAAACTGCGATTCCTGGCCCGGGTTCTTGTGGTGGTATGTACACGGCTAATACCATGGCATCAGCCATTGAAGCATTGGGCATGAGCTTGCCAAATTCATCAGCACAAGATGCGATTTCAACCGACAAGAATAATGACTGTGTTCGTGCGGGTGAGGCAGTGCTTAACTTATTAGAAAAAGATATTAAACCAAACGACATCATGACCATGAAGGCGTTTGAAAATGCCATTACGGTTATCATTACTTTAGGCGGGTCTACCAATGCGGTACTACATTTAATCGCCATGGCTGATGCCGCTGGTGTTGATTTAAACATTGATGATTTCACTCGTATTGGTGCCAACGTGCCNGTNATNGCNGATCTTAAGCCATCNGGTAAATACCTAATGAGTGAGCTAATTGCAAATTGGTGGTACCTTGCCACTGATGAAAATGTTACTCGATGCTGGCATGCTACATGGTGACTGCATGACCGTTACCGGAAAAACCATGGCTGAAAATCTAGCCGATGTTAAACCGTATGATGACTCTCAAGATATTATCAGATCATTAGACAACCCAATCAAAAAAGACTCTCACCTAAGAATCCTAAGAGGTAACTTGGCTGTTGATGGTGCAGTCGCTAAAATTACGGGCAAAGAAGGCTTAAGCTTCAAGGGTGTGGCTAAATGTTATGGTCGTGAAGAAGCTGCACTTGCCGCTGTACTTAATGATGAAATTAAAGCCGGTGATGTGATTGTGATTCGTTACGAAGGCCCTGCTGGTGGTCCTGGCATGCGTGAGATGTTAGCCCCTACTTCAGCGGTAATGGGCAAAGGTCTCGGTGGTGAGGTAGCTCTAATTACTGATGGTCGCTTCTCTGGCGGCACCCACGGTTTTGTGGTGGGTCATATTACTCCTGAAGCATTCAAGGGTGGTGTATTAGCCGTGGTTGAAGACGGTGATGAAATTCTAATTGATGCTGAAAATAATGTCTTAGAATTAATGGTAGATCAATCAATCATTGATGAACGATTATCGCACTGGACACAGCCAAAATCAAACTACACTAAGGGTGTGTTGGCTAAATTTGCTAAGCTTGCTAAGTCTGCTTCTGAAGGCGCGGTAACAAGCTAGTCAGTAGGCACAAATACCATCTGCCTGTCATCTAGATTGACAGAAGCAACCTGAATCTTAATGGTATCTCCGAGTTGAAAGGTTTTTCCTGTGCGCTCACCCTTAAGCTGATGATGGACATCATCAAAAATATAGTAATCGTCTTTCATATCACGCATGGCGATCATACCTTCAACAAACACATCGGTAAGCTCAATAAAGATACCGAAGCCAGCTACACCAGAAATCACACCGTTAAAGGTGTCTCCAACTTTGTCACGCATGTATTCACATTTCAGCCACTGTTCTACATCGCGCGAGGCATCGTCTGCTCTGCGCTCTGTCACTGATAAATGCGCACCTATTTCTACCATTTTTTTACTTGGTTTTCTTTTGTTTTTATTAAGTACGCGGTTAATAGCGCGATGCACTAAGAGGTCAGGATATCTTCTAATCGGTGAAGTGAAGTGTGTGTAATCCTCAAAGGCTAAGCCAAAGTGCCCTTCGTTCGCAGGTGTGTATACTGCTTGCTTCATGGTACGAAGTATAACTGTCTTAATGATGTTTTCATCATCACGGCCTTTAGCATCTACCAATACTTTAGCAAAGTGTTTCGATTCTGGCTGAACGCCACCTTCAAGTGTTAGGCCCACTGCGGTTAAGAACTGACGCGTTATTTCTACTTTTTCAGCCGTAGGCTTAGGGTGAATACGATAAAGGAAATCTTCATTATTGTGCGCTAAAAACTTAGCTGTAGCTTGGTTAGCCATCAGCATGCATTCTTCAATAAGCTTGTGTGCGTCATTACGAGAACGAGCAACGATATTATCAATCTTACCTTTATTGTTGAATAAAATTTGAGATTCAATACGATCAAAGTCCATTACTCCGCGTTTGGTACGTGCGGCTTTTAACACTTTGTATAAATCGTATAAGGTATTTAAATTGTCCAACACCGACGAATATTCATCAATTAAATCGTCATCGTGATGTTCTAGAATGTGACTAACTTTAGTGTAAGTTAAACGTGCATGAGACAACATAACCGCTGGGTAGAATTTATAATCAAGTAAATTACCTTCAGAGTCAATATTCATCTCACAGGTCATACACAAGCGCTCTACGTCAGGGTTGATTGAGCATAGGCCGTTTGATAAAGCCTCAGGGAGCATTGGTACGACGCGACGCGGGAAATACACTGAATTACCACGATCAATCGCATCGCTATCTAGGTCTGAACCTTCTTTCACATAATGAGACACATCGGCAATAGCAACGACTAACTTCCAGCCATTGTTGGTTGACTCAGCAAACACAGCGTCATCAAAATCACGCGAGTCTTCACCATCGATAGTAACCAGCTTCATATCGGTAATATCAATACGGCCTTTTTTGTCAGCTTTGGTAACAGTGGTTGGTAATTTATCTGTTTGCGCTAAGGCTTCTTTTGAGAAATCAACCGGAATATTATTACGATAAAGAGCTGAATCTGTTTCTACACCTTCATCCATGTAACTGCCTAAAATTTGGGTAATCTTGCCAACGGCTAGACTCTTTAAAGTTGGTGATTTAACAATTTCAACAATAACAATCTGTTCGTCGGTGTTGTCTTGATTTACTTTGGGAATACTAATGTTATGACGAATGCGTTTATCATCCACCACTACGTACGCGCCTTCTTGCTCTAGGTGCAAACGACCAACCACAGTTTTAATACTTTCAATGACTTTAACAATTTGTGCATCGCCACGTTGATTAAGTAAACGTGCTTTTACTTTATCGCCATGGAATACTAATTGCATTTGCTTGGCAGAAAGACGCAAATCTTTACCACCTTTGTCTAGTGCAATAAAACCAAAACCTTTTGGATTTGCAATAACGGTACCGGTCATCACACCACCTTTACCGGTGTATAAACGATATACACCATTTCGGTCGCAACTGAGTTGTTGGTCACGAACCATGGCTTTTAGGCGGTGAGTTAAAGGTTTCTTTTGGTGATTATCAACTTTAAGAAAGTCGTATAATTCGTGTTTAGTTAGGGCTTTCTTTTTAATAAAACTAAGAATATATTCCCTAGAGGGAATCGGATTATCGTATTTTTCCGATTCTCTCTTATGGTGAGGGTCAGACATTAATTACTCGTCGAATGGGTGATTAAGAATCAAGGTTTCATCACGATCGGGGCCAGTTGATAAAATATCAACAGGTAAACCAGAAAGTTCTTCAATCTTGCGAATGTAGTTTTGCGCTTCAATTGGTAGTGAGTCAAATGAAGAGGTGCCAATGGTTGAAGTTTTCCAGCCTGGCATTTCAATATAGATTGGTTGTGCATCTGCATAACCCTGTGCATCGTACGGCGGTGTGGTAATTTGCGTGCCGTTAAGATTGTAAGCAATACAAACCTTAATACTTTCCAAGTCATCCAAAACATCAAGTTTGGTTAAGCAGATACCCGTTACTGCGTTCAGTTTGAATGAACGATTAAGTGTAACCATGTCTAGCCAACCACAACGGCGTTGACGACCTGTGGTTGCACCGAACTCACAACCTACGGTGCCCAATGCTTTACCAATGGCATCACCTTTATCAGTTTCTACATCGTAAACCAATTCTGTTGGGAATGGGCCACCACCAACACGCGTGGTATAAGCTTTAACAATACCAACCACGTAGTCAATGTCGGTTACACCTACACCGGAACCGGTAACTGCACCACCAGAGGTTGTATTGGATGAAGTTACAAATGGATACGTGCCTTGGTCAATATCTAATAAAGCACCTTGTGCACCTTCAAACAATACATTTTCATTATTAGCAATGTGTTGATGGATTTGCTCAGTCACATCGGTAATCATCGGTCTGACAACCTTAGCTTGCTCTAATGCTTCCGCTAGAGTTGTTTCATAATCCACAGCATCAACACCATAATAGTTAGTGAGTGCAAAGTTATGGTATTCCATCACCTCTTTTAATTTGGTTGCGAAAGCTGCCTCATCCAGAAGATCGCCTACGCGTAAACCACGGCGAGCAACTTTATCTTCATAAGCAGGGCCAATACCGTTTCCAGTTGTGCCAATGGCTGCTTTGCCACGTTTAACTTCACGTGCATTATCCAATGCAATGTGATACGGCATAATCAATGGACATCCCGGAGATATTTTCAAACGCGCTTTGGCATCAACGCCGGCTACTTTTAACTCGCCCAATTCTTTAATCAGTGCAGACATAGATAACACCACGCCATGGCCAATTAAGCATTCAACGCTTTCACGTAAGATGCCTGAAGGGATTAAATGAAGGATGGTTTTTTGACCATCAATCACCAAAGTATGGCCTGCATTATGACCGCCTTGAAAGCGCACCACACTGGATACTTTATCGGTAATTAAATCCACTACTTTACCTTTGCCTTCGTCACCCCATTGTGTACCAATGATTACTACATTTTTTGACATACTTTTTTAGTTCCTAATTATTTTGTTTGAGATAAAAACTTTAAATCAAATGAAAAACCGGTTGCTGCCCTTGATTGACCAAAAGATTCACTCAGTCCATTGTATCGACCGCCTTGTGCTAGTGCTTTTGAATAATTCTCATTGTAAGCAGAAAACACAACGCCTGTGTGATATTCATAAGCCCTTAATTCAGCAAGGTCAACAATTACCTTAATATTAGCAATATCCAACTGATTGTTAATTTTGATTAAATCTTCAACCGCTGATTTAGCCTTAGGCAAATCTTTAAAAACTTCTAACGCTTCATCTAAGATACTCGCATCACCTTCTAGTTTCATTAATTGGGAAAATTGATCCGCACTTCTCAATGCGTTATTGTTTAAAAACACATTTAAATCTGGTGTAGAGCGTCTAACAAAAATTTGTTTTAATTGCGATATTTGTTCGTTCGATAGCGACTCCTGTTCAATCATTGCATTAAAAATAGCCACATTACCGAGACTCAGTACAATTGAATTAATTGATAATAGTTTTAGACTGTCGAGCATCAACTCAATGACTTCAATGTCTGCTGATACATCTTCCGATCCATAAAGTTCAGCACCGGCTTGAATCGGCGATCGAGAAGCGTAAAAATCATCCGCTTTGGTTTGTAAAATAGCATTGATATAGCAATATTTTGCAATATTTTCACTGCCAGATTTTGCATCAATACGTGCAATTTGAGGAGTGATGTCAGCATGCACACCGAGCATTTTTCCGCTAACAGAATCTAGAAATTTAAAGGTCTTTTGATCAACTGAGTCGGAAGTTAATAACAATGACTCTACGTACTCAACCATTGGTGGAATAATCAAACCAAAGCCTTTGTCCGCATATAGATCTAAAAGCTGACGACGAACGGATTCAAATGCTATTGCCTCAGCACCAATCAGTTCATCAATTCCTTCAGGCAATTGCCAAACACCCATTACTTTGGCTTAACTTCTGGATTAAAGTGACGAAAAAATTCAGTATTAGGGTTTAACACTAGAATATCACTTTGATTAGCAAAAGACTTTTTGTAAGATTCTAATGAACGATAAAAAGAGTAGAAATCTGCATTTTGATTATAAGCTTGTGCATAATTATTTGCTGAAATTGCATCACCTTCACCTCGAATCTTTTCTGAATCACGATAAGCATTGGCTAGAATAATAGTGCGCGCTCTATCGGCTGCTGCTCGAATGATCTCAGCCTCTTCAGCACCTTTAGATCTGAATTCTTTAGCAACACGCTGACGCTCTGCCTGCATACGACGATACACCGAGTTAGACACCTCTTGAGAAAGGTCAATACGCTTAATACGTACATCGATAATTTTAATACCGAATTCACCAATGTCTTTATTAGCCAGTCTAAGAATGTTGGACATAATCTCGCTACGCTCTCCCGAAACTACATCGGCAATCGTGCGCTTAGAAAATTCACTTTTAAGGCCGGTTTTAATGATCTGAGCTAAACGATTGCTGGTTCTGGCTATATTACCACCCGTTGATTTATAAAACTGCTCTGCATCAATAATACGCCACTTAACGTAAGAGTCCACAATCACATTTTTCTTTTCACCCGTCAAGAAACGCTCTGCTGGCGCATCAAGGGTTTGAATACGATTATCAAATTTCACTACATTATTGACAAATGGCATTTTAAATTTAAGACCTGGAACGGTTTCAACAGAAACAATCTCACCCAAGCGAAGTTTGATGGCTGTTTGAGTTTCATTCACGGTATACAGTGCTGAACTTAGTACGAAAAATAAAACAGCAACTAAAATTAATCCTATTTTTTGCATTATCTAACCTCCCTATTACGGAAAACTTTTCTGACGTCACCCCTTTGCCCAGATTGCCCCTGTTGTACTTCTTGAATAATCACTTCAGTACGGGACTGNTTNAGCATTAATGAGCTTATCAATTGGCAAATACATCATGCTATTGGCTTTTGAATCGACGACTACCTTGCTAGTATTGGCAAACACATTCTCCATAGTTTCACGATATAGACGCTCTCTTGTGACTTCAGGCGCTTTCTCATACTCTGCTAAAATTTGGCCAAAACGTGACGCCTCACCTTCAGACTTAGAAACCACTTCTGATTTATAAGCTTTTGACTCTTCAAGCATACGTGCTGCTTTACCACGAGATTTTGGCAAAATGTCATTAGCATAAGTTTGCGCTTCGTTAATCAAGCGTTGCTTATCTTCACGTGCCTTTACTGCATCACTAAAAGATGCCTGTACTTGTTCTGGTGGTTGTGCGTCTTGCATGTTCACCGTGGTAATTAGTAAACCCGTTTGATAAACATTTAACAACTCTTGAGATTTCTCTTTAATATCATCAGCAATTGCCACACGACCTTCAGTTAAAACATAGTCCATTGTGTTCTTACCCACAACTTGACGAATCGCACTTTCTACTACGTGACGAAGCGTCGCATCAGGATTAGCCACATTAAACAAGTAAGCTTGCACGTCGTTAATTTTGTATTGCACTGCAAATTTAGCGTCAATCATGTTTTCATCTTTCGTCAACATTAAAGATTCAGACGATACGTTACCACCACGACGGTTACTAATCGCATCACGATAACCAATTTGAGTAGTTCTGATTTGCTCAACATTAATTCGATTTAAACTTTCAATTGGATAAGGCAGGTGCCAATGAGGCCCTTGTAAAGTCTCTTCTTGGAATGCACCGAAACGTAGAATTACGCCTTTTTCAGCCGGATCGATAATATAAATACCTGATAAAAGCCATACCAATAAAGCCAAAACGAAAATGTATTTAAAACCGCCCGTTGAAGGACTTCCTCCTTCTTTAGAATCTGAAGACTTCTTGCCTCCAAAAAAATTATCAAATTTATTCTTAAAATCCTTAATAACGGCATCTAACTCTGGTGGTGTTTGACCGTTACCGCCCCACGGGTTTTGATTGTTGTTATCATTCCAAGCCATTGACTTAATCCATATAGTAAAAACTTGAATCATTTTACCCAAAATACAACTGACATGGACTTGATTTAAATGCTTAAACCATAATACACTCTCACCTTACCTAACTACTTAGCATAAGCCATAATCTTAAGCAGTATATGGTGTTAAAATAATTTGAATTTAAAAGTAGGAAATTACCATGAAAAAGCAGCTGGCTCTTTCTGTCCTTTTTTTGTTATCTAGTGTAATTAGCGCTGAAGGCGTTGTGCTTAAGTGCGACCAAGACAATTTACTTTTCCCGAAGCAAACACTTTCTACAGACACTCAAAACCTTGATGTAATTGCAGATCGAAGTGAAATTAGTGGAAAAGACTTATACCAACTAAGTGGAAATGTATCCCTTACTTCTTCTGAATATTACCTTGCTGCTGATGAGGTAGATATCAAAAAATCCAGTAAAACCTCTACTGCAACTGGCAATGTTAAGTTTCAAGATCATGAATTAATGCTTACAGGCAGTAAAGCCATTTTAAAAAAACAAGATGAAGTAACCCATACTACATTGGAACAGGTTAAGTTTCATTATCCAGACTTAAAAATCAATGGTCAAGCTCAAAAAATTACCAACAATGGCACTAAACAGGTGTTTGATTCAGTAAGCCTTACCTTGTGCCCATTAGGAAATACTGATTGGCTCATGAAAGCCGACCAAATCATACTCAACTCAGCGGCCAATATAGCTACAGCCGAAGATGTAACTGTAGAATTTTTAGGTGTGCCAATTTTCTACTTACCGCACTATCGATGGGTGCCAAAAGGCAGAAGCTCTGGATTTTTAACTCCAAGTTTTGGTGTTTACGATGAAGCCTCTGCCAACGAAGGTAGTAGTTATCAAGTTAAAATTCCTTATTATTTTAACATTGCACCAAATCGTGATTTTTTACTAACGCTCAACCAATTGTCGAGTCGTGGCAATGTTATAGAAGGTAAATATCGACAGCTTATAGCTGAAACAAATTACTGGAAAGGCGGTCGACTTGAAGCCGAAGGTCATTATCTAAATGAGGATGATATAACTATCACTAAGCGTTGGCTAATCGATTCAACTCTAAATCTATCACTGAATGAAAAAACTAACTTAAATATAATAAGCAATCGAGTGTCTGATACAGACTACTTTAAAGATATTGTTCATAAT
>AJXC01001295.1_pt1 | contig 14808 bp, 15 predicted proteins | sample 404948 | NCBI WGS metagenome assembly AJXC01 (sample SAMN02954314, study PRJNA77837) | marine metagenome | biome: aquatic; feature: Guaymas Basin Hydrothermal Plumes; material: sea water; isolation source: Guaymas Basin Hydrothermal Plumes and Background water depths 1600, 1775... ... | reverse complement strand
ACGATCCTGAATGGTTCCGGAAAGCTGTTGAATTATCTCAGGGAATCAATCGTCTTTTCCGGAACGATGACGGTCCATATTATGATACTGGAATAGATGGTGAAACCCTGTTAACCCGTAATGCAGAAGGGTATGATGGTGTGGAACCTTCGGGAAACAGCAGTGTGACAAATGCATTTTTGAGGCTACGCTCTTATGGTTTGTCCCCTGAATTTTACAGCGATGCTCAACGAATTTTAAGAAGTTTTTCTCCCCATCTGAAACAGGCCGGAGTCAGCTTTTCAGCAATGCTTGGTGCCCTGCATTTCAGCCTTTCTGAACCGAAAGAGATTATCATTTGCGGAAGACGTGGTGATCCTGAGACAGAAGCTTTACTGAAGGAAGTACGTAGTGCATTTCATCCGAATATAGTAGTNGCCTTCGTTGAAAACGGAGAGAGTNCNGAAACNGAAANAATCATCCCGCTGGCTTCNGGAAGAGTAATGGTAAATGAACGTGCGACCGCTTATGTTTGCCAAAATCAGACTTGTCAATTGCCGGTCCATTCAATTAAAGAGTTGCNGAAACTTTTGAACTGAGTTTTTCCTTGNAGAAAATTGAGGAATGGTAGTCAACTTGAGTAGAAAGTTTGTTGTGTTATTAACTGGCTTTGGAAAGATTTTCGGTAAAACTGCTGGTTACTTCATCTGTTTTTTTGGTATATTTGGTATAGTAGTTACAATTTAAGCTCGGCAAGTAATTCAACTTAGCTAAGATCTACTTAATTAAAGAAAGGATGATTTGTGGCGTCGCACGTACCTGAGGGCAGTCAAAGGGGCTATATTATACCGATAGGGGGGGGTGAAAATAAAAGGAGAAAGCCTCTTATTTTNCAAAAGTTTGCCGAACTATGCGGAGGTAAAAACGCTCGTCTGGCAATTATTCCGACTGCCTCAAAACTCAAAGAAACTGGCCAAAATTACATTGATATTTTCAGGGACATAGGGGTTGATTACTGTGTAAGTCTCCCGATTGAAGAACGCTCTGACAGCGAATGTGTAGAATATCTGCAAGAACTCAATGAAGCGAGTGGGATTTTTGTGACAGGAGGCAATCAGTTACGTTTGTCCACTATTATGGGAGGTACTCCCGTTGCGCAGGCAATTCGACGAAGAAATGCGGTTGGTGTTCACTTTGCCGGAACTTCTGCGGGCGCGGCAATAATTCCGGAACATATGATCGCAGGGGGTAAGGCAGGGCCAACTCCACGTGAAGGCGGGGTGATCTTTGCTCCCGGACTGGGATTGACAAATAAGATAGTGGTAGATCAGCACTTCCGGCAGCGAGACCGTTTAGGCCGGCTGCTTTCTGCAGTGGCTTTCAATCCGTTTGCAACCGGAATCGGTATTGATGAAAACACTGCAGCCTTTATTGATCCGGAAGGTATGTTGGAAGTTGTAGGTTCTGGAGCAATTACCGTTGTTGATCCCAGCGAACTGTCTCATTCTTCTATGGATTCAGAAAACAGAGGAAAGGTCATTAACCTGACCAATTTACGATTGCATCTTTTAACAAGTGGTGCAAAATACGATATCAATTCCAGGCAGGTTTTTAATTGATGAATTTCTTCCAAATATTTTCTTTAGATTCAAGTGAAGTTTTATGAAGATTCTTTCAACCAATGTTTTTCAAGGTCCAAGCTTGTATGCCCATTTCCCGGTGATTAGACACGTTTTGGATTTAGGAGTGCTTGAAGAATGGCCCTCCGTGCGTATTGGGCAGGATTACGTTGATCAGTTAGTTGAAATACTGCCGGGACTGAAAGAACATGGATGCTCCTATCGTATTCCCGGTGGGTTTATTCGTCGATTACGTGAAGATGATGGTACATGGATGGGACACATCATGGAGCATGTTGCTTTGGAACTGCAGGGCATTGCAGGGTCTGAGGTAACATTTGGTCGTACCCGCTCCACAGGCAATCCCGGCGAATATAACATGGTGTTCCAGTACATGCAGCGGGATGTAGGCTTGAAAGCCAGTGAACTCGCACTGAGGTTGCTTCTGTGTCTGCTTCCGAACTCACTTAAAAAACAACTGGATACTCCCCCTTCTGCTGATTTTAATTTTGAAGAGGAGCGCGATGCTTTCATTCGCTTTGCACAGCGTCATGAATTTGGACCCAGTACAGCCTCTTTAGTTAATGCTGCCAAAGAGCGTGGAATTCCATACCTGCGACTGAACCGGTTTAGCCTTGTGCAGTTTGGTCATGGGAAATATCAACGCCGAATACAGGCCACAATCACCAGTGAAACTCGGCAGATTGCTGTAGCCATTGCCGGTGATAAAGAAGAAACCCACACCATACTGTACGATCTTGGCCTGCCCACCACCATGCAGCGTCTGGCCTATAGTGAAGAGGAAGCGGTCAGTCAAGCAGAAAATCTTGGATTCCCGGTGGTTGTGAAACCACTCGATGGCAACCATGGACGTGGCGTCTCGACCAATCTCATTAGCATTGAGCAAGTTGTATTGGGATTTAATGAAGCTCGTGCCCAAAGCAATAACGAGGCGATCATTATCGAAAATTACGTTACGGGTTTTGATCATCGAATGCTGGTGGTCAACGGAGAGTTGGTTGCCGTTTCCAAACGTGTTCCGGGACACGTAGTAGGCGATGGAGAAAAAACTATTGAGGAACTGGTGGAAATTGTCAATAGTGATCCTCGCCGTGGAATTGGTCACGAAAAAGTACTGACTCGTCTGAAGTTTGATGAGCAGGCGGAAAGACTGATGAAAGAATCTGAATACAGCAGTCAAACAGTTTTAACCAAGGGTGAAATTTTTTACCTGCGTTCCACAGGTAATCTATCAACTGGTGGTACAGCGATTGATTTGACAGATGTAGTGCATCCTGATAATCGAGAAATGGCTGTAAGAGCAGTAAAATCTATTGGGTTGGATATAGGTGGAGTTGATTTTCTGACNGACGATATCACCCAGTCTTACAAGGATATTGGNGGAGCCATTGTTGAAGTTAACGCTGCTCCTGGATTCCGTATGCATGTAGCTCCCAGCGAAGGTAAACCGCGTGATGTCGCAACCTCTGTGATGGACATGCTGTTTCCACCAGGATCTCCCAGTTGTATACCGATTGCNGCTATTACAGGAACTAACGGAAAAACCACTACTGCCAGGATGCTTTCATATATCATGAAGACCNGCGGAAATACAGTGGGAATGACTTCCACAGATGGGGTTTATATAGATGGTCACCTGACTGTAAAAGGTGACATGACCGGTCCAGTTTCCTCCCAAATGGTACTTCGGGATCCATCGGTGGATGTAGCAGTGATGGAGGTTGCCCGTGGTGGAATGCTGAAGAAAGGAGTTGGATTCCCCAAATGTGATGTGGCTGCATGCCTCAATGTTTCTGCAGATCACCTTGGGCTAAGAGGCATTGATACCGTAGAACAACTTGCACGAGTAAAGCGCATTATTATTGAAATTGCCACTGATACTGCAGTACTAAATGCAGACGATTCACTCTGTCTGGAAATGGCAAATCATACCAAGGCGGAAAATATTTGTTATGTAACTTTAGCTGACAATCATCCTCTGGTGCGTAAACACATCCGTGCTGAAGGCAGGGCGGTAGTGCTGGAAAAGGGGCTCAATGGAGACATGATCATACTTTACGATAAGGGCGCTCATATTCCTTTGCTCTGGACACACCTGATTCCGGCAACTTTGGAAGGCAAAGCAGTACATAATGTTCAAAATGCAATGTTTGCCGCAGCCCTCTCNTTCAGCATGGGAGTGCCATTGGATGATATCCGTCATGGATTGCGTACCTTTAACACTACTTTCTTCCAGGCTCCTGGACGCATGAATATTTTTGATGATCATCCATTTAAAGTTATCCTGGATTATGCCCATAACCCTGCAGCTTTCAAGGGTATGTGTCACCTGGTATCACGCATGGAAACTCCTGGAAAAAATATTTGTGTGATTTCCATGCCCGGTGATCGGCGTGATGAGGACATTCAGGAAGTTGGAAAAACTGTCTCTGGAGTTTTTGACCATTTTATTTGTAAAGCAGATGATGATCGCCGAAAGCGGGGTTATGACGAAATACCGAAAATGCTCCGGAAAACCCTGCTGAAAAATGGTGTTTCTGAAGACTGTATTGATGTGGTTCCGGATGAGGTTGAATCAATTCATCGGGGGTTGACTCTGGCTCAGCCAGGTGATTTACTGATGGTGTTTGGAGATAATGTCTCTCGCAGTTGGAAACAGATTGTCCACTTTAACGAAGATGTGGAGTTACCGAGTATCCAGCCAAAACAGCAACCCAAAGAGGAGGATTCAGCTGAGGCCTTTGTTGAACCATTTACTATGGTGGCCGGACAACGTATTATTCAAGATGAACGGGGAGTTCGTCTTGCCAGTAAAGAGGAAGCGGATTGAAAACCCCACTATTACTGTAAGCAATCTTGGTGAAACTAACACTCGAAAGCTGTCGCCGTTTAACGGGCCCAAGCCTGTATTTTCATCTGCCCGGAACAGTACTTGACGTTTCTGTTTCAGGGGTTCCAGTGGAAGATGTTGTGGAATGCTGGCAGGAGGAAGTTAATAAATTACGAGAGGCAGTTGATTGGAAGCTGACACCTTTGCATGTCAGGAAAACACATCCACAGGGAGCGAGTTTGGCCTTCAATGCGTCTATGGACGTGGTTTACTCTGCAACTGAACTTAATGAAGCAGCTTGGAACAACTCAGTCGCACGGCTTTATGGTGAAGTTCCTGAAGACTTCGATGGAATTGTATCAAAACTCAAAGCGCAAATAGAGCAGGAAAGCAACCCAGTCCTGCTGAAACTTAACGAGGCGGCAAATAAAAATGGCATTCAACTGCTTTCTGATGACGAAACCCTTACACTTGGCCTTGGAGTTGGCTCACAAAGCTGGTCTTTAAGGCAGTTGCCCAACCCGGACGAGGTGGATTGGGATGCTCTCCACAACGTCCCCGTAGCACTTATCACAGGAACTAACGGTAAATCTACCACCGGTAGAATGCTGGCTGCTATTGTCAGTGCTGATGGAAAAACTCCAGGACTGACTTCTACCGACTGCATTCAGGTCGGAGATGATATTCTTGATTTAGGAGACTATTCCGGACCGGGAGGGGCACTCGCGGTACTGAGTGATAAACGTGTGGAATTTGGTGTACTGGAATCAGCACGTGGGGGCATGCTCCGTCGGGGGGCTGGGAGTGACTCAGGCTCAGGCCGGAATTATTACTAATGTAGCGGAAGAGCATTTGGGCGAATATGGTGTCTTGAGTCTCGCCGACCTAGTAGATGTTAAATTTACCATCCTCCGACCTCTTGAGGTATCTGGGGGCACTCTGGTTCTCAATGCAGACGACGCAGGACTGGTGGAATACGCCAAAAATGTAAACCATCCTTTGTGTTGGTTCAGTCTGGAGAAAGACTCTCAAATCCTGAATGAACACCGGAAACAGGGAGGTCCCATTTGTTATGTTGAACATGGGAAAATATATTTTCTGCATAACGATTCTGTCCAATTCATCCTGAATGTGAATGAAATTCAGATTACACTAAATGGTGCTGCACGTTATAATTTAGCCAATTCTCTCGGTGTTATTGCTTTGGCCAAAAATTTGGGATTCTCAAATGAAGTGATTGCAGGAGCACTTAAGAGCTTTCAGGGTGATCTCAAGGATAATCCCGGGCGAGGCAATTATCTAACACTTCCTCTTCCCAAACCAAATCGCTCTCAAAATTCAACAGAGGATCAATCCTTTCAGGTGTTGATAGATTTTGCACATAATGCACACGGATTGAGTGCAATTTGCGAAACTCTCATCAGGCTTCCTGCAAAACGAAGGCTGGTTGTGGCTGGTCATGTTGGCAGCCATAGCGATGAAGAAATACGNGAAATGACTCGTGTGATTGCCAAAATCAAACCGGAATATTTTTATTCTCCTGAAATGCTGGATTATTTACGGGGGAGAAAAGCAGGAGAAATCTCCAAATTGGTTTTTGATGAATTACGGCAACTGGGATATGCTGAAGAAAAAATCAGCACGGCTAACACCTGCCTGGAGGCAGTAAAATCAGCAGTTGAGCATGTTCAGGCTGGCGACCTGCTGATGCTGGTTGGTCTTGACGAGCGAAAAGAGACTCTTGCTTATCTTGAAGAACTTAAATTGCAAATATAAAATGTACTCAAACTAATAAAGTCGATCTCATTCTGCGCAACGCCCGAATAATCGATGGTACAGGCGGGCCCTCGTCAATACGGCGATGTGGCAATCCAAGACGATCGTCTTCTGGCAGTGGGTGAAACAGGTAATATTCAGGCAAGTCGTGAACTTGATGTGGGAGGAAAAGTTGTTTGTCCCGGTTTTGTTGATAGCCATACTCACGATGATCGATTGTTACTCTCTGATCCAAATATGAGTTGTAAGGTTAGCCAGGGTGTAACTACTGTGGTTGCCGGAAACTGTGGGATAAGTCTCGCACCATTGCAAATAGATCATCGGCCTCCTCCTCCACTAGATGTGCTGGTTAAACACCAGGATCAATTCTTTAGCAGCTTTGGTACATACCTCCAGACATTAGCCGAAGAACCTCCTTCACTCAATGCTCTTTGCCAGGTGGGTCACACTACACTTCGGGCAGCTGTCATGGATTCTTATGATCGTCCTGCAAATGCAGAAGAAGTAAGTAAAATGNCGAAAAATGCTGGAGGATTCTCTGGAAGCTGGAGCCTGTGGAATGAGTACCGGGCTTTTTTATGCACCCGCAAACGCAGCGCCAACTTCGGAGGTTATCGAACTCGCCCGCGCTTTGCATGAACACGGGGCTTTTCACACGACTCACATGCGGGACGAAGGCGAAGGGGTTGTCGATTCGTTACGTGAAACATTCACTATTGGAGCCGAAGCAGAAGTTCCAGTGGTGATTTCACATCACAAATGCAGCGGTGCNCCCAATCACGGCCGTTCGTTGGAAACTTTAGCCCTGATTGATAAAGCAAGAAAGGATCAAGCTTTAGGACTTGATGCTTATCCCTACACAGCCAGTTCGACTGTTCTTTCAGCCTATCGAAATTTGGAAGCAAAGAAGGTGTTGATAACTTGGTCGGAGCCGATGCCGGAATATGCAGGGAGAGAGCTCTCTGAAATCGCCAAGGAACTAGGAATGAGCGAGAAAGAGGCCGTGGAAGCCCTGAATCCTGGAGGTGGAATTTTTTTCATGATGGATGAAGAAGACGTACAACGTATCCTCGCCTTTCCACAAACCATGATCGGCTCGGATGGTCTGCCTTCCGATACGCACCCTCACCCTCGGCTTTGGGGCACTTTCCCACGGGTCTTGGGACACTATGTCCGGGAGGTCAAGCTGTTCAGTCTCGAAGAGGCAGTGCGCAAAATGACATCCCTGCCTGCAGCCTGTTTTGGTCTCAAGGAACGGGGAATACTTAAGCCTGGAAACTATGCCGATTTGGTTATTTTTGATCCGGATACCATTGTGGACAGTGCAACTTTTGATGACCCTGTTCGTCCTGCACAGGGCATTGAACAAGTTATGGTCAACGGTAGAGTGGTATGGAAAGATGGTGAACACACTGGCGATCGTCCTGGCCGGGCCCTTCGTCTTCAAGATTTGGCACCATTTCGTTTTGATACGCATCCTGAAAACGTTTCTTNAATCTAGGACAGTAAGTACCCTCCTCCTTTTCTATAGCAAATAAAGGGAACTATAAAATCGTAGACTTGCACAAAGACTTTGCATTCACTGGATTTTATGTTGTCAGGAANTGACAGTGCTTAAAAACTGGTAATAAATATTCGAAATGTTATAGTGTTTCACTACTTTAACCATGAACAGGAATCATGCCGACAAAAGACGATCTCACCTATCCTGTTTCGCTGACACCACCAGATATTTCCGCCTATCGAGCAGGAAATATTGGCGTGGAATATGTCCATCAATTTGATTCAGGAAAACCGGGTCCACATGTGATGATCAGCGCGGTGGTGCATGGAAACGAGTTATGTGGTGCTATAGCNGTGGATCATCTCCTGAAAAACGAAGCGCGCCCTCTTCATGGAAAACTGACTATGGCTTTTATGAATGTGGAGGCATTCCTCAGATTTGATCCGGAAAATCCCACCGCGTCCCGGTATGCTGATGAAGACTTTAACCGACTTTGGACTACAGAAGTTTTAGATGGGAATCGTGACAGCGTCGAATTAAGAAGAGCGCGTGAATTGCGTCCAATTGTGGATACCGTTGATTTTTTGCTGGACATCCACTCCATGCAAACCGTAACTCCACCGTTAATGATGGCCGGGTCACTTTCTAAAGGACGGAGATTTGCTGAACAGATTGGTATTCCTGAAACAGTTATCACGGATTCCGGACACAAAGCTGGGCGTCGGATGCGTGACTATGAAGGATTTTCTGATCCGGACAGTCCAAAAAATGCTTTGCTTGTTGAATGCGGACAGCACTGGGAAAAAAGCAGTTCTGAGTTAGCAATCACCTCTGCTTGGCGTTTNCTTAGTATTCTTGGTGTAATTTTGGCTAGAAACAGCTGCACCTCATTTACGTGTTTTGTCTCCGACTAAACAACACTTCGTTGATGTTTCCGGACCGTATACCATCCAGACTGATTCGTTCCAATTTGTCGAACCGTTTGTCGGACTTGAGGTGATTCCTGCTGCAGGAACTATTATCGGTCACGATGGGGACGACCCGGTAAAAACACCGTACAATAACTGCGTCCTCATCATGCCTTCCCNTCGACAGTTGCGGGGGGATTCGGCGGTTCGTTTCGGAAGGTTTTTAGACATGGCCTGAGTTAGGANAATTTCACTTAAAATTAAGGATCAACATGCTACGCACAGGAAACGAATACCGTGAATCTATCAGGGACGGACGCGAAATCTGGATTGACGGAGAGCGCGTCCACGACATGACCACCCATCCGGCTTTCAAACCGATTATTGACGTACGGGCAAGGATGTACGATATGGCTCATGAAACTCAATATCAAGCTCAGCTGAGTTATCAAGATACAGAAACCAAAGAACTAAATACCACTTTTCATAAACCGCCCCGAACTCCTGAAGATTGGCAGGAAAAAGATGCGGCTTTGGATGCCGTGATGAAAGACATCGGCGGCGTGGTGATTCGCGTGAGTGATGAATCGGTTGGAGAAATGTGGTCGCTTTACGATGGTCAGGAAATGCTCAATGAGGTTGATCCGCAGTTTGCGAAAAACATCGAACAGCATATTCTCCGGACAACCCGCGAAGACCCCTTTCACGTTTCAGCCAATACCGATCCCAAAGGCGACCGCTCCAAAACGCCGCAGGAGCAAGACCCGGATATGTTACTGCACGTCGTCAAAGAAACAGATGCAGGGATCATTGTACGCGGTGCAAAATTTGAAACTGCGGCGTCCTATGCCAATCAAGCTTTTGTCAAACCGACCATTGCCGGATGGGCCGGAAACGAAAAACTTTCGGATTATGCGGTCAGTTTTATTTGCGATATGGGTGCTTCCGGACTCAAACACATTTGCCGAAGCGGATTCGCTGGACGCTTGCCGATCGAAGATTATCCGCTGGCCAACCGTTTTGATGAAGTCGATACTTTGCTGGTGTTTGATAATGTTTTGATTCCGTGGGAAAATGTGCTTTTTTATCGCCACACCAAAGCGGCGGCATTTATCCGCGCCACGCTTCACCGTTACAGTGCTTATCCTTTTGTGATGCGTCTGCGTTATGTTGCNGACATGATCATCGGAGCCGCACTTTTCAATGTCAAACAAACCGGGCTCGATAAAAATCAGGCAGTCCGCGAAAAACTTGCCACACTAGCCTGTTACCGNGAAGGAATTCACGCCCATCTCACGGCTTCGATTGCGTTGGCGGAAAAAAGCCCCGGCGGTTTGCTGATGCCAAACCAATCGCTACTTTACACCGGAAGAATTCACGCGTGTTCCGGACTTCCGAAAATGATACATTTAGCGCGTGAACTTTGCGGTGGACAAATTTGCATCACGCCCAACCATGCCGCATTTCAAGATACCGATTCCGGACAATGGCTGGAAAAATACTACACCGTTAACGAAAACTGGATTGCGGAAGACCGCCGGAAATTGCTGGCTTTTGCCCGTGATTTACTCAATTCCGATTATGCCGGACATCGTTTGACTTTTCAGTTGTTTGCGCAGTCTCCGCCTTTTGCACATCTGAATGCAGTCTATAACAATTTCGATTTTTCCGGGCCGCTGGATTTTGTCCGTAATGCTGCCGGATTGTCGGGAAAAGTGATGAAAACATGAAAAGGAACATTTGATGGCACACCAACGAATCAGAAAATTCAATACCAAAGACACTTATCCGGATCAGGATTTGGATAATGATTTGTGTCAAGTGGTACGCGCCGGAAACACGCTTTATTTGCGTGGACAAGTCGGCACAGATTTTGATGGAAATCTCATTGGTTTCAATGACCCTGAAGCTCAAACCGAACAAGCGATGAAAAATGTCAAACAACTTTTGGAAGAAGCCGGAAGTTGTCTCGATCATGTTTGTAAAATAACGATTTATTTGACGAGTAGGGAAATTCGAGAAGCTGTTTATCGCACGGTCGGCAAATGGCTCAAAGGCGTGTTTCCGGTTTCAACCGGAATCATTGTGGCAGGGTTGGCAAAACCGGAATGGTTGCTGGAAGTAGATGTGATTGCCGTAATACCGGAGGAGGAGAAATGACGCTTTCCATTGTCGGACGCTGTCCGGAAACTGGGATGCTCGGCGGATCAATCACTTCATCAAGCATTTGCGTGGCGAGTCGTTGTTTGTTCACGCGTTCCGGAGTTGGTGCGGCATTGTCGCAAAATGTCACGGATCCACGTTTGGGAATCCGGATGCTCGATTTGCTGGAATCTCGCACTGGACGTTCCGGGGGAGCAGACGTAAACACCGTGATTTCCCAAGTTGTAGCGGAGGCAAATCACATTGAATGGCGGCAACTCTTGCTTTTGGATTCTTCCGGAAAATCAGCCATTCACACAGGAGAAAAGGCATTGGGCCGAAACGCTTCCGCACAAGGAAATCAATGCGCCGCTGCCGCAAATCTTTTGGCAAATGAAGAAGTTCCGCAAACAATGGTGACCGCTTTTGAACAAAGCTCCGGACATCTCGCACAAAGGCTTATCACCGCTCTCGAAGCCGGAATTGCTGCCGGTGGAGAAGAAGGGCCGGTGCGTTCAGCCGGAGTGCAGGTCGTTCATAAAGTTTCGTGGCCCGTCGTTGATTTTGCGGGTTGATTGGGACGAAAATCCGCTTCCCAAACTTCGCACCATTTGGAGCGAATATCAACCGCAACTGGAGCCCTATGTCACCCGCGCCCTCAATCCGGAAGCCGCTCCGTCTTATGGTGTTCCGGGGGATTTGTGAGCTATGATCAATTCTGGAAACATTGGCATCATGGGTTTTTTTGTGGATGCAAAGGATGAAAAGCAAGAAAGTATTACGAGCAATTTGNATTCATTCCAATGCCGGATAATAAGCAGCAGCTTTTCCTGGCTATGAACGGTTTACAACAGGCGTATCAAACAATTTCCTAAGGTACGTTTGACACACTGCATTGATTGTTTACCTCTGAACCAAAACTTGAAATTGTTGGGGCGTTCTATTATTCTGCTCGTTACAAAGTTTTTGTAATGAATTTAATTTCTATTGCTCAAATAAGACCATGAATCAGTCTACATCTCCCACCAACTCTACCTCCCTCAAAGATCCNTGTTTGCAGGAACTTCAAAAATTATTAGGCGAGCGTCTTTCGATGTCAAATTCGGTACGTGAACAACACGGTCGAGACGAATCATTTCATGCATCAGCACCTCCGGAAGCAGTTGCATTCGTGGAATGCAATGAAGAGGTGGCCGAGATAGTGCGGATCTGTGTTCAGNACCAGAAACCGATTATTCCGTTTGGCACCGGAACTTCCCTTGAAGGACATGTTGCCGCTTTGCAGGGTGGGGTGTGTCTCGACGTTTCCGGTATGAATCAGGTACTGGAAGTTAACGAAAATGACCTGGACTGCAGGGTGCAGGCAGGAGTAACCCGAAAGCAGCTCAATCAGCATTTGCGGAATTCGGGTCTTTTTTTCCCGATTGATCCCGGAGCGGACGCCTCACTGGGAGGAATGACGGCAACTCGCGCCTCCGGAACAAACGCTGTACGTTACGGAACCATGCGGGAAAATGTGCTTGGCCTGACNGTGGTTACTGCNGACGGGCGTATAATCCGCACCGGAACNCGCGCCCGTAAAATCTTCCGCGGGCTATGATTTGACACGCCTGTTTGTCGGCTCCGAAGGAACATTGGGNGGTAATTACGGAAGTTCAGCTTCGACTTTATGGAGTCCCGGAAGCAATTTCTGCTGCAGTCTGTTCCTTTGAAACTATGGAAGGGGCGGTGAACACCACAATCTCTACAATTCAGATGGGAATTCCTGTGGCACGGATTGAGTTGCTGGATGAGGTTCAAGTTGATGCAATNAATCGTTATGCAGATTTTGATTATGCCCTCAAACCGACTTTGTTTTTTGAGTTTCACGGAACAGAGGCCTGGGTGAAGGAACAGGCCGAAATGGTTAAAGAAATCTCAACTGAAGAAGGCGGGAACGACTTTCAATGGTCGACCCGGGAACAGGAAAAGCAAAAACTATGGGAGGCACGCCACAATGCCTATTATGCATCTTTGGCCTTGCGTCCGGGNTCAAAGGGATGGGCGACCGATGTTTGTGTCCCAATTTCACGTCTGGCTGATTGTATTCTGGAAACACGGCGTGATATTGAAGAATCCGGACAGTTAGTGCCGCTAGTTGGACACGTGGGTGACGGAAATTTTCATCTGCTTTTTTTGATTGATCCGGAAAATGAAGAAGAGGAACTGAAGCGCTATCAACCCTTGAACGATCGGCTTGTAGAACGGGCTTTGCGNATGGGAGGAACNTGTACCGGAGAACACGGAATCGGTTCCGGAAAAATAAAGTATATGGAAGCTGAACATGGGGATTCCCTGGATCTCATGCGTCAGATCAAACAGGCTTTTGATCCTGATAACCTGATGAATCCCGGAAAAATGTTACCAGCATGATAATCAATTTTCAGCAGTTACCAACTATACTTAGCAATATTTTTAAAGAGTCTTTAAGTGTTGCGCTTACCGCTTTATCGGATAATAATTCCAATGATAATTGTGGTTAAGATTCTTAAAGAAATTGGCGCCGTTGAGATTCTTGGACAGTGGATGGCTCCCCTGATGGGGTTGATGGGGCTTCCGGGAAGCATGGGNCTGGTTTGGGCTGCTACACTTGTTGCAGGTTTTTATCCGGGCATTTTTTATCTTTGCTGATCTTGCTGCAACAGAAATGCTGACAGTAGGCCAGGTCACAATTTTGTCCTCATTAATGCTGATTGCACATTCACTTCCGATTGAGTTGCAAATTGCTGGTAAGGCCGGACCCCGCTGGTTGAGTATGGGAATTATCCGGATTGGTGGAGCTTTACTATATGGGATGATTTTGAATCAGATTTTACTATGGGGAAACTGGCTTTCAGAAAGCACAATATTGCTTTGGCATCCTCAAACAGGACCAGCGAGTTTACTGACCTGGGCCTCGGAGCAAACGGTGGGTCTGATGATCATGTTTGTAATTTTGGTTTTCCTGGTGCAGTTTATGAAGCTGCTCGATTTGATTGGATTAACCAAATTTCTGCAGCGCATCCTTCACCCATTGCTTAGAAACTTGGGTATTGGAAAAGAAGCTACGAACATCACGATTATCGGAATTACTCTTGGGATTTCCTATGGCGGAGGGCTGATTATTCGCGAATCCCGCACGGGTACTATCCCCCCAAGGGATATTTTTTTTCTCACTTGTATTGATGAGCCTGTTCCATAGTTTTGTTGAAGACACACTGCTACTGATGCTCCTTGGGGGAAGTTTATGGGGATATTTTGTTGGGCGTTTTGATATTTGCTCTACTGGTGGTATGGCTACTTGTTCGGATACTTTCTCTGCTTTCAGATCAACAATTCCACCGGTACTTTTTTAAGGAAAAAACCGTGACCCAACCTGGGTCGCTTGACTATGAGTCAACTCAAGACGTCAAAAGATTAGCCGGGTAAAAGAAGCTGTAATGTCAGACATACCATTGATTGACCTCAGCCAGCAATTTGAANATTCTGATGCAGAAGTCAGTATCGCAGAACAGATTGATCTTGCCTGCAGACGTAAGCGGATTTTTTGCAGTTCGTGGACATGGGATTCCAGAAACAGTTATTGAACGCTGCTGGCAAGTTAGCTCCCAATTTTTTNCACTTTCGGAGGAGGAAAAACTCAAGGTCAAGATGCCTTTTTCAGGNTATCCTTACGGTTTTGCGGCAATGGAAGGTGAAACTCTTTCACGCTCACGCGGAGAGCAGGCTCCTCCGGATTTGAAGGAAAATTTTTCTGCAGGGCCAAACACGAAACCACCTCCGGGCATTGCTTCAGACGAAGCCGTTTTTGTGTTTTCAGAAAATCAGTGGCCAAAACAACCAGGGGATTTTCAGGAAGCATGGGAAACCTGCTACGAAGCAATGACGCGGTTTTCAAGTCGTTTAATGTCACTTTTTTGCTCTTGCACTGAAATTGCCAAAAAGACTATTTTGATCAATTCCTGCAGCAGCCGATCAGTGCTTTGCGTGCCAATCACTATCCGGCTTTGG
>AJXC01001275.1_pt1 | contig 14868 bp, 19 predicted proteins | sample 404948 | NCBI WGS metagenome assembly AJXC01 (sample SAMN02954314, study PRJNA77837) | marine metagenome | biome: aquatic; feature: Guaymas Basin Hydrothermal Plumes; material: sea water; isolation source: Guaymas Basin Hydrothermal Plumes and Background water depths 1600, 1775... ... | reverse complement strand
AGCCGAAGCCAGAGCCGAAGCCAGAACCCAAACCAGTAGAAGTGGAAGAAACTGTAGAAGTGCAAAAACCTAGCAGAAGTGCAAAAAGCTGTTGAAGAAAAGGAAGCGGAAGTAGTAATTGCTCAACAACAGGAGGTAGAAAAAGAAGAGATTCAAATTGCAGTAGAACAAGATGCCGAAAAAAGTGTTGAAGCTCCGAAAGCTGTCACCATCATCTCAGCTCCTCCAGAGGAATCAGATGAGGCAATTTATGATTTGGAAATGGTCTACTTTGCCTACGACAAGAGTATTATCACTACTGCCTTCGGAGAAGCTCTCCAGAAAAACTATGAATGGATTGCTGAAAATCCGGACGTCCAGATTCAATTGGAAGGTCACTGTGATGAGCGAGGTACCAATGAATACAATCTGGCATTGGGGGAACGGCGTGCAAAAGCTGTCTTTTGACTACCTGATCAGCCTGGGAGCCAGTGCATCACAATTTTCATTGGTCAGTTTCGGCGAGGAACGTCCTGCAGATCAGGGAAGTAATGAAGTTGCCTGGAGAAAAAATCGGCGAGTAGAGTTCACCCGTCTGTAAACACTTTGTAACTCTGTCACGAATTTCGACTACTCTTTGAATTATGCTCACCGAATGGTTAGGAGAAACGAGCATAGTCGGGATGGTATTGAGTGGCAGTTTGATTGCAAAGCTGGTGCTGCTCGTTTTGGCTTTGATGTCGGCCCTTTCCTGGGCCGTCATCATAATTAAGGCGTTTCAGTACCACAGCATCCGCAAAGAAGACCAAAAATTCTATCAAATCTACCTGAACGAGTCCAGCCTGAATCAAATCAAAAAAGTTTCTTCAGAGTATCATTTTTCTGCTTTTTCATTCATTTTTTCTGCTACCTATCAGGAGGCAGCGCGAATGAGTCAACGTATTCAGCGTTCTTCTCCGGACATATCAGAAAGCAATTCGATGCTCCCTTATCTCAGTCAACAGTTGCAACGAGTGATTGAAAAGGCAATCAATGAACGGTACTCTTTCATTGAAAACCGTTTAAATATTATGGCAACCATTTCTAGTGCAGCACCTTTCATTGGATTATTTGGAACTGTCTTAGGAATTATCAACTCTTTTCAGAGCATTGGAACAACGGGAGTAACAAGTCTTGCTTCAGTTGCACCAGGTATTTCTGAGGCTCTGGTTGCAACTGCTGCAGGATTACTTGCCGCAATTCCTGCATTGATGGCTTACAATTATTTTCGCAATCAGGCTCGTCTATTAACTAATACCATGCGAAATTTTGGCATGGAAGTAACTAATCGTTTTGAATGGATAGTGAATGGGAGGCTCCTGGGAAGAGAATGAGCCACTGAGTGAGATCAACGTTACACCATTTGTTGACGTACTGCTGGTATTGTTGATCATCTTTATGGTAACGGCTCCAATCGTAAATCATGTGATACAGGTGGATCTTCCGGAAGACAGCTACAACCAGGATGTAATGAAGCCTTTGCAGGAACCGCTAAAAGTGGTGATTGATAAGGCAGGGGTACTGTATTTAGGAAATACGCGTATCGGCGGCAGTAAAGACGATGAAAGTCAGCGGATTCTCCAGGATAAAATTCGACAATGGACTAAGAAGCAGAAACAGCCGTGGATGGTTGATGTAGAAGCTGATGAAAAAGTTGACTACGGTGCAATCGTTCCAGTCATTGCCCGACTCAAAGAGTTGCACGTCAGCATGAACCTGGTTATTCGTCCCAGACCAAAAAAAGATAATTCATTCAGCTGTTACCTTCTTTGCTGACTATTACATCTTCTTTGCTGACTATTACATCTTCTTTGCTGACAGTAGAGTCCTCNTTTATTACAGTAGTATTTTCATCAATTTTTGACTGATCTTCTTTGTTTTTCTTTGTTGCACTTTTAAAATTGGTAATCATTCCGCCAAGTCCCTCACCAATCAGAGGTAAGCGTTTTGACTCCAAACAAAACTACGATAATAGCCAGAATAATCAAAAGTTCCCAAATACCTAAACCAAACATAGTGCACTCTCCTAACTAATTGTGTCATTGGTCATAGACGACCCTATTAATGTGAATTACAACTAACAGTAGATCAAACTGGACTGATAATCGCAAGTTTAATAAAACAAGTCAACTGTCAATAAATGTAGTTCATGAATAAAATTGAAAATTAGGTTATATTGTCATCTAGACCTGTTTAGATAGGGCTCACTGAAAAAGTATTTCTTTTGTCATCCCGGATGATTCGGGATCCGGATCACCGATCAGCTTGAGTACAAGATTTGAAACATTTCCCCTTGATTCCGGGTCTGCGCTTCGCTTTGCACAGAATGGCAAAGGAGAAGAATCGAAAGAAGTACGACTATTTTTCACGTGGGCTCACCTTGTTGGAAAAGGGCCTCAAACAACAGAAGTGAAAAGCTTTTAGTACTTTTTCATGAAAAAACCTTGCGGTTGTCATCATAAATCTGATAATTACTTATTGATATTATTGAATAATATTATTATTCAGCAAGTTATAGATATTTTTTTCTGTAATCAAATAAACTGTTTCTCACACTGCTGGGAAAAAATATTTCAATTTTTTGTCAGGCAATTAATATTTAGCAAACTGTACAAAACCGTCCATGGACATTGAAACTCCAGAAAAGGGATCCACTCTTCATCAGTTAAAGTTTTTAGCAGATGCTTCGCATGTTTTGCAGGCTGAAATTGCCAGGACAGATATATCCCTGCAAAAAGTTATGCAATGGGAACTAGGATCTGTAGTGATGTTTGAGAAAATAGTTGGATCACCGATTGATGTGTTAATTGGTGACCGTTTAATTGCCAGAGGTGAGGTAGTTGTGGTAAATGACAGTTACGGAGTGAGAATCAATGAGATTACTCATCCAGATGAAAAACCAGTTTAAAACTGGAAATAATCACTGATTACAGGTGGACGTTACNGTAAGACTTTGCCAATATCAGTTAAATCATTTTTCTTGCAGTGCCTTACGAAATGCCCTGGCTGTCAGTTCCAGATCCTTCTCTGAATGAGCTGTAGAAACAAAAAGCGATTCAAAAGCGGAGGGTGCCAGATAAATCCCCTGATTTAACATACTGCGGAAAAACCGGGTGAAGCGTTCCACATCAGAGTTGAGTGCGTCCTGGTAATTGCGTACCGGAGTTTCAGAAAAGAAAAATCCGAACATACCACCCATGGCCTGCGTCTGCAGCGGGACTCCAGNTGATTCTGCTGCCGATTGAAACTCTCCTGAAAGCCATGATGATTTTTGTCCAAGTTCAGGGTAAGGATTTTCCTTTCTTAAAATNCTCCAAAGTCGACAAACCTGCGGCTACTGCCAGAGGATTCCCAGACAGCGTACCAGCCTGATAAACGGGGCCGGCAGGTGCAACTTGAAGCATGATATCCTGACGTCCACCATATGCGCCAACGGGGAGTCCGCCTCCGATAATTTTTCCGAAAAATGCTCATGTCCGGAAGTACCCCAAACAGTGCCTGAGCACCTCCGTAATCAACCCGGAACCCAGTCATCACTTCATCAAAAATAAGCAAAATACCCTCGCGGTCACACAAGTCACGCAAGCCCTGTAAAAATCCGTGTTCAGGAGGAATCATGCCCATATTACCTGCAACAGGTTCAATAATAACTGCAGCAATTTTACTGGAGTTTTCTTCAACCAGTTTGATGACAGAATCCAGATCATTGAATTTCGCCTGCAGCGTATGTTCAACAAAAGATGCTGGAACTCCCGGAGAATCCGGAATCCCTAAAGTCATTGCTCCGGATCCGGCCTGTACGAGTAAGGGGTCCACGCTGCCGTGGTAGCAACCCTCAAATTTAATTATTTTATCTCGGCCTGTATATCCACGGGCAACCCTAAGAACTGCCATAGCGGCTTCAGAACCGGAATTAACCAAACGCAGCATTTCAACACTGGGCACCGCCTCGCATACCATTTCGGCTAACAAAATTTCTCCCTCGGTGGGAGCACCAAAAGAAGTTCCTTTCAGTAGAGTTTCTTCAAGTTTTCTGATTACTTCTGTATGTGCGTGTCCTAAAATCATAGGTCCCCAGGAGCCGACAAAATCAATAAATTCATTACCATCCGCGTCATACAGTTTTGAACCCTGAGCACGGGTGATAAAAAGCGGAGTCATGTTTACAGATTTGAAAGCACGGACAGGACTGTTTACGCCTCCAGGTATTCTTTGCTGGGCGCGAGAAAACAATTGCGTAGACTGTGTGATCTGCATGAAGGTTGCACTTCTTAAAGTTTGATCAAGAGTTTTTCATAGAAGAATAAGTTTCCGGCTATTCCGGTTTGAGTGGGTCCTGAGAACAAGCCAGATAAAATTCGGAAACTGTTTATGTTCTGTTACCAACTTTAAGGTACCTGAATCCAAAAATATATATTCTATGAACGTAATTAATGTTAAAAATAGTTTGGAGAACGACTCAAGAGTTGTCAAGACTTCACTAAAAAATGCGACAAATAATCCTGTTTTTCATAATTAGCCAAATTCTGTTCAGTGGATGTTCCTCTACTGGAAATAAATTTCTTGCTTCTTATGATCCGGAATATAAGGTTGCAGATCGGGGTAAGCTTGACGTTATAGTTAAAGGCAGGGCTTGCGCACTTCTTGCGGATGATGCCGTCTTGTATGCAAGGCAAACAGCTGAATTTCACCTGCGTAGCGTTGTAGGAAGTCAGAATCACAGGAAAGAATTTCAGGAAATAAATCGCTACTATGATGGAGACAAAATTTGTGTGGAAATGAGTGTTTCTGCTTTACCTCCTTTATGAAGCGGATTAATAATTTTGCCTTAGAACCTTGATTACTTGCGATTTAAGCTGCAAATCTATAAAGTAATAATAAGTTTCTGGACTTGGAAGTTTACGATTTATGAACTACGATTAAACGTAAAGTCTGGATTCTTTCGGTTCTCAAGATTCAGGAATGTTTTCCTACTTCACTCACTTAGCCAATGTAAAGGTAGTTTATGTCAGGAAAAGGCCAGGAAAAAAATACTGCACAAAACCAGATTGCGCTGCCAATGTTGCCTATGCGTGATATCGTTGTGTTCCCCCACATGACCGCACCGTTTTTCATCGGCCGCTCACTCTCTATTGCCTCACTGGAAAAAGCACTTGACGGAGACCGTCAAATTTTCGTTGTTGCTCAAGAAGATCCGTTGGTTGAAGAACCTGAAGGCAAGGATCTGTTTCGAGTAGGAACAATAGGTAAGGTTTTGCAAATAATGCGACTCCATAATGGCACCATTAAAGCAACTCTTTGAAGCAAAATCGAGAGGCCGTCTAATCGAGGCACACATGGAAGAGCCCCATTTTGCTGCAGTAGTGGAACCAATCCCGGAGCAAGTTTCCAAAGCACCGGAATTATTGGCCCTCAGTAAAAATGTCCGCGCCGAATTTAAACGCTACCTGAAGGACGTTAAAAAAAGAACTGAAGGAATCGAAAAATTGTCCATTGAATCGGAAGAACCGCATATTCTTGCAGATCGTATCGCTCCGCTTCTGAACATGGATTTGCAAAAGAAACAGGATTTGCTGGAAAACTCGGATCCAAAAAGACGGCTCGAAATAGTCTATGGCCGGATGCTTGAAGAAAAAGAATTCAAAAAAGTTGAACGAAAACTAAAGGAGCGCGTCCAGGGACAAATTGGACGGACACAGAAGGAATACTACCTCAATGAACAAGTTAAGGCTATCCAGAAAGAGTTGGGTCACGGAGAAGACAGTAAAGCTGAAATGGATGAGTATGCTAAGAAAATTGAGGAAATTAAACTTTCTGATGAAGCCAGAGAAATGGCAGAAAAAGAACTTCAAAAACTCAAAATGATGCCCTCTATGTCTTCAGAGGCAAATGTCGTTCGAAATTATATTGACTGGCTGCTCAGCATGCCCTGGGCAGAAAAAACGGAAGATAACTTAGATCTGGAAAAAGCTGAAAAAGTCCTGGATGCTCAGCACTATGGTTTGGAAAAAGTAAAAGAACGTATTATAGAATATCTTGCTGTAGCTCAGCAGGTAGGCAAAATGAAAGGCCCAATTATTTGTCTGGTGGGACCTCCTGGTGTTGGAAAGACATCCCTGGCGCGTTCTGTTGCAGAAGCTCTGGGAAGAAAATTTGCACGCGTAAGCCTTGGAGGAATACGTGATGAAGCCGAAATCAGAGGGCATCGCAGGACTTATATTGGTGCCATGCCTGGAAAAGTTATCCAATCTTTGCGGAAAACAAAATTCAAAAATCCCCTGCTTCTCTTTGATGAAATAGACAAGATGTCTCATGGCGTGATGGGAGATCCTGCTGCAGCCTTATTGGAAGTACTTGACCCGGAACAGAACCACACTTTCATGGACCATTATTTGGAAGTAGAGTTCGATGTTTCGGATGTCTTATTTTTCTGTACAGCCAATGTCCCTCAAAACATTCCGCCTGCACTGAAAGACAGAATGGAAGTTATCCGGGCTTTCCGGCTACACTGAGCTGGAGAAAGAAAACATTGCCCGGAAACATCTCCTCCCAAAACAGTTGGATGAAAATGGACTGACATCAAAAAGAATTCAGTTTCAGCAAAAAGCCATCTTGAAAATTATCCGGAATTACACGAGGGAAGCCGGAGTACGAAATCTTGAACGGGAAATTGCCAAAACATGCCGCAAAGTTGCAACCCAGTTGGTAAAGAAAACGAACCTTAACAAAGTCGTTGTTACTCCAATGCGGGTGCAAAAATATTTGGGTGTACAAAGTTACAAACATGGAAAAGTTGAAGAAAAAAAATGAAATTGGCACCACTTGCGGTTTAGCCTGGACACAGGCCGGAGGAGAACTTTTGGTAACGGAAGTTAATATTATGAAGGGTACAGGTAAATTACAGTTGACGGGAAAACTTGGGGATGTGATGAAAGAGTCGGCACAGGCAGCACTGAGTTATGTACGCACTAATGCAAATAAGTTGGAGATATTTTCTTCCGTGTTCGAAAAAACCGACATTCACATTCATGTTCCTTCGGGAGCTGTTCCCAAAGACGGTCCTTCCGCTGGAGTAACTATTGCGACTTCTATAGTCAGTGCATTTACTTCCATTCCTGTCAGAAAGGAAGTAGCAATGACAGGAGAAATTACTTTGCGAGGCAAGGTTTTAGCGATTGGCGGATTAAAAGAAAAACTTCTTGCAGCAAAACGGGGTTTAATTTCAACTGTGATAATACCTCACAAAAATAAAAAAGATTTGAGTGAAATTTCGGAAGAAATACAGAGTGGTTTGGAAATTATTCCTGTACAAACCGTAGAAAAAGTCTTAGAAATTGCTCTTGAACGTATGCCAATAGCAGTGATTGATCCCACACCTGAAGTTGAAGATAATATGAAAGTTGACAGCCCAGAGGCTGCAATTCTGCCACAGACAGACCCCCCTGAATCACCTCGAACTTATGACGCATAATCATAACTCGGATGTCAGAAGTAAAGAAAATTACTTTTAAAACCTCACTCCAGCCTATGAAATGCCCGAAGGTGCTAATTGCTTCTGAAGTTTTCATGCAGTTAATTTTGCATAGTAACCATAAAAATAGAAAAATTGTGATTGATGATATGGAATTAAGCAGTTCTGACCAGGAACTGATGACAGAAATTAATGTTGCACTTATTAGTTTCATTAAATCAAATGAAACCCATCTGCAAATGGATCCTATGAATTCGTACCGCAGAAGAATGGTGCATAAAATCGGGACTGAATTTAAACTGACTTCTGAGTCAACTGGTGAAGGTGACAGCCGTGCTGTTCGATTGGAAAAAACAAATGCCTCAGCTATTCCAGAAAATGTAAAATAAAAAAAGAGTCCTTGATCGTGGGATAGAAATATTTTATGTAAAGCCCGGTGCTGAAATTGTTTTACGTAATGATGGTAGTTTCGGGATTTCACTCAAAGAACGCGAGACCCGTGTCCTGGACAAACGTACAGTAGAGGACGGTGAATTTCGTATTCGAGAGAACAAAATAATCTGCAAGGATGACAGTAACTGGTGAGTAAATTTCAAATCGAAACAGGTCTTTCATTTGCGGCAATTGAGCAGTCTTCTTTTTCATTATCATATCTAGGAGACGCATTTTACGAATTGTGGTGTCGCCAAAAGATTTTGCAACTTCACCAAAATAGAAAACAGGTACATCAAAGCGTTGTTCAGTTTGTCCGCTGCCAAACCCAGGCCCGTCTGGTACATTTGATTATGCCACACTTGACGGATGAAGAAAAAAACATTTTCCGTCAGGGCCGTAACAACAAAGTCGTTTCCCTTCCCAAACATGCATTTACAAGAGAATATCGTGCAGCAACTGGATTTGAGTGTCTGGTAGGGTTCTGGTATTTGGGCAAGGAGATAAAGCGTTTTGAAAAACTGATGTCACAAACTGAGGTGCAGGAGTACCTGGAGACAGTCTTGACCTCGTGCAAAAACTCTTTTACTAACGCAGCTTAAAGAGATGATTTGGACATTTATTATATTTATTATCGCAGTATCTGTAGCTACAATCGCTTTTCCTCTTTTTTGGAACAAACTGCAGTTCTATCAACTTCCGGAAAATTCTACACAGGACTACAGTCAATCGGATTCCTGGCTCTCTGCATTAAGTGATTTAGAAGTTGATTTTTCACTTGGGCGGATGTCAAAAAAGGAATATCAGCAACAAAAAGTATTTCTGCAGCGTGGTTATTTGAAGGAAGAAGAAAAGTCCGGGGCATTAGAAGAATGACCGTTAATTTCAGGAAGAGTTTTTGCTTGAAATCAAAAGTGATTTATAGTTGAGCTTTTTCCCAGAATCGGTTGCGACAATAGCACACGCTATATTCAGGGTCCCTTCCACAGTAGTGAAATAAGGCAGATTTCTCATAAGAGCGACTCTCCGGATGTGTTTTGCATCCACTGAGCGTTTCCGCGGACGGGTAGTGTTGACAATCAAGGCCACCTCTTTTCGGTCAATGTAATCGAAAATGTTATCCGGATTTTCCCGGTCCAGGCTCGTTTTTTCTATATTAGTGACACCTGCTTTTTGAAGTACTTTATAAGTGCCTTCTGTAGCTAAAATTTTTCGTCCTGCTTTCTGAAATTCTAATGCCGCAGGAACCATTCGCTGCTTATCCTGATCGGTCACTCCAAAAAAAATATGTCCTTCCTTAATTTCTGATTGATAAGCAGCAACCTGGGCTTTCAAGAAGGCTTCTTCCAAGTTTTCTCCGCGTCCCATTACTTCACCTGTTGATTTCATTTCAGGACCCAGTTCAGTGTCTGCTCCAGAAAAACTGATGAAAGGAAATACTGTTTCCTTAACTGAAACAGATTCCGGTGTTTTATATGAAAATCCGATATCACTCAATTTTTGTCCCAGCATGAGCCAAGTTGCATATTTTGCCAAAGGATGTCCAACAGATTTACTGACAAACGGAACCGTCCTGGAAGCACGAGGATTAACTTCAATCAGAAAAATTTCATCATCTTTAACAGCAAATTGTATGTTCATCAATCCTTTTACACGGAGTTCTCTNGCTAGGATTTTTCCTTGTTCTTCTAATCTTCGCAACACATCCGAAGTCAGGTTTTGCGGTGGCAGAATACAAGCGCTGTCTCCAGAATGAATCCCAGCGCGTTCCACATGTTCCATGATCCCTCCCATTTCAAAGTCAGTTCCGTCACCCAGTAGGTCCATATCAACTTCGACTGCACCTTTAAGAAACTGATCGATCAAAACCGGATGATCAGGCGACACTTGAACAGCTTCTTTAAAATATTCTGCAAGCTGTGTTTTGTTTCAGCAACCATCATTGCCCGACCGCCAATTACATAAGAGGGACGTACAAGAATCGGATATTCAATTTTTTCAGCAATATTTTCTGCTTCCTTTAGTGAGCGCGCCATTCCATTTAGTGGCTGTTTCAATTTCAGTTTTTTCAACATTTCTGCAAACTGTTCCCTGTCTTCAGCACGGTCAATACTCTCGAAAGGTGTTCCAAGCAGTCTCACACCAGCATTATTGAGTTGTTTTGCGAGTTTAAGCGGAGTTTGTCCACCAAGCTGTACTATAACCCCAATCGGTCGTTCCAAATCGATTACGTGCATTACATCTTCAAACGTAATTGGTTCAAAATACAGACGATCCGAAGTGTCGTAATCAGTGCTCACAGTTTCAGGGTTGCAGTTGAGCATTATTGATTCATAACCAAGTTCTCTGGCTGCCCAGGAGGCATGAACACAACAATAATCAAACTCAATGCCCTGACCGATACGATTGGGTCCTGAACCCAGTATGAGAACTTTTGCTGTTTCAGTTGGAAGCGACTCATTTTCTTCGCCATACGTGGAATAATAATAAGGAGTTTCTGAGACAAATTCTGCAGCACAGGTATCAACCTGTTTAAACACCGGGAGTACATTCCATTCATAACGTAACTTATAAATTCGGCTTTCCGTTACTTTCAGTAATTCTGCAATGCGTTGATCTGAAAAACCATGTTGTTTCCAATTCTTCAACAATACTGGTGTTATTTCAGAAAATTTTGTTTTAACAATAATTTCCTCTTCTTCAACTAAACTCCTGATTTGCCACAAAAACCAGGGATCAATTCCGGTTTGTGTATAAAGTGCTTCATTGGCCCAACCTTGTCTCATGGCATCAGCAACATACCAAATACGTTTGCTGCTGACATGCTGGAGTTGTTCCTCCAAAACCTCTTGCGGAGTCATTTTTTCATCTGAATAATCCGGAGTATTGAGACCCGAATTTCCTGTTTCCAGTGAACGAAGGGCTTTTTGAAAAGATTCACGAAAAGTACCTCCAATGGCCATTACTTCACCTACAGACTGCATCTGGGTACCCAAAATGTCTTTCGACATGGGAAATTTTTCAAAGGCAAACCTGGGAATTTTAGTCACAACATAATCAATAGACGGTTCAAAGGAGGCAGGTGTTTTTTGTGTGATATCGTTTGGAATTTCGTCAAGTGTATAACCGACAGCCAATTTTGTAGCAATTTTTGCAATGGGAAAACCTGTAGCTTTTGAAGCAAGAGCAGAACTTCGGGAAACTCTGGGGTTCATTTCGATCACAAGGACTTCACCATCTTCCGGATTAACCGCAAACTGTACGTTTGAACCTCCGGTATCGACGCCGATTTCCCGCATAATTTTTATCGACATATCCCGCAGATTTTGATATTCCCGGTCAGACAGTGTTTGCGCAGGAGCAACGGTAATACTGTCACCGGTATGTACTCCCATCGGATCGAGATTTTCAATAGAACAAATAATGACTACGTTATCTTTATGATCGCGCATAACTTCCAGCTCAAATTCTTTCCAGCCTATTATTGACTGCTCAACTAAAACCTCTTTAGAAGTAGAAACAGTCAAACCATGGGAGACAATACGGATTAATTCCTCCTCATTTCTGGCTATTCCACCTCCGGAGCCTCCTAAAGTAAAGGAGGGTCTGATGATTAATGGAAACGGACTTGTTTGAGAAAAAGCCAAATGATTCCTCAATGGAACGTGCAATGATGCTGGATGGCATTCCAATTCCAATTTTACTCATTGCTTTCCGGAAAAGTCCTCTGTTTTCTGCTTTGTTAATTGCGTCAATGGAAGCGCCGATCAGCTCTACGCCACAGCTTTTNAGAACACCATGTTCATGAAGTTCAATTGCCATATTGAGTGCGGTTTGCCCCCCCATGGTGGGCAATATTGCATCAGGCTTCTCCTGCTTTATGACTGCTTCCAGAGTCTTGAGAGTAATTGGTTCAATATAAGTTGCATCGACCAGCCCTGGATCAGTCATGATGGTTGCAGGATTACTGTTGATCAAGACAACCCGGTAGCCCTCTTCTTTGAGGGCTTTGCAGGCTTGAGTGCCGCTGTAATCAAATTCGCAGGCTTGTCCAATTACGATGGGACCTGACCCAATAAGTAATACAGTCTTAATATCAGTACGCCGGGGCATTATGTTTGTTAAGATTTGTGACTTATATCAAGCCTGAGAATTTGTAAGAGAGAAGCCCAAAATATTCGTGGAAAATAGTCTGGATGCGGTTAAAATTAGCCCAGTCAAAATACCGCCACCATGGTATCGAAGTTTTGGGATAGGACTGGTTTGCAGAAAATGCATAGGACTCGATCCCCAATTTTTTGAAGACAGAAACAAGACGAAATAAATGGTAATCATGAGAGACCAAAAGAACAGATTTCAACTCCAGACGATTCAAAATTTTGGAGGTCTCGACTCCATTCCTGTACGTATCCGCAGAACGATTTTCAATAATGATATCGTGCGAAGGAACTCCCATACCCTGGAGAATAATAGCCATACCTTTAATGTTGACAGGAGGAAAATATGGTTTAGTTACACCACCGGTAATAATCACGAGCGGTGCCAGTCCCTCCAGGTATAATTTTCCTGCTGTGTGTGCTCTTAAGGTAGAGCCAGGTGTTGGTGCTCCCGAACCGTGAACTCCGGCTGATGCAACCACGATAGCATCGCTGGTTTTTTTCTCACTTTTTGGAGTCATATTTTTTAATGGATATGATATAGCTTGAAAAAACAGTGTATTGCTTCCAAGCAGTAAAAACACCCAGCTTCCTAAAAGAATACGAAATGAAAGTTTATTTTCGTGCCTCTGCCGGAACATTAAAAAAAGTGCACAGGATAATAGAATCAAAAGCAGCAGAGGGCCGAATAGAATGTCTTCAACAATTAACTTTAAAGGACGTTCCATTGATTATTTCTGAATCTAAAGGTATGGTGCTGATCAGGGTTCTTGAAGGGTAGTATTTCTCTTATTCACCTGGAACCATAAGAGTCCCCAACTTTAATGTATTAATATTTTTTCTGATCAGCAGAATTATTATTTAATGAATCTTCGGTAATTTGTTTGGAAGTTTCATTGTCCATGACCAAATTAAGCTGTTTAACTAACTCCAGTGAACCATCATATGATCTTTGAATTTTTTGCATTCTCCTTCCACTTTGTATTTCAAATTTTACCTTTTGCAGGCAGTCTCTCAACTCCTTGAGTTCTTCTGAAGAATTTGGATTACTAAGTTCCGGACACTTAAGTGTTTGTTTTTCTTGAGCCAGTACTCCATCATTCTCTACAAATTCTCCTAAAAACACAATACTCACTAAACAAATCAGGCAGAAGGAAAAAAATCTTACTCCAGAACATGTATTAATCGCAAAAGTCATAAAACGGTAACGTATAATGTTCGGCTTGAAAGTTGAGGGCATTTCTCTTATTTTTAGAGGTTATAATTTAGGATTGTTTCACGAAATATTTGAAGTATAAATGTTTTAAAAGTATTATCAAAGAATGTTAAAACTATTTATTGCAGCAATTTCTGTAGGTCTGATATATTGGGTTTGGCTCAAAAAAAACAATTATTTTCCAATCGCAATAATAAGATTGACCCCTTTATCACTACAATTGAAGCGATTGAGATACAAACATTTTTAGATTGGAACACTCCGCAGTATTGTCTAGAATGTGATGGAATACGCTACGGCAAACAATTTAAGCAAAAAAAAGCGCCAGACTTACCACATGAGGCCGGATGTCGCTGTGAGGCCATCAAATTATTCTATACTTCTGATGACGTTTTTCAAGGTACTTCACCTGTTTTAACTCACAAATCTGCTTTGGGTGACCTTTCAACAAAAGATGCATTGCTGCTAAAAAACATCTTGCTCAAAATTGGAACCAGCCCAGGAAAGGGCAAATTTTTCAGATTTCTTAGAACAATATGAGATAAACAATTTTTCAGAAAATATTCGCTCCGGAGCTATTTCTCTAGCCGAACATGCTTTTGAGGCAAAGCAAAACAAGAAGTAAAATTATAAAGAAAATGACAAGAAATGTCTGACTCCTGAATTTAAGAACCATCCATATCTCTAAAATCTAAATCCGCAGTAAAAAAATACGAATAGTATTCAAGCATTATGAAAAGACTTGCCCAGTTTATTAAATGGTCATTCTGGATAGTAATAATTACAGGAATTATTTCCGGAGCTTCTCTTGGGGTTTTTCTGTTTGAGCTCAGTAAAACTTTGCCACAAAATCTTGAAGATGAACTNCACAAAAGAAATGACGTATTACCTACTGTCCTCTATGACCGTGAGGGTAATCAGATTGAAGAACTTTTCATTCAACGGCGCATAGTCATACCCTATGAACAGTTCCCTCCACACCTGATTCAGGCTCTGGTTGCCAGTGAGGATGCTCGTTTTTTCTCTCATCTTGGAATTGATCTACTGAGAATTCCCAAAGCCTTCCTTGCCAATCTACAAGCTGGCAGAATTGTTCAAGGTGCCAGCACTCTCACCCAGCAAACTGCCAGACTGTTTCTGTTAAGCAGGGAAAAACAGATTATTCGAAAACTCCGAGAAATGTTGCTTGCGTTCCGGATGGAAATGCAATTTTCGAAACAGGACATTCTGTCTCTCTATCTTAATAAAGTTTATCTTGGAAATGCGGAAGGGGTTGAGGCGGCAGCGCAGGGTTATTTTGGTAAACATGCTTCAGAACTAAATCTAGCAGAAAGTGCTTTGCTGGTTGGAATACTTCCTGCGCCTTCTCGTTATGCACCTCACGTCAATCCTGATTTTGCCCTGCAGCGGAGAAATATGGTTTTGCAAAGAATGCATCAGGAAGGGTTCATCTCGGAGCAAGAATTGCAGAAAACAATTCATACGCCTATCAGCCTGATTCGTATTCATGATTCGACCACAGAGGCTACGTCCTACTATGTCGAACATGTACGGCGTTATTTGATCAAAAAAAT
>AJXC01001828.1_pt1 | contig 15089 bp, 16 predicted proteins | sample 404948 | NCBI WGS metagenome assembly AJXC01 (sample SAMN02954314, study PRJNA77837) | marine metagenome | biome: aquatic; feature: Guaymas Basin Hydrothermal Plumes; material: sea water; isolation source: Guaymas Basin Hydrothermal Plumes and Background water depths 1600, 1775... ... | reverse complement strand
CTTTAACAGGACGTACATCAACCAATGAGCCTGGTAAGAATGCTTTAACCACGCCAATATCAACTGTGAGACCGCCTTTAACAGCGCCAGTAACAATACCAGTTACCACTTCTTTAGAATTCATTGCAGTTTCAAGTGACTGCCACAACTTGATGCGCTTCGCATCAGCATGTGACAATAATGTATTACCTAGGCCATCGTCGATTGATTTTAGAGCGACTTCTACAATATCGCCCTCTGCAACTTCGATTTCACCTTGTGGATTTTTAAATTCGTCTAGAGAGATAAAACCCTCTGATTTTAAGCCAACATTAACAATCGCTTTTTCACGATTAATGCTAACGACGGTACCCATTAATAAAGCACCAACTTTTACGTTTTGTTGTTCTGCGCTATTCTCAAATAGCTCTGCAAATGATTCTGACATATTTTCTTCTTTGATATTGACCGGTAAATATTCCAACAACGGTGTAAGTTGGGTGATTATCGGGTTAGTTTATTTATAAAGCTTAACCGCTTAAGCTTTAATTAACTCACTCACTTGAGTGATTACCTCATCAATCGATAACTCAGTGGTATCAATGATTAGGGCATCTTTGGCAGGTTTGAGTGGTGAGTGTTTGCGTGAAGAATCACGCTCGTCTCTAGCTACAACATCTGCTAAGATTTGCGAAATTATACCCTCAGACCCTTGGTTTTGCAATTGTTTTAGGCGTCTATTAGCGCGTTCCTGTGCACTTGCCGTTAAGAAAACTTTAAAAGGCGCATCGGCAAAAACCACAGTACCCATATCACGACCATCGGCCACCAAACCAGGCGCTTTTGCAAACGCTTGTTGGCGCTTTAAAAGTGCAGCGCGCACCACGCCAATTGAAGCAATCTTGGAAGCCATCTCACCGGTTTGTTCAGTGCGCAAAACCTTGGATACATCTTGTCCATCTAGATACACGCTCACCAACTCACTATCGGTTTCAGTTTTAAAGGCTAAATCGAGATTATTCGCCACTTCTACTAAAGCAGATTCATCTGTGACATCAATATTTCTGGCGTCAACTGCCAATGCAAAAGCACGATAAATTGCACCAGAATCTAATAAGTGCCAACCTAGTTTTTGTGCCATGATACGAGCAACCGTACCCTTGCCAACCCCACTGGGGCCATCAATCGCTAAAACAGGAATTAAACTCACTTAGTCTCGGGGCGCATGTGTGGGAACAACAACACATCACGAATCGATGGGGAGTCAGTAAATAGCATCACCAATCGATCAATACCAATACCTTCACCTGCTGTGGGTGGCATGCCATATTCTAGCGCGCGAATGTAGTCTGCATCATAATGCATGGCTTCGTCATCGCCTGCGTCTTTCTCAGCCACTTGGGCTTTGAATCGCGCTGCTTGATCTTCAGCATCATTCAACTCAGAGAAGCCATTGGCAATCTCACGACCACCAATAAACAACTCGAAACGATCAGTAATAAATGGATTGTTGTCGTTACGACGTGCCAATGGTGATACTTCAGTTGGGTATTCGGTAATGAAGGTTGGCTGCATGAGTTTTTCCTCAACCGTCGCTTCAAAAATCTCAATTTGGATCTTGCCTAAGCCCCAATTATCTTTGACTTGAATGTTAAGATTTTCAGTCCGTTTTCTTGGCATTGTCTTCGTTAAGATCATCCGCTGTTAATGTTGGGTTGTATTGCAAGATTGAATCAAACACACTAATGCGATCAAATGATTGTGAAAAATCAAAATCATCACCTTGNTANATGAATAACAGCATCTCCACATACGTCTACAGCAATGCCGCGGAAGAGCTTTTCAGTCAAGTCCATCAGGTCGTGATAAGTTGCATACGCTTGATAAAATTCAATCATGGTGAATTCTGGATTGTGGCGAGTGGACAAACCTTCGTTTCTAAAATTACGATTAATCTCAAACACCCTATCCATGCCACCAACAATTAAACGCTTAAGGTAAAGCTCTGGCGCAATACGCAAGTACATACCAATATCAAGTGCGTTATGATGGGTCTCAAATGGTTTGGCTGTCGCACCGCCTGGAATGGTTTGTAACATTGGCGTCTCTACTTCGATAAAGTCAATGTCATTAAAGAAATTACGAATATAGGCCACAATTTGAGAGCGGCGTTTAAAGGTGTTACGCGCTTGCTCATTAGTAATTAAATCAACATAGCGTTGACGATAACGAATTTCTTGGTCAGACAATCCGTGGAATTTTTCGGGTAATGGTCGTAAGGATTTAGTGAGTAATTTTATGTCGCTAATACGAATCGAAAGCTCACCCACGTTGGTTTTAAACAAAGTACCGATTGCACCAATAATATCACCGATATCCCATTTTTTAAACTGTTCGTTATAAAAACCTTCAGGCAGTTCGTCGCGCGTCACAAATAATTGGATTTGTGCGCTAGAGTCTTGTATGTGAGCAAAGCTTGCTTTACCCATTACTCGCTTAAGCATCATCCGCCCTGCTATAGACACCTCGATGTTTTTTCCTTCTAACTCTTCTTTAGAAAAACCATCATAATCATTGATAATATCTTGCGCTAAATTGGCTGGTTTGAAATCATTAATAAAAGGGTTACCCGCTTCTCTTAAGGTGGCTAATTTTGCTCTTCGTTCAGTTATTAATTTGTTATCGTCTTGGTCGCTCACTGCTTTGTCTTTTCCTCTAATTCTTGTTGTGCCAATGCTTTTGCTTTGGTTAAATCTTCTTCAGCTTCACTGGATTTTCCCATGCGCTTGAATAAAGTGCCACGATTATAATAGGCTTGGTAAAAATTTGCATCCAATTCAATGGCTTTATTCAGATCTTCTAAGGCGAGATCGTCTTTTGCAATCTTCATATAAGCATTACCGCGGTTATAAATCGCTGCAATATAATTTTCATCCAAGGTAATTGCTTGAGAATAAGCATTGATCGCCTCAGCGCTTTTCTCTAGCCGATCATAACAATTACCTAAATTATTAAAAGCACCAGAATCATTCATATTAAGTGCCAGGGCTTTCTCAAAATATTCGATTGCCGAGGGGAAATTATCTTTCTCTTGCTCCATATAGGCCAAGCAAAAATAAGCTTCTGCACTATTTGGATTGGCCTTAATGGCGCTAGACATGCTTTCAATCGCCAACTCGTCATTGCCTTGTAATTGGTGTAAATTGCCCAAGCTTAAATGCGCATTGGCTTTTAAATTTTTATCAGCAGCTTGATGATCAAGCAATGTATTCCATGCTTGAATCGCCAAAGACAATTCGCCATTTTTCTGATGTGTGTAAGCATCCACCATTAGCTTGCTAAGCTCTAATTCAGCACTCACGATAGCGTTACAATAAGCTTTCTTGCGTTTTCACCAGCACGGTGTTCGTATAAGAACAAACCTTGGAATTTCCCTAGAGCCAATCGCCCTGCTTGAATTGGAATGGCTTTACTCTCTCCCGTTAGGATCGAGCGAATATGCCCCGACATGTCGAAATCGCCTTCATTATTATGTCGATAATTTGGATTAGCATCCGTGACTTGAGCTTGAAAATAATCTTCAATATCTAATAAAACGTCTGGGTCTTCATTGCCCGTAATCATTAGTGAAGCCGATGTATGGGTAACAAAAATATGACACAAAGTATGACTCTGTACAAACTCATCAACAATGGCATTCACCAGTTGAGTAATTTCTATTGCGCCTCGATTGTGGGTTTTTATCAGTAACGCTTGCTGATGACTCACTTCAATAGATCCTTAGCTTTAGAAGTGTCTATTGTTTGAGTTTGCGTGGTTTTCTTTTTACTTAATAAAGATCTAATAAAGAAAAACAAGACCAATCCTAAAAATGTAAATGGTGCAAACCACAATAAATAGGTATTTTTATTAACGGGTGGCTTAAACACCACAAAATCACCATAACGATCTACCATGAATTGTCGAATTTCATCATTACTGTTATTTTTAATGATCATTTTTCGAACTTGTTCACGCAAATCTTTAGCCAATCCTGCGTTTGATCCAGCAATACTTTGACCTTGGCAAACTGGGCAGCGAATATCGTCAATTAAAGCGCGGTAGCGTACCTCTTGAGCATCACTTGAAAATGCTTTAGCTTCGATACTTTCTGCCAGAATTGATGAAGAAAAACTTAACAATAAGATAAAGCTAACGATACTCGCAAAAGCCCTGAAAGGTATAAAATGTTGCATACTAAAATATCAAAATATAATTAATACAATTTTAACCCTTAAGCATGCCATTAATCACGCTAGATAATATTTCTCTTAGCTTTTCAGACAAGCCAATCCTTAATGGCGTTAGCTCGACTATTCATAAAGGTGACAAAATTGCACTGATCGGACGCAATGGCGAAGGTAAGTCAACCTTTATGCGCATCTTGGCCGGCACAATCAGCGCTGATGATGGCAAATTAAAAATTAAAAAAGGCACAAAAATTAGTTATCTTGAACAAACGCCGCCTGAAGATAATGAAAAAAAATTATTTGATATTGTTGCTGAGGGTTTAGGCGATATTGGGCTAATATTAAGTGATTACCAACAACTTACCCATAGTGGAGAATTGGAAGCAGCCGCTGATTTGCAAACGAAAATCGATGAGTTAGATGCTTGGCAATATCTACATAAAATCGAGGCAATTTTAAATCGCTTCACCCTTAATCCTGAGGCAATTTTATCCACACTTTCTGGTGGTTGGCGACGACGTGTTATGCTAGCAAGAGCGTTAATTCAAGCCCCTGATGTGTTGCTACTTGATGAGCCGACTAATCACATGGACATCACCGCTATTCTTGACCTGGAAAGAATGCTAAGGGAATTCCATGGTACTTTAATATTAATTAGTCATGATCGGTCCTTTGTAGCTGGCATTGTTAACAAGGTCTTTGACTTGGATCGTGGCCACTTATCAGTGTTTGATTGCGGATATAAAGATTACGTCAAACGTAAAGACGAGCGATTACATGCCGAAGAGTTGTCCAATGCGCGCTTTGACAAAAAACTTGCTCAAGAAGAAGTTTGGATTCGTCAAGGCATTAAAGCTAGACGCACTCGTAACGAGGGACGAGTGCGCGCCCTAGAGGATATGCGATCCTCTTTTGTCAATCGCCGGAAAAAACAAGGTGGTGTCAAAATTCACTCAGTAGAAGGTGATGAAAAACGCGTCTCTAAATTGGTATTTGAAGTCAAAAAAATTAACTATCAAATTGCCGGATTGACTTTAATTAAAGACTTTTCGATGATGGTATTAAAAGGTGAAAAAATCGGCATTATCGGTGGCAATGGCACAGGAAAATCTACCTTTATTAAGTTATTACTAGATGAATTACAACCTGATAGTGGTACTATTCGTCGCTCCAAAACCATTAAACTGGCTTATTTTGATCAAATGCGTGAAAATCTTGATCTAAATATGAAGGCTATGGATTTTGTTTCTGGCGGACGTGAACATATTGATATTGGTGGTAAAAGTAAGCACATTATTGGTTATTTACGCCAATTCCTGTTCACTGGAAAACAAGCCATGGCACCCATTAGAATGTTCTCTGGTGGTGAAAAGAACCGACTAATGTTGGCCAAAATTCTTTCACAACCTGCCAACTTACTTATACTTGACGAGCCCACAAATGATCTTGACGTAGAAACGCTAGAATTATTAGAAGAAATGTTAGTTGACTATACGGGCACCTTAATTTTAATCTCACATGATAGAACCTTCTTAAATAATGTGGTGGGCTCTACCGTGGTCATGGATGGCGACGGCACGATTAACCAATATGCAGGTGGTTATGACGACTACCTTATTCAAAGGCAAGACGATCTTAACGAGAAAAAAACCAAAACAGCACCTAAGATTAAGCCTAAAAGTAAGCCTGATAGTAAAAAACTCAGCTACAAACAACAGCAAGAGCTTAAGAAATTACCCAATAAAATTGAAAAAACAGAGATTGAAATTGGCGAAATTCAATTACAATTATCAAATCCTGAATTTTTCCAGCAGCCTGAATCTCAAGATGCATTGATTAGGCTGGCTAGATTAGAGGCTGACCTTGAACGTTATTATGAAAAATGGAGTGAATTAGAGTGAGTAACAATATTCCACTTATTGTTGATTTAGACCACACACTAATCGATACTGATTTATTGTATGAATCTTCTATAGCGGTACTTAAAAAAAGCCCGTGGTTGATACTACTATATCCTTTTTGGTTTGCTAAAGGCAAGGGTTATTTAAAAGCCCAACTGGTTAAACGCTTTAGTATTGACGCACAAACATTGCCTTATATCCAAGACACTATTGATTACATTGTTGAGCGCAAAAAACAAGGCTCACCCATCATACTGGCAACGGCTTCGCACAAAGATTATGCTTTTGAAGTAGTTAAGTATTTTCAAACACGTAAAAATGATGAAACCATTATTAATAATGAGCAAAATTTAGATTTTTTTGCTGAAAAAACTGAGACCTTAAAAAGCAAATCAGCCAACAACTCTTTGTTTGATGATGTAATGGCTAGCAATGCCGACTTTAATTTATCTTCGCACAACAAAGCGCAAAAACTGATTGAACGCTTTGGTAAAAAACAGTTTGATTATATGGGGGATCATATGCGTGATCTGCCTGTTTGGGAGGCATCTAATTTATCAATCTTGGTGAATGTATCAGACAAAGTGATTAAAAGAACACAGCACCTCAACACCCTAATTTTATCCCGGAAAAACTAAACCTGTTCCACCAGATAAGACAAGGTCCATAAAACCAAACCCACCAAACTAGAAGCCACCAAAGTAAAAGCAATCACTTTCGCTAAAGCAAGGTGCTTACCTAAAATACGATTGTTTAAAAACCATACTATGTATGCAATTACAAAAAAAATAAAAAGAATTTAAAAATAAATCACCGCCTTAGTTTTTCTACTATTTTATCTGCTAACGCTTTAGAGATTCCATCTACTTTTACAATCTCATCACAACTGGCTTTTTGAATCTCTTGCAGGCCACCAAAATAATTTAACAACGCTATTCTACGCAACTTACCCACCCCTTTAATGTTTTCGAGAGGGGAAGTTTGGCGTTTTTTAGCACGTTTTTTTCGATGATGTTTTATCGCAAAACGATGAGACTCATCACGAATATGATTCACCAACATCAGCGCTTGGTCATGTGGCGGTAAGTTAATCTTTTGAGTTTTGCCTTCCTTAACCATAATCAGCGTTTCAAGCCCCGCCTTTCTGCCTTCGCCTTTGGCCACACCAACCAGTTGGATTGACTCAATACCAATCGAATCCATCACCATAATGGCTTGATTGAGCTGCCCTAACCCGCCATCAATAAACACCACATCTGGTAAAGTCTTATTATCTTTCACCAGTCTAGAATAGCGCCTAAAAACCGCTTGATTCATCGCTGCGTAGTCATCTCCTGGCGTAATGTCTTTAATATTAAATTGACGGTATTTACTGACTTTTGGCAAACCTTTTTCAAACACCACGCAAGCCGCTGTAGTCGCTTCACCCATAGTGTGACTAATATCAAAACATTCCATGTGGTTTGGTAATGAACTCAAATTAAGCGTTTTTTGTAATTGCATTAATTGTGAACGCTTGGTAAATCTTGAAATTAAATGCTGCTTAAGGTTTTCCTTGGCTGTTAAAGTGGCAATCTTTAAAAAATGACGCTTGTCTTTTTGTGGTGTATCAATAATTTGAGTATTTAAGGCAGAAGCAATGAGCGCTTTATCTAGTAACTTTTCACCAAGCAATAATTGTTTTGGCGTATCTTTGCCTAAATAATATAGCGGTAAAAAAGCAGATAAAACCTCCTTAGATGACTTGCCTTTTGCGTGTTTTGGAAAAATACAGTCTTGCCCTATTTGCTTTCCAGAGCGAACAAATAACACCTCAACAGCATGGATTCCGTCTTTTTCAACAATGCTCACCACATCCATATCACCCATACTTTGTGAGGTGTGCTGCTCTTGAATGGTGCGTAATCCGATCAACTGGTCGCGATAATGTGCAGCCAGTTCAAAGTCTAAATCAATGGATGCTTGTTGCATTTTGTCTGACACCTTGCCCAACGTTTCCTTGCCCTTGCCACTCAAAAATAATGACATCATCGCTACATCATATGCGTAATTTTCATCACTGATTTTGCCAACACAAGGCGCTGTACAAAGGCCTATTTGATATTCTAAACAAGGACGAGATCGAGATCGGTAAACACTGTTGGTACATTGACGAACTTTAAATATTTTTTTCAAAATAGCCAATGAATCTCGCACCACATGCGCAGATGGATACGGCCCAAAAAACTGATAATCTTTATTTTTTTGACCACGATAAAAACTCACTCTAGGGTGTTTGTCATTAGTAATATAAATATACGGGTAACTTTTTGCGTCTTTTAATAAGATGTTATAGCGTGGCTTGTGTTGCTTAATAAGCTCATTTTCCAACAATAAAGCCTGGGTTTCGGTGTCAGTAACAATCACCTCAAAGTCTTTGATATTAGCAACTAAAGCCCTGGTTTTTCCATCTGAATGTTGTTTACTAAAATAACTAGACACTCTTTTTTTAAGGTTTTTTGCCTTGCCTATATAAATCACTTGTTGATTCTTATCAAGCATTTGATAGACGCCAGGATGCTGGCTTAAATTTTTTAGTTTTTCTTTATTTTCTTTAATAGGCACTATTTATTTATATCTTAAAAAAAACGGTAAAATAAAGTTAATTTTATCTAAATCAAAAAAGTTATGTTTAAACGACTTATCATTATATTGGCTATTGTTCAACTAAATCTTGCTTTTGCAATGGATAGTATGAATGGTATGAATGGCATACCGACAATGCCAAATCCAGCACAGATAATAAACGAGTCAGTAGCAGATATTGTCGATCCACCAAATACGGCGGCGCTCAATATCATGATGAGTGCGTTATCTTCACTTAAAGAGCTAAAAAAATCAGGCAAAGCAACCCCTGAAAACATCAAGTCACTGATTAGAATTAAGCTGTTACCTAGTATTGCGATGGATGTTTCGACCCAATTAGCCCTTAAAAAGCACTGGGGCAAACTAAACCACAATCAAAAAGTTATTTTTCAGCGATACATCTCACAATCTTTAATGAAAGATTATGCGGGTATTCTGGGTTCTTATGAAAAACTTGATAGTGTGAGTATTTCAGTAGATTCAAACGTTAAACGTAAAAATAATAAGGCCATTGTTAAATTAATCATCACACTTAATGATGATCCAAAACCTATTAATATCACTTTAAAAATGATTCGCTCTAACCAATGGCGAGTTTATGATGTGGTTTTTTCAGGGGTTAGTTTGGTTAAAAACTACGCTGCCCAATTCAATTCACATATCAGACGCAAAGGCATTGATAGCCTAGTTGCTAAAATCTTTAAAAAACTTAAATAGTGTACAAACTGGTTATTCAAGGGGGAAACGCCTTGCATGGAACGATTAGATCTGCCGGTTCTAAAAACTCCTCTCTACCTATTTTATTTGCCTCTATTTTGGCAGATGGCCCAATCACCTTAACCAACACTCCACATTTAAGTGACATCTCAACAACACTTAGGCTGTTGATGGATATGGGTGCTGAGTTTATTTTAGAATCCAATAGTGATTTTATTTGTTGACTCATCCAAACTCACTAGTCTAGTGGCTGATTACAATTTGGTTAAAACCATGCGTGCCTCAATTTTAGTCTTAGGTCCGATGCTTGCCAAATATGGAGAAGCCAAAGTTTCTCTTCCCGGTGGTTGTGCGATTGGTACACGCCCTGTTAACTTACACCTCAAAGCACTCGAGGATCTTGGCGCCACCATCGAAGTTAAAAATGGCTATATTTATGCCCATGCTGAGGCGCTCATTGGTACAGATATATATTTTGATCAGGTCACGGTAACGGCAACTGAAAATGTTTTAATGGCTGCTACTTTAGCCAAAGGCACCACCACAATTCACAACGCAGCACAAGAGCCAGAGATCTCTGATCTGTGTCATTGCCTGAATGCCATGGGTGCCAAAATATCAGGTATCAGCACATCAACGTTGATTATCGAAGGGGTTAAACATCTAAACGGTGTTAAACATTCGGTTTGTCCAGACCGTATTGAGGTCGGTACTTATTTAGTCGCTGCCGCCATTACTGGTGGTTCGATTACGGTTAAAAATATTCGCCACCAATCCATGCGAGCCACCCTTGGAAAGTTGATTGAAGCTGGTGCAGATATTAAAACTGAAAATAATTCAATCACTCTCGACATGAAGGGTAGACGCCCTAAAGCGGTTAATATTAAGACCAGTGCTTACCCAAATTTTCCAACCGATATGCAAGCACAATTTACCGCACTCAATGCGATTGCCGATGGCCATAGCAGTATTACTGAAACTATTTTTGAAAATCGTTTTATGCATGTACCGGAACTCTCACGCATGGGCGCCGACCTCACGTTAGAAGGTAACACGGTTGTTTGCAAAGGTGTAAAATCCCTAACGGGCGCGCATTTGATGGCAACTGACCTTCGAGCTTCGGCATCATTGGTTTTAGCAGGATTAGCCGCCCAAGGCACCACCACCGGATCGGAGCGTGTTTATCACCTTGATCGTGGCTATGAAACCATTGAAGAAAAATTAAAATTATTAAGGCGCTCAGATTGATAGAGTGCAAGATTAAAAAGACAAAAAAACCATGTTAACCATTGCACTCTCTAAAGGCAGAATTCTTGAACAAACCCTACCCTTGTTAAAAAAGGCTGGATTAGAAATTGCCGACGAAGAACTCAACTCTAGAAAACTCATTCTCGATACCAATCTTGACGATGTTAAAGTCATTGTTATCCGCGCCACTGATGTACCCGTATTTGTACAACACGGTGCTGCTGACATGGGTATTGCTGGTAAAGACGTATTACTCGAACACGGTGCCAATGGTTTGTTTGAATTACTAGACTTGGGCATTGCTAAATGTAAGTTAATGGTTGCGGCCAGTGATGAAAAAAAACTAGAGCAAAATACCTTAAAAATTGCCACTAAATATGTCAATTCAGCCAAACGTTATTTTGAAGCCAAAGGTCAACAAATTGAAATCATTAAGCTTTACGGCGCAATGGAACTCGCACCTGTGGTTGGTTTGGCGCACTGTATTGTTGATTTAGTTGATACTGGTAACACGCTTAAAGCCAATGGCCTAGTACCGCTTGAACACATTGAAGATATTTCTTCTCGATTGGTGGTGAATGCTGCGTCATTCAAAACTAAAAATACTCAAATTAAAACTTGGGTTAAAGGTATTGAAAAAAATCTATGATCGCCCGCTTATCCACGCAACAAGCTGATTTTCAAGAAAAGTTATCTAAATTATTAGCCTGGGAAAGCGTTTCAAACACTGATGTCGCACAAACTGTCGACGACATTATTGCCAACATTCGTCAAAATGGCGATCAAGCACTTATTGATTACACCAATAAATTTGATGGTATGGATGTATCCGATATATCGGCGCTCACCGTTGACCAATCAGCCCTTAAAAAAGCCTTTGATTCTTTAGCTGAAAAGGAAAAAAACGCACTACAAAGTGCAGCTGATCGCGTGCGTGATTATCACCAAAAACAAAAGCAAGACACTTGGACTTACACCGAAGACAATGGCACCCTGCTGGGTCAAAAGATTACACCACTTGATCGTGTGGGTTTGTATGTGCCTGGTGGTAAAGCCGCCTACCCTTCTTCAGTATTAATGAACGCCATTCCTGCTAAAGTCGCCGGTGTAGAAGAATTGATTATGGTGGTACCAACACCCAATGGCATCGCCAACTCATTAGTGTTGGCCGCTGCCTATATTGCAGGTGTTAATAAAGTATTTACCGTCGGTGGTGCACAAGCGGTTGCCGCTCTAGCTTATGGCACTGAAACGATACCGAAGGTTGATAAAATCGTTGGCCCGGGTAACATCTATGTTGCTACCGCTAAACGTGCAGTTTTTGGACAAGTGGGCATCGACATGATTGCTGGCCCGAGTGAAATCCTTATTATCTGCGATGGAAAAACTGACCCTGATTGGATTGCAATGGATTTATTTTCTCAAGCTGAACACGATGAAGATGCACAATCTATTTTGTTGTGTCCAGATGCTGAATTTATTTCACAAGTTGAGGTTAGTATTGCTAAGCTTTTGCCGACCATGGATCGCAAAGATATTATTGCCACTGCACTCAAAGATCGTGGTGCACTTATCCAAACCAAAGACATGGATGAAGCCATTGCCATTTCTAATCAAATCGCACCTGAGCATTTAGAACTGTCCGTAGAAGATCCACAAACTATGCTTGACGGCATCAAACACGCCGGTGCTATCTTTATGGGTAGAAATACGTGTGAAGCTATTGGCGATTATTGCGCAGGCCCTAATCATGTGCTACCAACTTCAGGTACGGCGCGTTTTTCATCACCACTTGGCGTGTATGATTTTCAAAAGAAATCCAGCTTGATTATGGTTTCAGATGAAGGCGCTAATACTTTAGGTGAAATTGCTGCCACTCTCGCAGATGGTGAAGGCTTGCAAGCGCATGCGAAGTCTGCCCGATACCGAATAAAATAACTTCGTCTTTTCCATTTTTTACTGTGTTGAATCGCCAAAAACGTTCAATCACATAGTTTCCACTATGTTCAATCGCGTTTTTGAAAATTCGCCTTGTAAAAAAGAAAAATACTTGTTATTTGGGTATAAACCTAGTCATTTCGATTATTTACCCCAGGGCAGCTTCTCTTGGCTAAAGCCAATTCACCTTCTCCAAAATTTTCATTTCTTTGAAATAGGCAAGGCCTATTTCACTCACTGGTAGCTAATAAAAGCCATTTTTAAGACGTAAAAATCCTTTTAAAGCCTTACTTATAGAGAATTTTATAGATTTTTAAAGCAATTCTTAAAATTTCAGAAATTTTTCAGTGAAAGCTTAAAAAGGAAATTTGTTGCCACCACCCATGCCGGGAAGTTTCATTTTTGAAAGATCTGGCATGCCGGCTGGCGCTTGACCACCCTCTTGTGCTTGTTGCATTTTAGCCATCATTTTTTGCATTTTTCCGCCACCCATTTTTTTCATTTGCTTTTGCATTTTTTCAAATTGTTTAAGCAACTTATTCACCGCTTGAGGGTTAGTGCCAGAACCTCTGGCAATACGGTTTTTACGAGAGCCTTTAATGAGTTTGATGTGTGAGCGCTCTTTAGGGGTCATTGAATTAATAATGGCGACCATTCTTTTGGTGTCAGTACCGCCTATCATTTGATTTTTAACACTTTGTGGGATTTGCCCCATACCGGGTAGCTTATCCATTAAAGCCTCCATACCACCCATTTGTTCCATTTGTAAGAGTTGATCACGCATATCGCCTAAATCAAACTGACCTTTGGCCATTTTCTTGGCAGATTTTTCTGCTTTTTTATGATCAACCTTACGAGAGATTTCTTCTACTAGTGATAATACGTCACCCATGCCAAGCAAGCGTGAAACCACACGATCAGGATGGAACGGCTCTAGTGCATCAATTTTTTCACCGACACCTAAAAACTTAATTGGCTTGCCGGTAATGTGGCGCACAGACAATGCTGCACCACCTCGTGCATCACCNTCAGTTTTGGTTAAGATAACACCGGTTAATGGCAACGCATCAGCAAAGGCTTTGGCTGTGTGCGCTGCATCTTGACCGGTCATTGAATCAACCACAAACAGGGTTTCAATTGGGTTAACTTTGTTTTGCAGGGCTTTGATCTCGCTCATCATGGCTTCGTCTACGTGTAAACGACCCGCGGTATCCACCAACAACACATCAAAAAATTGTTTTTGTGCATGCTTCTTAGCACTAGCAACTATTTTTTCTGGCTTGTCATTAATCGTTGAAGGGTAAAAATCCACCCCAACCTGCTTGGCCAATACTTCTAATTGATCTATCGCTGCTGGTCGATAAACGTCTGCGCTGACCACCAATACTTTTTTATTTTCACGCTCTTTTAAATAAAGTGCTAATTTGGCAATCGAGGTGGTTTTACCCGCACCCTGTAGGCCGGCCACCATGACCACAGCTGGTGGTTGTGTTTTTAAATCAAGTGATTCATTTTTCGCCACCAATGATCTGTGTTAATTCAGTCTCAACCAGTTTGATGAAGGCTTGAGATGGGGTTTAATCCCTCATTTACTTTTAAGCCTAATGCTTTGGTTTGAACCTGATCTAGGGAATACTTTAATAACCTCAAGTGCGACATCTGCTTCTAATAGCGCACGACGCACTTCACGAATAGCATCTTTAATATTCGCTTCAGAAAGCTTATGTTTGCCTTGTAAAACTTTAAAACTATTGGAGAGGCGATCGGTTAAATTATCAAACATTTTTTAAATAAATACGACTAAAGTATCGTATTATAGTGTTTTTGTATTAATCAAAGTTACTGATGATTTTATCTTACCTTGCCATTGCTGCTTATTTGGCTGCAGCGCTACTATTGGCGCGTTATTTCACCAAAGATGAAATCGGGCATCGCCACCAACAAACCACTTCACTTTTAATCAGTTTAGCCATTATCGCTCAAGCACTTAACTTTACTGATTTTTGGACCAGTGAAGGCATTGTGTTTGGTTTGGCTAACAGTGCCTCGTTTGTTGCTTGGTTAATTGCAATTTTATTGTTCTTGTCTTCAATTTCAAAGCCAGTTCACGCGCTAGGCATTATTGTTTATCCATTGGCAGCAGTTACTTTGATTTTTAGTGTTGCCTTTCCAGATGCAACTGGCAAAGAGGCGACTCATATGAGCCTTGATTTGGCTTCACATGTGTTTTTATCGATTACCGCCTACGCCCTACTCGCACTAGCTGTATGTCAATCAGTGCTTTTAAAAATACAAGAGCAACACTTGCATGCACGCAAAATTAATGGCTTTATCAACAAACTACCGCCTTTACAAACCATGGAAAGGCTGCTGTTTCAAAGTCTCAGAATTGGCTTTTATTTACTAACCTTGTCGCTCATTACTGGCTTCATGTTTATTGAAGATTTCTTTG
>AJXC01001394.1_pt1 | contig 15347 bp, 20 predicted proteins | sample 404948 | NCBI WGS metagenome assembly AJXC01 (sample SAMN02954314, study PRJNA77837) | marine metagenome | biome: aquatic; feature: Guaymas Basin Hydrothermal Plumes; material: sea water; isolation source: Guaymas Basin Hydrothermal Plumes and Background water depths 1600, 1775... ... | reverse complement strand
AAAAACTGTTTTCAATCACACCAAGCCACTGATCGGTCAAATGTTTTTTCAAAACTATCTGCACACGGTCACCTTCCTGAAATCTNGGGTTGATGGCCTTCGGTATCGGACAGACTTTTTTATGGAGAGAGGTGTCGCCATAGCAAATCCACGAAGCCCGGATGATTATGCCGATACGCTGCGGTCCGCCGTTTACCTGGATAAAGTCAGATGGTGAAAAAGAAGTGATGACTTTGCGGGAAGTGTTTACGATGCGGTCAAAAACCTCCAGTTCATAGGCTCGATATTCTGCAAATACTGCACTTGAACTCAGCAGCAAAAATACTAAAGTAAAATTAAAGCAAACTATCCGGTTCATCGGATTACTCCTTCCAGTTTGGCTCCGTCATATATCGTATCCTGGTCCAATACTCCGTTCATAGAAGAACCGTTAAAAATGCTTTTTGAAAAATCTGCTTTTGTTAAATTTGCATTATCAAGATTTACGTCATTCAACTCTGATCCACCGGCTTTTGCGTTCATCAATAAAACCTCATTCAAAATGGAAGTATTCAAACGTGCATTGTTCATTGTCGCAGAAAGGAGTCTGGCCCGGCTCAAGTCACATTCCTGAAGAGAGGCTTCAGAAAAATTAGCAAAATTTAAAATCGTTCCCTGCAGCTGTGATGAATCAAGGTGAGCACCAATGAACTCTGAACCGGTGAAATCTGCATCGGCTGCTTTGAGATCAACGGAACGACAGGCAGTAAAATCGCAGACATGCATTTTTGCTCCACCAAAATTTGCTGCAGACAAAGATGTAAATGAAAAATCACAGAGATCTCCCTTGACGTTTAGCAGGACCGAATCTTTGATAAAAGAACCACTGAAATCAACACTATGCAAAATAGACTGACGGAAATTTACTTCTATCAGGACACAATCACGTAAATCTGACTTACTCAGATCGCATTCTATAAAAGAGGATTCCTGCATGTGGCTGCCGTACATCTCACAATCATCTAAAATACATTCTTCAAAGCGGGAGAAAGCAAAATCGGAGCCGATGAAAGTACTTCCGGTAAATTTGCACTTTGTAAAAATTGCCCCCTCAAAATTAAAATTATCAAGATTCAATGCAGTTAGATCTGCCTCCTTTATTGGAGACCTCCGCTTTACCAGACGTTCAACATCTTTTCTGCTGATATCGGCCATTAGTTCGTTTAATGTTGATCGGTTATGATNCAAAAATATTTCCCGAATCGGAGTTCGGGGTTACCATCTGAAATTTAACTGCAATAAACTTAAAAGTTCAGGTTGGCATCCTGAAAAAATATTGCTGATAGTTCTTCAAAAGCTCTTTGCAGGAGTTAAACTTGATTCCGTTTTCGTCGAAACTATAGGCTTTATCGGTTCCAGTCACCGGCACTTTGAAACGTGAACGGCGGACATTTATCACCGTTCCTGCCTGGATTTTGCCTGAAATGAAAACCACACCTCCATTTGAAATTCTGTTCAAGTCTTTTATTTCTATGTGGGTTTCCCGTTTTCTGAGATTTGTGAAAGCACTAATAACATTTTTTTCGGCCTTTGTTTCAAATTCACTCAGGGTTTCAGTTTTTTTCTCATCCCAACCGCCATCCTCAAGCTGCTCCAGAATAGTATCTATTTCTGTTATATTGTCCTGCAGAGAATCCATTGATGTATCTGTCAGTTTTTCGAGTTCATTAAACTGCTTTCGGTTGTTTGTCGAAATACCAACCTCTAAAACAGTATGGGGCTCACTGTTTTCTTCACTATCTTTACCGCTTTTAGTTCCTTTTGTTCCAGGCAAACCAACATTCGGCAGCAGGATAAGATTTCCGGCTTGAATAACTCCTCCGTAAACATAACCGTATGGTCCAGTGACCTGGAGAGTTGAACCGCAAAAAACTTTTGAGTTCAGGACAAAGTCATCCACTAAAAGATGTTCTCCGACACTTGCCTGAGTGTCAGTCATGTGGCTTGTATGCAGCGAGCTGCCGCATTGAACTATGGTGCCTTTTAGTCCCTGTGCGACTCGGATTTCACCGAGCGAGCGTAGTCGTGCTTTTCCTACGGAACCTCCTATGTCTATCCGGACTGCTTCCACACTGCAGCGATCAGCAACATTACCCCGTATTTTTACAATCCCGTCAAAACGCATATGTCCTGTGGAGGCATCAACTTTATCGACTACTTTTATCTTTTCCACCGAAATGCTGTCGTTATTGAGACAGACAACGCCGGATTTTGTTGCAATGATATGAGTACCTTCAGGATTGTACCTGGTGTTTCGTCCCGGACGGATACGATATTGTTTCCCGGATTTGGCAGTAATCATCTTTCCGGTAATACTATAGCCGTTTTCACCCATTGTGGCCGACATCAACCGTACAAGTTCCTGTCCTTCTTCTACTTTCTGTAAAGCAGTTACCTCTTCAAGTTTTACTGCAGCTCCCAAAGCAGGTCGAGACTTCTCCGGAATAAAAAGCAGTTCCGGATANCCATTTTTCCCATGTACAACCGATTTACCGCTGGCGACTAATGCGGGTTCATAATAAATTTTATCTGCAATAATATTTTTAATATTTTTGCTGCTGATACCCTGAAAAATATTTTTTCCCTCGAGCGCAGCAATAATAAGCTCCATCGTCAGAGGATCACCTTCTTCACTTGGAGGAATGATATTTACATAGGCCCTTGACTCATCTTCACTGAGTTCAATTTGCAAAGTGTAATCATTGGTTTCAACATCCGCCAGGTAATCAAATTCACCGCTTGTTCGATTATATATTTCCAGCAATTGTTCCGGAACATAGTCCAAGTTCCTCAGGTGAAGTTCTGCCTGAATATCATCCATGCTGGCAGTTTCTGCTCCCACCAACTGCTGTGGAACACGCAGCATCACTTTACCGTCGTTAATCGTAATTTTATATAATTCAGCCTTGGCCATTGCTTGAGTGTAGAATGTTGGGTCTTGAGTGGAGGGTGGTGTTGGCTTTCTGACTTAATTCATTAATTGTTTCATTTCCTCCGGACTCAAAGCTCTGCTTTCGCCGGANTGCAAGTCACCTAAAGAAACCGTTCCAACCTGGAAGCGCTTAATTTTTTGCACCGGATAACCTAAGTCAAGGAGCATTTTTTTTGATTTGCTGGTTTGTTCCTTCCCTGTAGAAAGACCTCAAGCCATGTTTTATCGTTTACAGTATGCAGAATTTTTACCCGTACAGGCTGGTGCTTGCGTTTTTCAATCACCGGTCCTTTCCGCAAAGTTGACAGAGCTGCATTTTCAACGATACCACGTACCTTAACAAAATAACCTTTCCAAAACCTTGTGCCGGGGATGCATCAGCTGCTGGGCCAATTCACCATCGTTGGTCAGTAAAATCAAGCCTTCTGCATCATAATCAAGCCGTCCTACAGGAAAAAGCCTGGCTGAAGTTCGAGGAAAAAAGTCACTGATTGTGGTGCGTCCCTCAGGATCGTTGAGGGTCGTGATGCAATTTTTAGGCTTGAAAAGAGCATATACCTGCGTTTTTTGATGCTGCGGTAATTTTACCCGCTTTCCTTCCACGCTCAAGTGGTCTTTTCCAACGAGCATTTTCTGTCCCATCTTCAGGACAGTTTCACCATTCAGCCTCACTTCGCCGGCCAAAATTAATTTTTCTGCAGCACGTCTTGACGCAATTCCGGCCTGGGCAATAACTTTTTGGATCCTTACAGGCTCTGCTGAATGAAAATTTTGCATCAGCTGGCACCTTCTGTTTGAAGAAAAGAAGGGTCCTCTTGTATCCTCAATAAAGCTTTTTCTGCAGCAAGCTGACTGGCCAGTTTTTTGTTGGCACCACGCCCTCGTCCGTATTCTTTTTCTTTGACATAAACTGCCATCGTAAATTCCTTTTCATGATCAGGACCAGATTCTTCAACCAACTCATATGTCGAGGGGATTCCCATTATTTTCTGTACGTGTTCCTGCAGTTCTGACTTATAATCTCGTGTAATATAACCCTCTGCATCTTGCGGTAAATGTGGAAGAAATATTTTGCGAATTACTCTGGTGACTTGGGAGAGTCCGTGTTCTTCACGGCTGTCGAGGTAGATTGCTGCCATAACTGCTTCAAAGGTGTCAGCCAGCAAAGATTTTTTATTTCGCCCTCCTGTCATTTCTTCACCCCTGCCAAGTAACAAACATTCGCCTAATTCCAGCGCCACGGCCTGTTTGCTGAGCCCGGATTCACTGACCAGGCTTGCCCGGAATTTTGAGAGTCCTCCCTCATCGAGTTCCGGGAACTCTTCCATCAGCATTTCACTGATCACCAGGTCCAGGACCGCATCACCAAGGAACTCAATCCTTTCGTTATTACTAAATTTTTCATCTAAATCCACTGGCAGATAAGATTTATGCGTCAGTGCTTGGCGGAGAATTTCCGTTTTTTGAATTGATAATCAACACGTTGACATAAGCGGATCCATTCTTGTTTCATNATTTTACCTTTTTCTTCGTTTGCACCAGACGCGAATGGTTTGCGGACTGTAGAATCCAAGGCTCAGATAATGCACCAGACCGTCTGAAACAGTTTGCTCTATTTCGATAAGTGAAGCACCTCCGGGACAGGCTGAACTAATTTTTGCCGGGCCGCCGATTTGGCTGTCTGTGAATAGCATACTGACGCTGGTAATTTCCCCATCGTGCTTTTCACGCAGCATTTCTGTATCGTGATAAACACGTACGGTATAACAGCCGGAAAGCATAACCGAAAGTACGAAAGCAATCAGCAATGATAAGATGGACCCAGGATTAAAGCTGAATTTTAAGTGGATCATTTGCCAAAATTTTGAAAGGTTGCAGAGCAGCAAACGAATTTCTGCTGTGAGTTCAGAATCAAAACTGACGGCTTCGACATTACAAACAGCAAGCAAATTCTTAAAATTATTAACATGACCAATGTAGCCCATTTACACACTCCATGACAAGTTTTATTGATACTCACTGCCACCTTGACATCCTGGAATCAACTCCGGAAGAAACAATTATTGAAGCAAAACAGGTAGGTGTTCAACGGATGGTTACTATTGCTGTAGATGAGCCATCTCTGGATTTCGTCTCAAGTACAGTACAGGAATTTCCTGCAGTTTACGGAAGTGTCGGTTTTCATCCGCATGATGCTTCAAAACTTACAAAGTCNCTATTACAAAAAATTCGGCAACTTGCCGAAGAACAGCATAAACTGATTGCAATTGGCGAAACTGGACTTGATTATCATTATATGAACAGTCCTGCTGAGATCCAGCAACAGGCNTTCCGCAAAACANCTNCAACTGGCAGTCGAGCTCAATCTGCCGGTAATTCTGCACAGCAGGGAAGCAGAAACCGACACCCTGAATATTCTGCAGGAGTTTCCGGTGCCATCTCATGGTGTGGCACACAGTTTCACCAGTTCAATTGAAATGGCCAGGACCCTGGTGGATATGGGATGGTATCTTGGCATTAATGGAATTGTAACTTTTAAGAATGCAGAAGATNTNCGNNAAGTGGTGCGTTGGCTNCCACTTGATCGTTTGCTTCTGGAAACAGATTCACCCTTTCTTGCCCCAATTCCCTTTCGTGGAAAACCCAACAAACCNGCNCANATTCCCGCGATTGCAACTTTTATCGCAGAATTGCGAGAAATTTCTCTGGAGGAATTAGCACAACAAACCACAGCAAACGCACAGCGCTTGTTTAACTTTGATGAGTGAATGGTGCTGCATTCTTAATAAAGTCCTGTATCGATAACCCTTCCATAATATTAAATTAAATCCTCTAATATCAATAATTTGCATCTATAATAATTAAAAAATTTATTTGCGTTTATTGATTTCTTAACTGGCATGCAAAGATGTAGAAAAAATTTTCCGCTTTTTGTTAAACCAGGAAATTTATGTGGTGATAATATGATATTCCAGAATTAATTCAGAACAACTGTTTGTATTTTCACACTTATTGCTAACCCTAAAGCGTGTTACAAAAATAACTTTAAATAATTAATTTTTGAGGCTTTAAAACCTCATTTCATAAACATCTTTAGAAAACTTTTTATGGAACAGGGTACGCTAATTGGGACTATTTTAGCATGGTTTATGTTGTTGTTTGCCATGACTTTTAATTTTGCCACTCTCTCAATCAATGCCGGAAACGTACAGTATTTCTGGGACACACCTTCATTAATGATCGTTTTTGGAGGAACAATCGCCTCGACCTTTATTTCTCACCCGATGGGAGATGCAAAGGGTTTTTTGGGATATATCGGTAAGTCTTGGAAGACGAATTCGGTTCAACTCGTAGAAACGCTGACCTTGATAGTTGACGTTTCTAAAATTGCCCGAAAAAATATTCTGGCAATTGAAGACGCACTGCCCAGCATCGAAAACCTTTTCCTTCGCGGAGGATTAAGACTGGTGGTGGACCGATCTGACCGGGAGGCAATAGTGAACATGATGGCTCACGAAGTAAAATATACAATGGCCGGCAAGGATAATGAAATTGCTGTGTGGAACAATGGCTTCTCTCTGCCCTGCCTGGGGAATGCTTGGAACTCTGGTTGGACTGGTACTGCTTCTACAGAACCTTGATGATCCTTCCGCGATTGGCCCCGCAATGGCTGTGGCCTTGATTACCACCTTTTATGGATCCCTTTTTGCGAATACCATTTTTTCTCCAGCCAAAAAGAAGCTTGAACTCTATGCGGGTGAGGAAAGAGTTTTGATGGAAATGATCCGTGACGGGGTACTTTATATTGAGGGCGGACAGCGTCCGGATTTTATTGAGAATGACTTGATGAACTATCTGCCGCCCGTTCAAAAAACAATGTATGAAGCTTTGAAGTTTGAAGGCGGCGGTGAAGCCGCCGCTGAAGGCGGAGAGTGATCTGAACCTGAAAAAGGAGTAAATAATGGGTCAGATGATTGATGAGGAAGATTGTGAAATTTGTATTCCTTTTGATCAGGAATGGATTTTTACTTATGGTGATTTGGTAACGCTGCTGCTTTGCTTTTTCATTTTGCTCTTTTCCATGTGCAGGACTGATGTCGAAAAAAGCAGGCAAATTTCTGAAAGTTTCAAAAGCATGCCGCCGGGCAGTCCCTTTATTTTCAGTGGACAATCTTCAAATTTAGATAAAGCTTCAAAGGAACTTGAACAGCTGGAGGTACCTGATGATGTGTCAATCAATGCCTCAAAGGCTGGAGTGGAGGTTACATTCAGCAAAACAGTGGCCTTTGAACAGGGTTCTGTATCAATTTCTGAGAAAGCAAAAAAGACTTTGATCAAGATGCTGCCGATTATTGGGCAGATGCAGAACAATATTGAAATATCCGGACACACCGATGAATCTGATTCAAATCAGAAATATCCATCAAACTGGGAACTTTCTGTAGCACGAGCAAGCGTGATTGCCGCTTTTCTGGAATCAAAACTTATTCCAGTAGCTCGTATCCAGGTAGCCGGATATGGTGATTCCCGTCCAAGATTTAATCCGGATACAGCTTATAAACGTAACTTGAACCGTCGTGTACAGATTCTGCTCCTTCCTGAAGATCAAACACGCTAGTTTCTCTGCAACCCTTAACTTAATACTGCGTACCTGAGATGGGACAACTCATTGATGAGGATGATTGCGAAGTTTGTGTTCCCTTCGATCAGGAGTGGATTTTTACTTATGGTGACTTGGTAACGCTCCTGCTTTGCTTTTTCATTTTGCTCTTTTCATCGTGCAAATATGAAACAATGAAATTCAAAAGCCTGGCTGCGAGTTTTAAACCTCTACCGGCTGGTACTCCGTTTTTGAATGAGGGTAAAGACTCCATCGTTGAGCAGATTGCTCAGCAATTGGAGGAAAGTGAATTGGGAGATGACGCAAATATCAATGTTGAAGAAAAGGGGGTTGTTGTCTCTTTCAAAGCAAGTGCATATTTTAAAACAGATTCTGCCAAGTTGAATGCAAAGGCAGTCAAGGAAATGACCCGCTTCTCCAAACTCATCTTCCTCCTGCCCAACAAAATTCAAATCGAAGGACATACGGAAAAATCTCAGCCTAAAAATTGGGATTCAACCTGGGAACTGGCTGGAGCACGTGCCTCGAAGATTGCTCGATTCTTTATCGAAAACGGTCTTGATCCCACAAAAATTACAGTTAAGAGTTTTGGTTCAACACGTCCGCGCTTTCGCGAAGCTTCGCCTACTCAAAAAAGCTTAAACAACCGGGTAGAAGTTGTTGTCCTACCGTAATACCCGCAATCAATCCATATTCCTTCCGTAAACAATAGACTCCTGAAAATCGTAGTTTTTACGCTTTTGCTCCGGAAGTTCTTCCGGACTTATTTCACGAAATCCGCATTGAGTAAAAACATGTGAGGTGGCAGTACTTAAAGCGAATGCAAGTTTGCAGTTTCCAGAGCGGATTTTTTCAGAAGCAGCCTGGATCAGTTCACTGCCGATCCCCTGATTACGATATGATTTATTCACTGCCAGACTGGCAATTTCTGCTGCAGAACCATCTGGATAATAAATAACTTCGCAGCAACCAACAACGTCTTCATCAATACAAAACACCAGATAATTATCAATTTGCTGTTCAATGTAAACAGGCGTACGCAAAACGATCGCTGCATGCTGAACCGGACTTTTAAGGATTTCCAATATAGACTGCAAATCACTAAGCTCTGCAGGACGAGTACGTTTGTATGAACTGTTTGTAATCATTACTCCAGCTCCTTTCGGAGTGAGCAGTTCTGCGAGCAGGGCACCCTCAACCCTGCCGTCCAGCAAATGACACCGTTCAACACCATGGACACAGGCTTCAGTCAGTACATTCAATTGCAGGCGCTGTGATGAAGGTAAATCCGGATTTTTTTTCANCCATTGCTGAACACTTTCTGTTGTCATTTCCAGAGAATCTGAGCCATCAATTNNCGGCAATGTTAATGTATCCAGTANAATNAATTTTTTTGCACGTAAGCGCGTTGCCACTTCAAAGGCAACCTGATTTGGATCAAGAATCCACAATCGTCCCTTTTCTCCCAGTGCAAAAGGTGGTAGTATAACAAGCTTNGAGTTTGAAATTTCCTGACGGAGTGTTTCCAGGTCAAGTCCGCAAACGTTTCCAGTGAAGTGTGTACCGAAATTTCCGGAAAAAGATTTTTTTTCTGCAAACATGAAATGACCGGTTAAGGTTTGAAGCTGCCGACTACAACTCCTGAACCGAGTCAGTAACTGCCAGTTTGCAGAAGAAATTGCCTGTTCAATCAGCGGTAAATGTGTTTCTTCCGCAACAAGAATACCGTCTTCAGTTTGGCAAACAAGGCCACCATCAGTTAGAAACTTGCGGATCTGTGTTTCTGCCCCATGGATCAAAACGATTCTGATACCAACTTGTTGCAAAAGCGCTAAATCTTCAATTACTCTGAAATTGTGACCATTAAGCAAATCTCCGCTTAGTTGAACCACGAAAGTTTGCTGATGGAATTCTTCCAGATAGGGCAGGGAAGCCCGCAAATTATGAATAAAACCGGACAATTCCGGATCAAGAGAATGCTGTGGCATGAGTTATATTAAAAAAAAGTTAAACTGGAATCTTCACCGCAAAGTAAACAAAAAGCGGAAGTTCTTTCAATCGTGATTCCTGCTTTCAACAGCGCAAAACTGCTGTCAATCTGTCTTGAAGCCCTTGAAAAACAAACTGCGCATAAATCCTGTTTTGAAGTTACAGTTGCAGACGATGGTTCCACAGATGAAACTTTGCAAATGCTGCAGCAGCTTAAAGCACGCTCTGAGTTACAGCTTCAATGGACTACAATTCCGAATTCCGGTCCAGGCAATGCCCGTAATGCCGGAGTTGCTTTATCTTCCGGAACATGGATCGGGTTTATGGACGCGGATGTTATTCCACATCCGGACTGGGTAAAAAATGCACTTACGCTAATTCAGCAAAAACCGGAAGCCGGAGCATTTGAGGGCCGAACAGAAGTCACTCAACGCAGCCGGGCTACGCCATTCACGCATCAAACCGAAAACATTGACGGCGGACGCTACCCAACATGTAATTTTCTGGTCCGCCGAAACTTAGCACATTTTCATCCGGCTTATCTTATTCCTTTCCGGGAGGACACAGATTTAGCGTTCAGCATTTTAGCAGCAGGATTTCCGATTATATTTGCTCCCGAACTGATTGTGGAACATCCACCTCTACCTTCAAGCTATTTACGGCCGCTGGTTTTAGCACGAAGATATTATTATGACGGTTTATTGTCTCGGAGATTTCCCCGCCGTTACCGTAATGATTTGGACGCACATCAGATAATTGGTCTCAAAATTCCGCATTTGAAGAAGAAATTATACTCTTTATTTGTGCTTTCTCAAATTGTTTTTCTTGGATCACAGCTTTTCGGTTTATCCGGAAAGAGTTTGTTTCTGGCAGGAAGTGCCTACCTTTTGTGCCTGTTAATGACTGCCGGAGCAAGTCTGCGCTTTGCAAATATGCGGGATCTTTCGCTCAAAGACTGGCTTGTCTTTATTTGCCAGCAGCACGTGCTGCCGTGGGTGATGGGTTATTCACTGTTTCGGGGCTGGTTGGATTTTCGCGAAGAACCTGAGTATTCGGCCAGTTAATTGTGACGGCAGGGCTATACGATAATTTGACTATTTACGCAAAGCAATTCAGAATGGACGACCACTCTTTGAAGATGTGCCAGACGTCAACTCCTGTCTGATTTTAAATTGTCGTTGAATTCAGATACCCGGAATTATTCAGTTTGGATTCAAAGACAAACTGACTCAGGTCAGTAAAGCAAAAGATTTAAATCAGAAAAAAAGTGTAATTCAAGATGTTTGTTACCTATAAACTTTCAGAAAATTCATTTAAAAAACTCCGGAAAAAAGGAGTCAGTGANGTTGCTCTAAACGACCTTGCTGAGCTGGAGAACAGGGTGTTTCCAAACTCGTATATTTTTTTGAGCCGTGTCCGGAAGCTCCCTCAGGCAGAAGAAATCATGAAAAATGAGGCGGTCCTTTTGAAAGCAGCTAAGGGGTTTTTGCGCCTGGACCTTGTGATCCCGAACCGCACAATCAGGGAATGGGCCGAGGCTCTGATTTTTGCGGTTGTAGTGGCAACCATTGTCCGGACCTATTTGTTTGCACCTTATCAAATCCCATCCGGGTCGATGCTGCCGACTATTCAGATTGGAGACCACATATTTGCCAGTATGTATTCCTATGGCTCACCGATTCCCTTCACAGATATCAAACTTTTTAAAAAACCTGTACTGCGGGGAGATATTATAATATTCCCCTTTCCGCGAGATCCATCGGTTGACTACATAAAACGCGCAGTTGGGCTGCCTGGTGAGACACTGGAAATTCGGAAAGACCAGGTTTTCATAAATGGAGAACAACTTGATGAGCCTTACGCATATTATGAACCAAATGAACGAAGAACCCGACTGGCGCAGGGTTTAATGTCATCAACTCCGGTCAGCCGCTTTGGCCCGATTAAGATTCCGGAAGGTAAAATATTTGCGATGGGAGATAACCGATACAACAGTGCAGATAGTCGTTACTGGGGTTTTGTTGATCTGAAAACAGTTGTCGGAAAAGGACAGATTATCTACTGGTCGCACGATCCTGATGAAAATATTTTTGGNGGATATAGATTTGGTCGTTTACTTGATTACCTGAAATAATAAGTCAGCAAGAGCAGTTTTTTTGAATGAGAGAATGAAAACAGCAGCAAATACAATTCCCCGAAATGCCCCCTGCTGGTGCGGAAGCGGTAAAAAATATAAAAAATGCCACATGGAAAAAGGGCAAAAAACAGGTGCCGTTGCCAGAGACAAAACCTAAGCCTAAAGGGCGTCAAGTTATTATTAAAACCGAGGAACAGATTGAAGGTATCCGCAAAAGCAGCCAACTTACAAAATTTCTGCTCAATATGGTTGAGGAACGAATCGGTGAGGGAGTGACATCAAATGAAATAGACGGGTGGGTTTATCGTGAAACTTTGGCTAACGGCGCAATTCCGGCTCCATTGAATTACGGGCACGGTCAAGGTCGACGGAGGATGCCGTTTCCTAAAAGTGTCTGCAGTTCACCGAACAATGTCATTTGCCATGGTATTCCAAACAATCAGGCACTGCAGAGCGGTGATATTGTGAATATTGATGTTACCTGCGATTTAGACGGCTATTTTGGAGATGCCAGCAGAATGTTTATCATTGGCGATGTTCCAGATAGAACGCGGGAATTGGTGGAAGTCACACGGGAATGCCTTGAACTTGGTATAGAACAGGTTTGTCCATCTAATACACTTGGGGACATTGGCCACGTTATTCAGCAGCATGCGGAAAAACATGGCTTTTCGGTGGTCAGAGATTTTGCAGGACATGGAGTTGGAGTAGAATTTCACGAGCCTCCACAGGTACTGCATTACGGTCAGCCGGGGACGGGTGTAACCATTCAGGAAAATATGATCTTCACAATTGAACCGATGATCAACATGGGCAGTTTTGAATGCAGAGTTTTGGGTGACGGCTGGACTGCTGTGACTGTGGACGGAGAGTTATCTGCTCAGTGGGAACACACTTTGCTGGTTACTGAAAGTGGAGTTGAGGTACTGACTGCATAAGTCATTCTGCATTAACAATGTATTGCTTGTTAGCAATCAAGATTAGACAATTACCTGAAAATTATCCATTCCCGTGAAAGCAGGAATGACAAACTATTGTGAATTATACTTTGTAAACTAGTTCATCAAAATACTGTTTTCAATTATTTTGTATGCATGAGAGCATTAAGCTTGTATTTTCCGCAGTCTTCGCTTAATTTATTGTCTAATCTATTACAATCTTAAACATGAAAATTTAAAATGGGTACCTGGAACAAACCGCCAAATAAATCACCTTGGGAAAAAGGGTCGCAACCTCCCGACATTGATGAACTCCTCAGCAATCTTCAGGATAAGTTTAAGATTGGTCTGCCAAAAAAAGGNGTATTTTCNTACATCATAATTTTAGCAATTATCGTTTGGTTGGCAACGGGTATTTTTATTATTGATCCTGAAGAACAGGGAGTCATCAAGCGTTTTGGAGAGGTTACAGAAGTGGTTGGACCGGGACCGCATTATCATTTACCATCTCCGATCGAAACCGTCCAGATTGCTCCTGTAACTGCAGTGCGGAGACTTGAGATTGGATTCCGTACAATACAACTTGGACCTCCTGCCAAATACAGACGTGTTTTAAAAGAATCACTAATGCTCACCGGAGATGAAAACATCATTGATGTGCAATTCATTGTGCAGTATCGCATTTCTGATTTGGAAAAATTATCTTTATAGTCTGACTAACCCGGATGTAACTGTGAGATCTGCCGCTGAATCTGCGATGCGTGAAGTAATCGGTGATTCTTCAGTTACGCAAGCACTGACTGTTGGAAAAGGAATAATTGAAGATACTACTGCTCTGCTTCTTCAGCAGACTATGAACAGTTACAAAGGCGGAATTAAGATTGAGAATGTGAAACTGCAGGATGTTCATCCTCCGGACGCNGTAAAAGAAGCTTTTAAAGATGTGGTAAGTGCCCGTGAGGACCGAGAAAAATGATCAATGATGCAGAAGGTTACAGAAACAATCTTGTTCCGAAAGCCAGAGGAGAAGCTGCACAATTGGTCAATAGTGCAAAGGGTTATGCCAAAGAAAAGGTGTTGGTCGCCATTGGTGAATCAGAAAAGATTTAATTTGGTTTATGAAGAATATAAAAAAGCCAAAGTTATTACCCGGGAGCGGATTCTGCTAGAAACAATGGCCAGCATTCTCCCAAAAGTAACAAGGTCCCTGNTGACNNAGNNTNNGGAAGGAATGTGCTTCCGTTTTTGCCTATCGGACAATCATTGAATCAACTGAGTAAATAAGTTTAGTCAGATCAATTTGACAACCGAGTTATCCCCATCTTTCGGCTGTTAGTCACAGTTTACGTTTACTCTGAATTCATGTTGTTTTCAGGACTTTTTCAAATAAATCTTTGGAGGTATTAATGATTGCAGTTGGTTCGGAAGCACCGGATTTTANATTGGCCAGTCAGTTTGATACGGAGTTTTCCTTGAGTGAGTTCAAGGGAGAAAAGAATGTAATGCTGGTGTTTTATCCACTTGACTGGACTCCCACCTGAAGCAGGGAAATACCCAAAATTGAGTCGATGATTGATCGATTCAAGGAGGCAGACACTCAAGTATTGGGTGTGAGCATTGACAGTAAACATTCACATAAAAAATGGGCCGAATCCCTTGGCGGTGTGTCTTATCCACTGCTGCAGGATTTCCATCCAAAAGGCTCCATGGCGACTTCTTATGGGACTTATTTGGAGAATAAAGGTTTCGCAGCTCGATCAACAGTTATAGTAGACAAGCAAGGCTCGGTTCGATATTCCGTTATGGCAAATGGAGAGCGCATCATTACTGAGCTTTTGACTGAGTGCAAAAAGATTAACGGCTGAGTAGCTGGAAATATTTTTTGAAATCATACAGGCGGTCTCTGTTGGGACCGCCTTTTTTTTGGGAATAATAAAATAGATGCACTCAAGAATGGAACTGTATTTCTACGAAGACTGCGAATATTCGCAGATTGTAATGAATACGATTTCCAAGCTGAAAATACAGGATAAATTCACCTTTAAGGATATCCGCCTGAATCCGGACTATGCGCAAGAATTGGTAGATCTGACAGGGGATATTACTGTACCCTGCCTGGTAAATGCGGAGGGTCCTATGAAAGAAGCAAAAGACATCCGTAAATACCTTGTTTCGCATTTCATGTGAAACTCTTTAAGTCGTCTCTCCCCCGCTTTCAGACTTTATCCAACTTTGATGCTAAGAACAGCATCCGTCCTGTTACAAGTCGTCTGACAGTGCTTTTCTTTGTTCAGATGTGAGAGATGTTTCCTCTTTAAATAAAGGATGATCTGAACCAATTGCTGCAGGTACTTTACCCTTCGTATTGAACTTAATGTATTGAACAGAAGACAGTCGACCATCTCCAATTTGTCTCTCGTCAAAAGTTGCCCTTATACGAGTTTCATCTTCTAATTTTAGATAAAGATGCATTGGCAAATCAATCCACTTGCTCAGTTTGTCATCTCTTTCCGCAGGATCATCAATTTCTATCAACAGCGTACATCCTAATTCGCCGGACTTTCCTAGAATTTCATTGTAGGTTTTTATTTCATGCTGGATATCTGCCTCTTTTACAATACGTTCCACTCGCATCATTTCCTGAATTTGGTAACGAACAGTATCTTTGTTTTCAAAGAGGAATGACAAAAC
>AJXC01001893.1_pt1 | contig 15413 bp, 12 predicted proteins | sample 404948 | NCBI WGS metagenome assembly AJXC01 (sample SAMN02954314, study PRJNA77837) | marine metagenome | biome: aquatic; feature: Guaymas Basin Hydrothermal Plumes; material: sea water; isolation source: Guaymas Basin Hydrothermal Plumes and Background water depths 1600, 1775... ... | reverse complement strand
CTGGATTCGTCAATGTCTGGTGCAACCGTTGAAAATTCTAGACCAAGCTTGGCGAGTAGCTCTTTTCGAAAAGGTGAAGATGAGGCAAGAATTAATGACACGAGTGATTCCGGTATTTGTAAAATAGATTCATTTTACTTTATTCGAACTTCTTCTATGAGATTATCAATTATTGTAGCAATGGACGACAATCAGCTGATTGGAAAAGATAATGCTTTGCCTTGGCACTTGCCTGCTGATTTGGNNTNTTTNAAAAAAACCACCACAGGAAAAAACCGTACTCATGGGGCGTAAAACCCATGAGTCAATTGGCCGACCACTACCGAATCGTCGCAATGTGGTGGTCAGTCGTAATACCGATTTTGAGGCAGAAGGCTGTGAGGTGGTTGGCAGTATTGAAGCCGCACTAGNGCTAGCTAAAGACGATGATGAAGTGATGGTGATGGGTGGCGCCTCATTTTATGAACAAATGCTACCGAGTGCTGACAGACTCTACATCACTCAAATCGAAGGTGAATATGAAGGTGATGCACATTTTCCTAAATTTGATCGATCTGAATTTAGTGAAATTANCCGAGAATCACATACACCTGATGAAAAAAATCCTCATACTTATCATTTCACTATTTTAGAAAGGAATTAATCATGTTAAAAATTACAGTTTTATTGTTATCCATGTTACTACTCTCTAGCTGTGTACTGACCAAAGTGGTGACTGTGCCAATGCGTGTGGGTGGGGCGATTATCTCGGTGATACCAGGTGTCGGTGAAAGTATTGATGCTGCTATTGACGAAACAGCTGATGTGATTGATGCGATTCCAATTTAGCGTAAACTGTTTTAAAAAAGAGGATTAAACCAATGAAAGCTAGCTCAATATTTTTTGCCATTTTTGCAGCCATTACCGCGGCTGTTTTTATCTTTGCGCCAGATCGATTGCCTTCAGGTGTTGGTATTACACCGGTGCCAATCGAGGCTTATGCAAGACCTTCTATTTTTGGTCAAGGGCAAGTTGCTGGGCTAAAAAATTCAACAGGAAAAACACTGCACAATGTCAAAATCAGTTTATTTGAAGCTGATGGAAAAATGATCAAAGGCGCTGTGCGTGAACAATGGCCACCCGGTGAATCGATGGAATTAGGCTGGCTAGAAGGCTGGAAAATCAATAAAGGTACTCGACTTAAAGCCAGTGCCTCTGGGTATTTTCCAAAGAGCTGGCAATACTAATTATCGTTAAATAAAGCTACTTTTTATTTTGTTGTAAAACGCGCTTAAAGTCTTTTGGCATGACCTTGATGAAGTGTTTAAGTTCTTCATTCCAGTTATCGACAATACGCTGTGCTACAGCAGATTCAGTGAATTCGGCGTGATTTGAGACATACTTAAACAACTCTTTTTGCGCTTCGTCGTCCATTGGATCAAGATCTACCATGATTGGATTGACCATTGCTTCAAAGGTATTATTTGGGTTATAAATGTAGGCGATACCGCCACTCATACCGGCACCAAAGTTACGACCTACGTCGCCCAAGATAATCGCACGACCACCAGTCATATATTCACAACCATGATCACCTACACCCTCAACTACCGCAACTACACCTGAATTACGCACACAGAAACGTTCTGCCACACGGCCCGATAAGTACATTTCACCACCGGTTGAGCCATAGCCGCAAACGTTACCGGCGATGATTTGTTCTTCTGCTTTGAAGGTAGAATTTTTTGGTGGGTAAACAATGACACGACCACCAGATAAGCCTTTGCCAACGTAATCGTTAGCATCGCCTTCAACCTCAAGTGTAATACCTTGTGCTAAGAATGCACCTAAAGATTGGCCGGCAGAGCCTTTGAAATTAATGTGAATTGAGCCTTCATCTAAGTTATTACTACCACGGGTTTTAACTACGTATGAAGATAGCATCGCACCAACTGCGCGATCAACATTGGTAATGATGGAATCAAACTGTATCGATTCGTTACCTTCGATAGCAGCTTTTGATTGTTCGATTAAGCTGTTGTCGATTTGTAATTCTAATTGGTGATCTTGCAAAATACTTTGATAAGTACCGGTGTCTGCATTTGGTTTATTTGCCGGCGTTAATAAAGCGTCTAAATTGATTGAACCCTGTTTCCAATGGTCAATGGCTTTGTCCATTTCTAGCATATCAACACGACCAATCATTTCGTTGACTGTTTTAAAGCCAAGCTGGGCCATGATTAAACGTAATTCTTCAGCGACCATGAACAAGTAGTTCACTACATGTTCTGGCTTGCCGGTAAACTTTTTACGCAGTTCTTTGTCTTGTGTGGCAATGCCTACTGGGCAAGTATTAAGGTGACACTTACGCATCATGATACAACCCATGGTCACCAGTGGTGCGGTTGAGAAACCGAATTCTTCAGCACCGAGCAAAACACCAATGGCCACATCGCGGCCAGTTTTTAATTGACCATCTGTTTGAATCACCACGCGTGAGCGTAGATCATTCATGACTAAAGTTTGGTGCGTTTCTGCCAAACCTAATTCCCACGGTAAGCCTGCATGCTTGATAGAGGTTAGTGGCGATGCGCCAGTACCACCATCATGACCGGCAATAACAATATGATCTGACTTAGCTTTGGTTACACCAGCGGCAATCGTACCCACGCCCACTTCTGCTACCAGTTTCACACTGATTCGAGCAGCAGGGTTCGAGCGTTTAAGATCAAAAATAAGTTGTGATAAATCCTCAATAGAATAAATATCATGATGAGGTGGTGGTGAGATTAAACCCACGCCTGGCGTTGAGTGACGGATCTTAGCGATACCTTCATCAACCTTAGTGCCTGGTAATTCACCACCTTCACCCGGCTTAGCACCTTGCGATACTTTAATTTGAATTTCGTCTGCGTTGTTAAGGTAATCAATAGTAACACCAAAACGTCCTGAAGCAACTTGTTTGATGGCACTTCGACGTGAATCACCATTCGCATCTGGGGTCCAACGCTTAGCGTCTTCACCGCCTTCACCGGTATTTGATTTACCACCTAAGCGGTTCATGGCAATGGCTAGAGATTCATGTGATTCTGCAGAAATCGAACCAAAACTCATTGCACCGGTGGCAAAGCGTTTGACGATTTCTTTAACGTCTTCAACTTCATCAACTGAAATTGGGTTGCCTTGTTTAAAAGACATTAAGCCACGCAGTGTGCAGTTGCGTGTACCTTCTTCGTTAGAGCGTTTAGAAAACGCCCAATAAGCCTCTTTGTCATTGTTGCGAGCAGCGAGCTGTAAGTTGGCAATGGTTTGCGGCTCCCACATGTGTTTTTCACCGCCACTACGCCAATGATAATGGCCTAAGTTGTCTAAATCATTGGACTGATAGGCATGGTGATGTCGTTTTTCAACCTCTGACTGTAAGACATCAAAGCCCACACCCTTAATACGTGATGCAGTCTCAAAGAAACATTTGTCCATGACTTCTGGCGCCAGACCAACCGCTTCAAAAATTTGTGCACCTTTGTATGACTCTAGCGTAGAAATACCCATCTTCGCCATGACTTTAAGCATGCCTTTGCCCACACCTTTGCGGTAGGCTTGAATAATAGCGTCATCACTTTCAATGTCAATCATCTTGTCACGACGTGCTTGCCACAATGCTTCGAACGCTAAATAAGGGTTGATTGCATCTACACCAAAACCCGTTAATAAACAGAAGTGATGTACTTCGCGAGCTTCGCCTGTCTCTACAATAATGCCCACCTGGGTACGTTCATGGTTGGCGATTAAATAGCGATGCAATGCTGAAGAGGCCAATAATGTACTGATAGCAGCGCGGTTTTTACCGATATTACGATCAGATAAAATCACTAAAGAATGACCATCCTTAATTGCTTGCGAGCCTTGTTGGCAAATATCTTCTAATAGTTCTGAGACTTTTCTACCTTTATTGATGTCATAAGTGATATCAATGGTTTTGGAGTTCCAGCCTCGGTGGTTGCAGTGACGAAGCGCTGCGGTTTCTTCATTGGTTAAGATTGGATGGTCAATAACCAAACGATGTGCGTTTTCTGCTTTGTTGCTAAGTAAGTTACCTTCAGGGCCAATAGAGCAACGCAATGACATTACCACCTCTTCACGAATTGAATCAATGGGTGGATTGGTTACTTGTGCAAATAGTTGCTTGAAGTAGTCATAAATAACACGAGACTGATCAGACAAGCATGCTAAGGCTGAGTCGTTACCCATTGATCCTACCGGGTCACGCAATTCGCTGACCAAGGGTAGGAGCATAAACTGTAAGGTTTCAGTGTGGTAGCCAAAAGCTTTTAAACGATGAATGAGTGATTCTGGATGGAAGCCGTGTGCTTCTTGTTCACATTGCAATTCTGATAAGTGAATTTGTTGGTCATTGAGCCAATCTTGGTAAGGGTTTTGTGCAGCGAATTCAGCTTTAATGGCTTCGTCGTCCACCAACTCACCCTTGTCGAAATCAACCAAGAACATCTTGCCTGGGCGTAATCTGCCTTTGGTTTTAACGTTGTCAGTTTCGACATCTACCACGCCCACTTCAGAAGCCATAATCACCCGGTCATCATGTGTTAGGTAAAAACGTGAAGGGCGCAAACCGTTACGATCGAGTACCGCACCAATATAGTGGCCATCGGTAAAGGCGATAGAGGCAGGGCCATCCCACGGCTCCATCACATTTGAGAAATATTCATAAAATGCTTTTTTCTCATCACTCATGTTGTCGTCATTTTGCCAAGCTTCGGGCACCATCATCAGCACTGCTTCTTGTAGGGTGCGACCGTTCATCATTAAGAATTCTAAAACGTTGTCAAAACTACCTGAATCCGATACCTCAGTTTCAATTACTGGTAGCGTTTTAGATAAGTTGTCTTTAAATAATTCGCTTTCTAATACACCTTCTCGAGCGCGCATCCAGTTGTAGTTACCTTGGCGAGTGTTAATTTCACCATTGTGTGACATGTAACGACATGGTTGAGCTCGATCCCAAGATGGGAATGTGTTGGTCGAAAAACGCGAATGCACCATGGCCAAATAAGTGGCGTATTCAGGGTTTGATAAATCAGTAAAAAAATCAAGTACTTGCGATCCCATCAACATGCCTTTGTAGATAATGACAGTGGTTGATAAACTACAAACATAGAATAATAATGCTTGAGATAAGGATTCATCGGTACGAATAGCATTTGATGCGTACTTTCTAATAACGAACAAGGCGCGCTCAAATGCTTTGTTATCAATACTGTCTGCACTGGCAATAATAAGTTGCTTAATAATTGGCTGAGAGGCTCTTGCCGTATCTCCAACATCAGCTTTATCGGCATCAATTGGCACATCGCGCCAACCCACCAATGTTTGGCCTTCGTCTTCGATGGCTTTTTCTAGTACGCTTACGCAATGCGCTCTTTCGCTATCATCTTGTGGCAAAAAGATATTACCAATACCATAACTACCTGGCACTACATCAACATCAAAATCTGCTTTGATTTTTTTGACAAAAAATGCATGAGGAATATCCGTTAGAATGCCTGCACCATCACCCGTGTTAGATTCACAACCACAACCACCACGGTGATCCATGCGCGTTAGCATTTCTAATGCATCGGTGGTAATTTGATGTGAGGGCTTGCCTTTAATATGTGCAATAAAGCCGACACCACAGTTCTCCTTCTCGTTGTTTGGATGGTAAAGACCGTGAGGTTTAGGTAGGTGTAATAATTGCTCTTTCATGTGGGTATTGCTTCAAATAAAAATCGAAAAAAATCCTCTAAATTATATCGTAAAAGATCCAACTAAATATCCTCAAATACGTGACGTTAGTAGTGTTTTTGCGAATAATTTTCGGGTAGAATATTTTTTAATTTTTTAATCTTATTTTCAAATCGATGTTAGCTGTTATTTCCCCATCTAAAACGCAAGATTTTGAACCGGCACAGATCAGCGTATTCACGCAAACACGCCAAATTGAACAATCCCAAGTTTTGGTTGATTTACTTAAGGACAAAACACAGGATGATATTGCAAGCCTGATGTCAATCAGCGATAAATTATCCAAGTTAAATTTTGATCGTTTTCAAACTTTTAGCACACCTTTCACACTGAGTAATGCCAAACAAGCGCTGTTAGCATTTAAGGGCGATGTTTACAACGGCATCGATGCACCGAGTTTGTCATTGGATGATTTTGAATTTGCGCAAGGTCATTTGCGCATGTTGTCTGGCTTATATGGCGTTATTAGACCACTTGATTTAATACAGCCTTACCGTTTAGAAATGGGAACCAAGCTCAAAAATAGTCAAGGAAAAAATCTGTATGAATTTTGGGGTGATCAGATCTCACAAGTGCTGAATGAAGATGAGTCTGAAGTGATTATTAACCTAGCGTCTAATGAATATTTTAAAGGCATTGATAAAAAATCGATCAATGCTAAGATTGTTAATATTGCTTTTAAAGAACTTAAAAACGATACTTATAAAATTATCGGTATTTACGCAAAACGCGCGCGCGGTTTGATGGTGAACTATATGATTAAAAACAGACTCACCGATCCAGAATTACTCAAAGATTTTAATGTTGAAGGTTATCAATTTAGGCAAACTATGTCTGATGATTTAACATGGGTATTTACTCGCGATTAAGCGCACTTATTCCTGACCAATCTTGCGTACTTTGTGCAGAAAGCGCCAAGTTTTGTGTGTGTCACGAGTGTGAGTCTAGCTTTAGTAATCATCAGCCCAGGTGTAAATCTTGTACCCACCCTATTGGTGGAAAATTAGATTTTTGTGGGCAATGTTTGGCACACGCCCCAGCTTTTAATCACGCTTATACTTTGTATGATTACCAAGATGCCATTGCAGACTTAATCAAAATTTTTAAGTTTGATCATCGACTTTGTGTGGGCGATTATTTTTCCCATCAATTGTATGACTTGTATCAGTCTATTGTTAGCAAAGGGGTTGAATATGATGCCATCATTCCCATGCCGCTGAGCCGCAGTAGAATAGCAGAGCGTGGCTATAACCAAGTGCTGGAGTTACTCAATGTGATTAGTAAAAAAACCAACATAATAATTGACACTCATAGCATTAATCGAATTAAAGCTACACAGCCACTATCAACCCTTAACCCCGAACAACGCAGACAAGAAATCAAAGGTGCTTTTAGTGTTAAACCGATGCCCTATAGTAAAGTTCTACTAGTCGATGACGTGATGACCACAGGCTCAAGTTTGAATGAATTAGCAAGTACCATATTAAAAATACAGACGTGAAATATTGCGATGTAATGACGCTGGCCAGAGCAGAATCAAAGTTTAATTAAAAAGCACTAACCCCAGCAATACCTTGCGCACCAATTTTTAGTGTTTTATCTAAATCTTCTAAATCCATACCGCCTAAAAAATACACAGGGATATTGAGTTTTCTCACCACTTCTTCAGCAGCTTTCCAGCCTATTGGAATAGTTTCAGGGTGGGTCTGCGTGGCTTGTACAGGCGAAATGACGACAAAATCTGCGCCGATTTCTTGTGCTTTGAGTGCCTCATCTAGGCTATGAGTAGAAGCGCCGAGTAGTTTGTTTTCATCACACGGATTTTTGTTTAGCTTTAACATCTCATCGGTGGTGATATGCCAACCATCACAATGAGATTCATCAAAGCTTTTATCAATGGTATTAATCAATAATTTAACGTTATGTTGTTTACATTTGTCGTGAAGTTCTGCGATAAAGTGATTATCTAGCGTAGTTTTGCTTCGAAGCTGGATTAGGCTAATATCTTGTGTCATTTTTTCGTCAAATTTTTTCATCCAAGACTCACTTTGATGATTAGTTGATGGGGTAATCCAGTATTTATTGGGCAAAGTGATTGAATTAATAAAGGCTTTCATGGTCGGTAGCAGTTGGTAGTTGTGCAGTTCTTGTACAGATACCCAAGCGATTTGTTGTCCTTCTATGCCTAACGGTGTGTTTTGGTATTGATCGATATTGTAAATGCATAACTCAACCATTCTGTCGGCATAGGTATGTTGCATTGTTTGGTGTAGGCTTAAAGTATTAACCTTAACGCCTAACTCTTCATTAAGCTCTCTAATGATGGTTTCTTCAGTGGTTTCATCGCTCTCTATCTTGCCACCAGGTAACTCCCAAAAACCAGCCATGAATTGATGATCTTGCCGTTTAGCAATGAGTATTTGCCCAGATTCATTACGCAAAACACCAACAACTGCCTTGATTATCTTCATTCTGATGACCTAATGGTAAAATACCAGTATTTTAGCATTGAGCAAGCATTTGAACTTAACGGATAAAATTCAAATATTAAAGCCACACACTGCCTTACTCAAAGGTAATTTGATGGGCATTGAGAAAGAAGGTTTAAGGGTTTCGAGAAAGGGCGGAATTTCCCAAGCGCCTCATCCGAAAGCGTTCGGTTGCGCATTGACGCATCCAAACATTACCACTGATTTTTCTGAGTCACTGATTGAGCTGGTCACACCACCACTACATAGCGCCGAAGCAGCGTTATCATTTTTATCAAAAACTCAGCAATACTTGTACCACCACCTGCCCAAAGATCAAAGCTTTTGGCCAGCCTCTATGCCCTGTGTGATTCGTGGTGAAACTTATATTCCGATTGCCCGGTATGGCTCATCTAATCGCGGCATGATGAAGACAATCTATAGAAAGGGCTTGGCCAATCGTTATGGTAGCGTGATGCAAACCATTGCCGGTATTCATTTTAATTATTCATTTTCAACTGATTTTTTTGAGGCTTATCGAGCCAAAAAAGCACCTAAAGCAACGCTGAGAGATTTTACCGATCAGAGTTATATGGGCCTTACCCGTAATGTGGTACGTTATGGCTGGCTGATCCCGTATTTATTTGGCGCATCGTCTGCCGTTTGTAAATCATTTTTGAAAGGCTATCATCAGCACTCGCTGGTTGAGTTTAACGATTCTACTTTGTATGAACCGTATGCTACATCACTACGTATGGGTGATATTGGTTATCAGAATTTACGTGAAGATGAAGCGGGTGTTAAAGCCAACTACAACTCTTTAGGGCATTATATTCACAGTTTGAAATCCGGTATGCAAACCTCATGCCGAGAGTATGAAGCCATTGGGCTTAAGGCACAAGGCGAATACCAACAGTTGAACACCAATATTCTTCAAATTGAAAATGAGTATTACGCCTCAGTCCGCCCTAAACCGTTAGTATTAGGGGGTAAAAAACCACTCGATGCTTTACAAGATCAAGGTATTGGTTATATCGAATTACGTTCGCTCGATATTAATCCGCTCTTGCCGCTAGGTATTGATCAAACTCAAATTCATTTTTTAGAAGTTTTTATGCTGTTTTGCTTATTAGAAACATCCCCTGCTATTTCGAGTCGTGAACAATTTGACATTGATAATAATGATCATTTGGTTGCACATGAAGGCCGAAAACCTAATTTAAACTTAATCCATAAGGGTCAGTCTATTACATTGGAGAAGTTGGGCTCAGACAGTATGAATAAAATTTATTTATGCGCTGAATTATTAGGTGAGAAATATCAAGATGCTGTCAAGCAAATGACAAGACGTATTAATAATGCAGACTTAACACCTTCGGCAGTGACACTGAGTGAAATGAAAAATCGCAACCAAGGATTTTTTGACTATACCAATACGTTATCCAAACAACATCGAAGAGAGTTTCTAGAAAAATCCATTGACTCGGATCACTTTAACTATTTAGACCAACAAACCCAGCTCTCTTGTGCGCAGCAACTCGAGATAGAACAAGCGGATAATTTAAGCTTCGATGATTATTTAAGCCACTATTTTACAGATGAGTAAATCAACAACAATTTGTGCATTAGCGAGCGCTTTAGGGCAAGGCGGTATTGGCGTGGTACGCGTATCAGGGCCACAATCAGGTGCAATCGCTCAAACAATGCTAGGCCGTATACCCAAGGCACGTTATGCGCATTATGGCTCGTTCTTTAACCAAGAAGGTATTGAGATTGACAAGGGTGTGGCTTTATTTTTTCCAGGGCCACATTCCTTTACCGGTGAGGATGTGCTCGAGCTCCAAGGCCACGGCGGTATCTTGGTGATGCGATCTTTGTTAGAATCGGCGATGGCATTAGGTGCAGTTGCTGCCGAGCCAGGTGAATTTTCAAAGCGCGCCTTTCTTAATGGCAAGATGGACTTGGTGCAAGCTGAGGCTGTGGCCGATATTATTGACGCCAGTTCTGAGCAATCTGCTCGTTCGGCACTCCGGTCTTTATCCGGTGAGTTTTCTAATCAAGTGAACGCATTGACCAAAGCATTGATTGAGCTACGTGTGTTTGTAGAAGCGACCATTGATTTTTCCGATGAAGAAATTGATTTCTTAGCTTCTGGCGAGGTTAAATTAAAAGTAGAACAGATTGAAAGTGACATCCAAAATATTTTAAGTTCTGCTGAACAAGGCGCCATTCTTAGAGAGGGCTTAACCGTTGCTATTGCTGGAAAACCCAATGCCGGTAAGTCGTCTTTGCTAAACGCACTAACCCAAGTCTCTAGTGCGATTGTGACAGACATTGCCGGCACCACACGGGATGTTCTAAAGGAAACCATTCATGTGAATGGTATGCCACTTAATATTATTGATACTGCAGGTCTACATATCAGTGAAGACAAAATAGAGCAAGAAGGCATCAAAAGAGCACACTCTGAGATTGAACGCGCTGATGTGGTTTTGATGGTGTTTGATGCACAAGACAAAGCCCCAGATTTGTCGATTTTGCCAAGTGGTATAGAGGGGAAACCAATCATTTTAATTAAGAATAAGGTGGATTTAACCGGCGAATCAACTGGCATAACGCATAATGATGAACAGACTCAGTTATCGCTCTCAGCTAAACAATCAAAAGGGATTGATTTGCTCAGGCAAGAGCTCTCAAGTATTGCTGGTCTAAGTGATACCGGCGAAGGCGTATTGCTAGCCAGAAAGCGTCATATTATCGCTCTAGAATCTGCCCTAGATTCAACCCGTTATGCCCTAGATCAGCTGAATAATAATGCCAGTGAGTTGGTTGCTGAAGATTTGCGCCAAGCCGCCCAATACTTAGGTAGTATCACCGGTGAGTTCTCATCTGATGATTTGTTGGGTGAAATATTCTCATCCTTCTGTATTGGTAAATAATTGATATTTATGGGCATTAAAACAAAATTTTATCTTTACTTGTTAGTTACCATTGCTTTATCGCCCCTATTGGTTAGTGAAGTGGTATTGGTTTATCAGTCACCTAATGGGCTAGACATCACCTTAGTAGTATTAATTTTGTTGATTTATTTGGGTTTATATCTTGCAATTCGTAAAGATTTTTTATTGCCGTTTAGTGATTTACAAAAATGGGTCATTGATTACAATATTGATCAAAGCGCACGTCTTAATGATGAGCAAAAAACCACCTTTCAGCCAGTAGCAACCGCAATCAACCATTTGATTGAAGAAAATCAATACCTATATGACGACATGGAAGATATCTTGCAAAAGCAAATCCAGCGTCTCAGTAAAAAATCCGCCTCATTGGAAACCCTCTACGGCGTTTCGTCAAAACTTAATTCAATGCATTCTACTGAGGAATTATTTGAGCATTTTTTAGATATTTTTGTCAATATGACGGGCGCTGCCTCTGGCGTAGTGCGCAGTTTGAGCGATGAAGGCGAGTTGCATTTGGTCGCCCAACGTGGTGTAATTGATCAAGAAGGGCAAATGACTGACGTGCTTAGTAGCGATTGCTTCTGTGGCGAAGTGTCCATGGCGCAAGATGTTAACGTGCAGTTTAGTGTGCATACTTGTGCCAAATGTGTGGGTAACCAATCTGAAGCCAAAGCCAATGTCGGTACGATTTTCATTCCACTGAGATATCACGGAAAAACTTTAGGCGTGTTCAATTTATTCTTTGATACTGAGCCATCATTGGCTTTTGATGAACGTGCATTATTAGAATCAATTGCTGATAATATCGCCATTGCATTGGACAAAGCTAGACTCGATGAAGAAACCAAACGCATGGCGCTTTCACAAGAACGCCTGTTTTTATCACAAGAGATCCACGACTCTTTGGCGCAAACAATCTATAGCTTAAAACTACAAGTGACCGTTTTAGATGACATGCTCAAACAAGGCGCTAAAGCTGAGGCGAGTGATAAAGTTGCTAGTTTGCAGTTTAATATCACTCAGGCCAACCAAGAATTAAGAGAACTGATGTGTAATTTCCGTGTGCCACTCGACCCTAAGGGTATTGAGGTGTCGTTAGAAAATTTGGCTAATCGCTTTAAAACTGAAGAAGGGGTGGCCACTTATCTACATATAGAAGGTAAGCTTAATTTTCCGCCAGAAACAGAAATGCAAATTATGCGTATTACTCAAGAGGCATTGTCCAATATTCGTAAGCATGCCAAGGCTCGCAATGTAAGAATTTTGCTATCAGCTGAACCTAATTGCCAATTATTGATTGAGGATGATGGTGTTGGCTTTAAAAAAAATCAGTTTGATACTGAGGTAATGGGGAATAATATTGGCATGAATATTATGAAAGAGCGAGCGGGTCAAATGGGTGCTAGTATTGAGATTGAATCTGAAGCTGATGAAGGCACTCGGGTGATTGTCTCATTTAAGGAAGCATCATGAAAGTTTATATTATTGACGACCATGCCTTATTTCGTAATGGGTTAATCTCATTATTGGAATCAAGAAAGATTAACGCCAGAGCAGCGGCTTCGCCCGAGCAAGGCTTGGAAGAAATCCCCACCTTATCACTAGACATTATCTTATTGGATTTACGTATGCCTGCCATGTCAGGGATCGAAGTATTAAAAACATTAAAAGAGCAAGGGGAACAAACCCCGATTGTGATGTTAACCACCAGTACTGAAGAGCATGATTTACGTGATTGCCTAAAATACGGAGCCCAAGGTTACTTGTTAAAAGACATGGACCCTGATGAATTGGTTAATGCTTTAAATGAGATAGTAACGGGCTCTATTATAGTGGCACAAGACATGACCCATGTATTAGCCAAGGCGCTTAGAAATGAGTTAACCGACAATGAAGCGACCTTTGATTCGCTCACCAATCGAGAAAAGGAAGTGGCCTGTCAAGTGGCGCACGGGCATAGTAATAAAGTTATTGCCAGAGAATTAGGTATTTCAGATGGCACGGTTAAACTACATGTGAAATCAATCTTGAAAAAACTTTCGCTCAGTTCCCGAGTTGAGGTGGCGGTAATGATCACTGAAAAAGGCTACTGTAGATAAACTGACAATGGAGAATTGATAGTTGACAATCAAAAGCAGATTTTATTAATAAAATGAGTATTGCCTTAAAAGAAGCGAATGAAACAGAGTATTGGTTGCAGCTACTCAAAGATAGTGAGTATATAAGTGAGCAGAATTTTAAGTCTATACATAATGATAGCGTGGAACTTATAAAGCTCTTAGTTAGTATAGTAAAATCTTCAAAAATAAATAAATAATTATCAATTTTTAACTTTCAATTTTCAATTAAACACATGGATGGATATCAAAGACTTGTTGTTAAAGCGTTACGCTCAGTAGATGAAGTACTGCCCTGGGATTTAGAAGAAGAAATAGAGCAAAACCCTGAGTTAATTGTATTAGACATTAGAGAGCCAGATGAGTTTGAGATGATGCACATTAAAAGCTCACTTCATGTGCCTAGAGGCGTGTTAGAAGGCGCCTGTGTTTGGAACTATGATGACACCATTCCAGCATTGGCACAAAGCAGAGATCAAAATATTGTTGTGGTTTGTCGCTCAGGCAACCGCAGCGCATTGGCCGCACTAACAATGCAACAAATGGGCTTTGAACAGGTTCGTTCACTGAAGTTAGGCATTAAAGGTTGGAATGATAACGACCTAGAAATGCTTAATAATCAAGGAGATATTGTCGATATTAATCAAATCGATGAATGGCTAAATAGAGCTGTACCTGAGGATAAATTAAAGCCTTGATTTTTGCTCTGCAAATTAATTTATAAAAAAACAAGGATAGTGCTTGACGCACAAAATATTCTACGTATAATTCACCCCTTTCACCGAGACAGAAAAGTAAAAACTTCTGGACACGGTAGCTCTTTAAAAATATATCAAACAACTTGTGTGGGCACTCGTACAATAAAAATTGTGCAGTGCACACGAAACAATTGCATTTATTTGTGATTGTTCCGACAAAACAAAAGCAAAATCAGCTTTTAAAAAAATTGAACGCAAAGCGCATTTATTTATAAATGTTGCCAATGTTCTAAATAGTTAGAATTAAACTGAAGAGTTTGATCCTGGCTCAGATTGAACGCTGGCGGTATGCTTAACACATGCAAGTCGAACGGAAACGATGGTAGCTTGCTACCAGGCGTCGAGTGGCGGACGGGTGAGTAACGCGTAGGAATCTACCTGATAGTGGGGGATAGCCCAGAGAAATCTGGATTAATACCGCATAATCTCTATGGAGTAAAGTGGGGGATCTTCGGACCTCACGCTATCAGATGAGCCTGCGTAAGATTAGCTAGTTGGTGAGGTAAAAGCTCACCAAGGCGACGATCTTTAGCTGGTCTGAGAGGATGATCAGCCACACTGGGACTGAGACACGGCCCAGACTCCTACGGGAGGCAGCAGTGGGGAATATTGGACAATGGGCGCAAGCCTGATCCAGCAATACCGCGTGTGTGAAGAAGGCCTGAGGGTTGTAAAGCACTTTCAATTGTGAAGAAAAGCTTAGTGTTAATAGCACTAAGCCTTGACGTTAACTTTAGAAGAAGCACCGGCTAACTCCGTGCCAGCAGCCGCGGTAATACGGAGGGTGCAAGCGTTAATCGGAATTACTGGGCGTAAAGCGTGCGTAGGTGGTTTGTTAAGTTAGATGTGAAAGCCCTGGGCTCAACCTAGGAACTGCATTTAAAACTGGCAAACTAGAGTATAGGAGAGGAAAGTGGAATTTCAGGTGTAGCGGTGAAATGCGTAGATATCTGAAGGAACATCAATGGCGAAGGCAGCTTTCTGGACTAATACTGACACTGAGGTACGAAAGCGTGGGTAGCAAACAGGATTAGATACCCTGGTAGTCCACGCCGTAAACGATGACAACTAGCCGTTGGGAGGATTTACCTCTTAGTGGCGAAGCTAACGCGTTAAGTTGTCCGCCTGGGGAGTACGGCCGCAAGGTTAAAACTCAAAGGAATTGACGGGGACCCGCACAAGCGGTGGAGCATGTGGTTTAATTCGATGCAACGCGAAGAACCTTACCTGGTCTTGACATACACGGAACTTTCCAGAGATGGATTGGTGCCTTCGGGAACCGTGATACAGGTGCTGCATGGCTGTCGTCAGCTCGTGTCGTGAGATGTT
>AJXC01001767.1_pt1 | contig 15532 bp, 31 predicted proteins | sample 404948 | NCBI WGS metagenome assembly AJXC01 (sample SAMN02954314, study PRJNA77837) | marine metagenome | biome: aquatic; feature: Guaymas Basin Hydrothermal Plumes; material: sea water; isolation source: Guaymas Basin Hydrothermal Plumes and Background water depths 1600, 1775... ... | reverse complement strand
CTCAGGAACAAGAAGCTAAAGCGGCTGAAGAAGCTGAAAAAGCAGCAGCAAAAGAGGCAAAAAATGTAACTTCAGAAAACGATACTAAAGATAATGGCGAACAAGCGCCAGAAGCTGAAACGGAATAAGTGTAAGGTCTTAAGATGAAATTAAAAGTATTAAACGTAAGTACAAATAAATCGACTTCAACCGAAGTACCCGATTCTATTTTTGCAAGAGATTTCAACGAATCATTAGTGCATCAAGTAACAACGGCTTATATGGCTACTGGTCGTCAAGGCTCTAAAGCACAAAAAAACCGTGCAGCTGTGAGTGGCGGTGGCAAGAAGCCTTGGGCACAAAAAGGCACAGGCCGAGCTCGTGCGGGTACTTCTCGTGGTCCTATTTGGCGTTCGGGTGGTGTTACATTCGCAGCACAACCTCGTAGTTACGCACAGAAAGTTAATAAGAAAATGTACAAAGGCGCCATCAGTGTTATTTTTTCAGAGCTTGTTCGCTCTGAACGTTTAAAAGTAGTTAAAGAATTTGGTGTTAAAGACACTAAGACTAAAAACATCACTACATTGCTTAAAGCATTGGATGTTAAAGATGCATTATTAATGACGGACGAGTTGGATGAAAATTTATATCTTTCTTCTCGCAATTTATATCACGTTGGTGTTTGCGATACACAAAGTATTGATCCGGTTAGTTTAATTGGCTATGAAAATGTTGTCATGACTGAAGCAGCACTCAAAAAAGTACAGGGTATGTTATGAATCAAGAAAAAGTATTAAAAACCTTATTAGCGCCGATTGTTTCTGAAAAAACAACCATGCTTTCGGCACACAATCAATACGCTTTTAAAGTTCGCACCGATAGTAATAAGAAAGAAATTAAAACTGCAGTTGAAACTTTGTTTGGTGTAAGTGTTGTAAGTGTTACAACTTCAATGGTTAAGGGCAAAAAGAAAGTATTTAAAGGAAAAATTGGTCGTCGTGTAAATTGGAAGAAGGCAATGATTAAAGTGTCTGAAGGCCAAATGATTGACGTGAGCGCATCTTAGAGAGATTATTATGGCACAAGTAATTAAAAGAAAACCAACCTCACCCGGCAGACGATTTGTTGTTAGTGTTGTAGACAAAGATCTACACAAAGGCGCACCTTATGCACCACTAACACAAAGCAAAAACAGAATTCATGGTCGTAATAACCGCGGAAAGATTACGGTTCGCCATAAAGGTGGTGGCCACAAGCGTCGTTACCGCGTAATTGATTTTAAGCGTATTAAAGACGATATTCCAGCAACGGTTGAACGTTTGGAATACGATCCTAATCGTAGTGCAAACATTGCTTTGGTTTTGTACACAGATGGTGAGCGCAAGTACATCATTGCACCAAATGGTTTGAAAGTTGGTGACACGGTTGTTTCAGGTGGTACGGTTGCGATTCAAGTAGGTAATGTAATGCCATGTGCAAACATTCCTTTGGGTAGTGTTATTCACTGTATTGAGCTTAAGCCTGGTAAGGGTGCACAAATGGCACGTAGTGCAGGTACTTCAGCGCAGTTAATTGCGAAAGAAGGCACTTACGTTACTTTAAGATTGCGTTCTGGTGAAGTACGCAAAGTATTGGCTGACTGCCGTGCAACGATTGGCGAAGTGTCTAAAAAAGAACACAGTTTAAGAAAATTAGGTAAAGCGGGTGCAACGCGTTGGAGAGGTGTTAGACCTACCGTTCGTGGTGTTGTAATGAATCCAGTGGATCACCCACATGGTGGTGGTGAAGGTAAAACCAGTGGTGGTCGTCATCCGGTTTCTCCTTGGGGAACGCCAACTAAGGGTTATAAAACACGTAGTAATAAACGTACTGATAAGCTTATCGTGCGTCGTAGGAATAAATAAGGGTAATCATGGCTAGATCATTAAGAAAGGGTCCATTTGTTGACGAGCATTTAATCAAAAAAGTATTAACCGCTCAAGAAAATAACGATAGAAAACCAATTAAAACTTGGTCACGTCGCTCAGTTGTTGTGCCAGAAATGATTGGTTTGACCATTGCAGTTCATAACGGTAGAGCGCACGTTCCGATTTCAATCAACGAGAACATGATTGGTCATAAATTGGGTGAATTTGCGACTACTCGTACTTTTAAAGGTCACTCTGCTGGTGATCGCACAGCGTAAATATAAAAGGTAAATGACAATGAAAGAAGTTAAGGCAATCCATAAATATGCAAAAGGCTCATCTTTTAAAGTGAGATTGGTTGCGGATCAAATCCGTAACAAACCAGTAGAGGAAGCATTGAACATTTTGTCGTTTAGCAATAAGGGAGCGGCTAAATTAGTTAAAAAAGTGCTTGATTCAGCGATCTCAAATGCTGAACACAATGACGGACTGGACATTGATGAATTAAAGGTAAGCAGCGTTTATATTGACGAAGGCTCAACCATGAAGAGGATCCGCCCTAGAGCAAAAGGTAGAGCGAATCGAATTTTAAAAAGAACAAGCCACATCACTGTTGGCGTAAGCAAGTAGGTTTAATATGGGTCAAAAAGTAAATCCAAAAGGTATTAGATTAGGCATCATTAGAGATTGGGATTCAAAATGGTATGCCAATTCTCAAGATTATCCTAAGTACTTATTATCTGACATTGAAGTTAGAGATTTTTTATTTGAGAAGTTGAAATCAGCTTCTGTTAGTCGCATTACTATTGAGCGTTTGGCTAATAATGCCAAAGTAACTATTCATACGGCGCGTCCAGGCATTGTTATTGGTAAAAAAGGTGCAGACATTGAACAATTGAAAACCATCGTTTCAAAGATGATGGGTATTCCAGTACACATTAATATTGAAGAAATTAAAAAACCGGAGCTTGATGCGCGTTTGGTTGCTGAGAACATTGCTCAACAATTAGAAAAGCGTGTGATGTATCGTCGTGCTGTTAAGCGTGTACTAGGTAACGCAACACGTCTAGGTGCACAAGGCATTAAGATCATGGTAAGTGGTCGATTAAACGGTGCAGAAATTGCACGTTCTGAATGGTATCGCGAAGGTCGTGTGCCACTGCATACTTTTAGGGCAGATGTAGATTACTCTTCGTATGGCGCAAACACACAGTATGGTGTGATTGGCATTAAGGTTTGGATTTTTAAGGGTGAGATTTTAGATCACAAGAAAGGGACATTGGATGAGGTTGCTCGTCGTGGTGCAACTAATCAAATTGGCAAGAAGTAAGGACTAGCAAATGTTACAACCTAAACGTACAAAATTTAGAAAAATGATGAAAGGCCGTAATCGCGGTCTTGCAACTGGCCATAAAGTGAGTTTTGGAGAAATCGGCTTACAAGCAGTTGGCAGATGTCGCATGACGGCTAGACAAATTGAGTCAGCACGTCGCGCAATGACGCGTCATGTTAAGCGTCAAGGTAAGATTTGGATTCGCGTATTTCCGGACAAGCCAATTACAAAGAAGCCATTAGAAGTACGTATGGGTAAAGGTAAAGGTAGTGTTGAATATTGGGTGGCACAAATTAAGCCAGGTCAAATGTTGTTCGAGATGCAAGGTGTAGACGAAACCGTTGCAAGAGAAGCGTTTGCATTAGCAGATGCTAAATTGCCAGTTAAGACAACAGTAATTAAACGGACGGTAATGTAATGGATGTTAAAGAATTAAGAGATCAAGATATCTCAGCACTTAATGAAACGCTAATGACACTTTTAAAAGAACATTTTGAGTTACGCATGCAGCACAAAACTGCGCAATTAAGTGATTCTTCAAAATTAGGAAAAACCAAAAGGTCAATTGCACAGGTTAAAACAATTATGAAAGAGAAACAAGCATGAGTGATACAAAAGTAGAACGCGTCTTAACGGGTAAGGTAGTTAGCAGTAACCGCGATAAAACCATCGCAGTTTTAATTGAGCGTAAAGTAAGACACCCAATTTATAAAAAGTACATTAAGCGCAGTACTAAGGTTCATGCACATGATGAAAAGAACGAGTGTGGTTTAGGTGATACAGTAAGAGTAGTGGAAGCAAAACCATTCTCTAAGACTAAACATTGGGCGTTGTTAGAAGTCCTTGAGAAATCAGTTGCTATTGATTAATTTGCAGCTATACATTAAAGAGAGTAAGACATGATTCAAATGCAAACAAAACTTAATATTGCTGATAACAGTGGCGGGGTTAAGGCAATGTGTATTAAAGTATTAGGCGGCTCTAAGCGCCGTTATGCCGGTATTGGCGATGTGATTAAGGTCAGCATTAAAGAAGCTTCACCGCGTGGCAAAGTGAAAAAAGGTGATGTTTATGATGCGGTTGTTGTACGCACTGCACATGGCGTGCGTCGTGCAGATGGTTCACGTATTCGTTTTGATAACAATGCAATCGTACTTTTGAATACAAAGCTTGAGCCAGTAGGTACACGTATCTTCGGCCCAGTAACGCGTGAATTACGTAGTGCACAATTTATGAAAATTGTGTCGTTAGCACCAGAGGTATTGTAATGCAAAAAATTAAATTAAACGATGAAGTAATTATCATCGCCGGTAAAGATAAAGGTTCTGTTGGTACAGTAACCAAAGTATTGGACGTCAAAGTTGTGGTTGAAGGTTTTAACATGGCTAAGAAACACGTTAGACCTAATCCAAATGCTGGCGTTACTGGCGGCATTGTTGATACTGAAATGCCTTTAGCAGTTTCTAATGTGGCTATTTATAATTCAGCCACTAAAAAGGCAGATAGAATTGGTGTGCGTACTAACAAAGACGGCAACAAGGAAAGATTTTTTAAATCAAACGGCGAAGCAATCGTTTGAGCAAGTTAAGGAAATATAAGCGTGTCTAGATTACAAGAACAATATAAAAAAGAGATTTTACCAGCTCTACAGAAAGAACTTGGTATGAGCAATGTTATGCAAGTTCCAAAAGTTGAAAAGATTACCATTAACATGGGTCTAGGCAGTGCATTGGGCGATAAAAAAGTCCTGCAAAGTGCATTGGAAGAAATGAGCCTTATTTCTGGCCAAAAACCAATGACCTGTAATGCACGTAAATCTGTAGCAAGTTTTAAATTAAGAGAAGGCAATCCGATTGGTTGTAAAGTAACTTTACGCAAGGAAAAAATGTATGAGTTCCTTGATCGTTTAGTGAGTATTGCCATTCCTCGTATTCGTGATTTCCGTGGTTTAAAACCCACTGCTTTTGACGGTCGTGGTAATTACAACATGGGGCTTACTGAGCAAATTGTATTCCCTGAAATTGATTTTGAAAAAGTAACTAGAGTGCGTGGTATGGATATTGCTATCACTACAAATGCACAAAGTGATGAAGACGCTAAGAAACTATTAGCAATGTTTAATTTCCCATTTAAGGATAAGTAGGATGGCTAAAAAGTCTATGATTAATAGAGACATCAAGCGTACAAAGCTGGTTGAAAAATACCGTACTAAGCGCCTTGAGTTAAAGAAAATTATTAAGAGTGTAAACGCTTCTGATGAAGAGCGTTTTCAAGCAAGTATTAAACTGCAAGCTCTACCACGTGATGCATCGCCAACAAGACAACGTGCTCGTTGTGGCTTGACAGGACGTCCGCACGGTGTTTATCGCAAGTTTGGTCTAGCGAGAACAAAATTAAGAGAGCGCACCATGAATGGTGAAGTGCCCGGTTTATCTAAAGCAAGTTGGTAGGAGGAAAATAATATGAGTATGTCTGATCCAGTTGCTGATATGTTAACTCGCATTCGTAATGCGCATGCGGTTGATAAAAAAGAAGTCAATATTCCAGCGTCAAATTTAAAGTCTGCTATTGCGAGCGTTATGCAGCAAGAAGGCTACATTGAATCGTTTGGTATTGAAGGCGAAGCGGCGAGCAAAACACTAATCCTTAAATTAAAATACTACGATAACAAACCAGTAATTGATTCATTGGAAAGAATTTCAAAGCCAAGTTTGCGCGTTTATGTAAAGAGTACTGAAATGCCAAGTGTTATGAATGGTCTAGGTATCGTTATTGTTTCAACACCTAAAGGTGTAATGACTGGACAAACTGCAGCTGCCCAAAATGTGGGTGGTGAAGTTTTGTGTAGCATTTCTTAAGTAGGGAGTTATAAGATGTCTAGAATTGCAAAAGAACCAATCGAAATTCCAGCTGGCGTTGAAGTGTCTTTAAATGGTTTAACAATGACGGCCAAAGGTACATTAGGCCAAATGCAGATGGATGTTCATCCGTCAGTGCTTATTACGACTGCAGAAAATATTTTGAAATTTGCTGTTGTTGATGTGGATAAAAAAGATGAAAGGAAGGCATGGGCACAAGCAGGTACTGCAAGAGCCAACACAGCTAACTTGATTCAAGGCGTCTCAACAGGTTGGGAAAAGAAACTAACCCTAATTGGCGTTGGTTATCGTGCAAAAGCGATGGGTAAAGTTCTTGATTTAACTTTGGGTTTTTCTCACCCAGTTAAGTATGCCTTACCGGAAGGTATTACGGCCGAAACACCTTCACAAACAGAAATTGTGGTGAAGGGTATGGACAAGCAAAAAGTAGGCCAAGCAGCGGCTGAAATTAGAGCTTATCGTCCGCCTGAGCCTTACAAAGGCAAAGGTGTTCGTTATGAAGATGAATACGTTGTGCGTAAAGAAGCTAAGAAGAAATAATTAATAAGGTAATTGTATGAAACTTTCTAAAAAACAAGCTCGTTTAAGAAGAGCAACCAAGTTTAGAGCAAAGCACGCTGATAAAGGCGTTGAGCGTTTATGTGTGCATAAAACTCCTCAACACATTTATGTGCAAATTATTAGCAGTTGTGGCACAAAAACCTTGGCTTCTGCATCGAGTTTAAAAGAAAAAAATGGCGGTAACGTAGCGGCAGCAACAAAGATAGGTGCTGAAATTGCAAAGGCAGCTAAAAAAGCGAAAGTAACAAAAGTCGCTTTTGATCGTTCCGGTTTTAAATACCACGGTCGCGTTAAAGCATTAGCAGATGCGGCAAGAGATGGCGGTTTAGACTTTTAAAAAAATTATAAAAATAGGCAACAATAATGGCTGAATATAAGAAAAATAATAATAACGACGATAACGATTACATTGAAAAATTAGTGAACATTCGTCGTGTTGTCAAAGTAGTTAAAGGTGGTCGTATCTTTGGTTTCTCAGCGTTAGCTGTTGTTGGCGACGGCAATGGTAAAGTGGGTTATGGTACTGGTAAAGCACGTGAAGTACCTGCTGCAATTCAAAAGGCTATGGACAAAGCTAAAAAAGCAATGAAGAGTGTACCGCTTAAAGACGGCACGCTTTATTATCCGATTACGTCCAATGTTGGCGCCGCTAAAGTTTACATGCAACCTGCATCAGAAGGTACGGGTGTTATTGCCGGTGGTCCAATGCGTAGTGTATTAGAAGCCGTTGGCGTGCATAACATATTAGCTAAATGTAATGGTACACGCAATCCTATTAGTGTTGTACGTGCTACTATTGAGGGTTTAACATCAATGTCTTCTCCACAGTCTGTTGCTTCTAAGCGCGGTAAAACCGTTGAACAAATTACCGGGGAAGCGTAATGGCTGAAGACAAGAAAGTGGTTAAAAAAGCAGCACCTGTAAAAAAATCCACAGCGAAGAAGCCAGCGGTTAAAAAAGCAGCACCTGTAAAAAAATCCGCAGCGAAGAAGCCAGCGGTTAAGAAAGCAGTCGCCGCCAAGAAGGCACCTGCAAAAGTAGCAGCGACTAAAACGCCAGTGGTGAAAGCACCTGTAAAAAAATCCGCAGCTAAAAATAACACAGTGAGTGTTACTTTGGTTAAGAGTTTTTACGGTCGTTTGCCAGCACACCGTGCAACGGTTGCAGGCCTTGGATTAAAGCGCATTAATCATACGGTAGAATTAGTTGATACGCCTGAAGTTAGAGGCATGATTAATAAAGTAGCTTACCTGCTTAAGGTAGAGGGTTAGAACATGAACATTATGCAATTAAATACAATTAGACCTGCAGAAGGTGAAAAAACAGACAGAAAACGCGTTGGTCGCGGTATTGGCAGTGGTTTTGGCAAGACTTGTGGCCGTGGACACAAGGGTCAAAAAGCGCGCTCAGGTGGTTTTAGTAAAGTTGGTTTTGAAGGTGGTCAAATGCCCCTACAACGTCGTTTACCTAAAGTGGGTTTCTCGTCAAGAGTGTCAATCATCACTTCACAAGTAACGTTATCTGAAATCAATAAACTAGACGAAACTGAAATTACAATCGATGTATTAAAGCAACACAATCTAGTAACTAAAAACATTCAACGTGTTAAAGTGATGCTTTCTGGTGAGATCACTAGAGCAGTAACATTAACAGGCATTAAAGCAACCAAAGGTGCGAAAGTGGCCATTGAAGCAGCTAAAGGCTCAGTGAACGAGTAAATTCTATGAGTCAACCACCCTTAGGCCTTTCACAAGATTTAACCAAACGCATCCTCTTTTTATTGGGTGCGTTAATCATTTTTCGCCTAGGCACGCACATTACCATTCCATTCATATCAGGCACTGCACTTGCTTCATTAGTACAAGACCAGCAAGGCACAATTTTAGATATGTTTAACATGTTCTCGGGCGGCGCATTGGAAAGACTGTCAATTTTTACGCTTGGCATTATGCCTTACATTTCATCGTCAATCATCATTACCTTAATGACCTCTGTGGTGCCAAAGCTCGAACAGCTTAAAAAAGAAGGTGAGACGGGCAAACGCAAGATTACTCAATACACACGTATGGGTACCGTGGTGTTGGCAGTTTTTCAATCTTACGGTATTTCGATTGCGCTGCAATCACAGTCAGCTGGCGGTGTTGCGTTAGTTACTCAAGGCGGCTTTACTTTTAGTTTAGTTACAGTTATTACGCTAACAACAGGTACTTTGTTCTTAATGTGGCTCGGTGAGCAGATTACTGAAAAAGGTGTCGGTAATGGCATTTCAATGATTATTTTTGCTGGTATTGTTTCAGGCCTTCCTTCGGCATTAGGCTCAACTTTATCACTTGTATCAACCGGTGAATTAACCGTAATTTTGGTGGTGATTCTTTTCGCTATGACCTTACTGGTCACTGCATTTGTGGTATTTATGGAGCGTGGGCAACGCCGTATCACCGTGAATTACGCCAAGCGTCAACAAGGTCGTAAAATGGTAGGCGGTCAAAGTTCGTACCTACCGCTTAAGATCAACATGGCGGGTGTTATTCCACCTATTTTTGCCTCAAGTATTATTTTATTCCCAGCAACGTTAGGTGGCTGGTTTTCACAATCAGAAGGTATGGGTTGGTTGGCAGATTTAACCGCCAGTATTTCCCCAGGACAGCCTTTGTACGTAATGTTTTACGGTTTGGCGATTGTGTTCTTTACATTTTTCTACACCGCTTTAACTTTTGACTCAAAAGACACAGCGGACAATTTACGTAAATCAGGCGGTTTTATTCCAGGCATTCGACCAGGACAGCATTCAGCAAATTACATTGATGCCGTGGTCTCTCGTTTAACAGCGTCCGGTGCAGTTTATATTACGGCTGTGTGTTTATTGCCAGAGTTTTTAATTTTATATTGGAACGTGCCATTTTATTTTGGCGGTACCAGTTTGTTAATCATCGTTGTTGTGGTGATGGATTTTATCGCACAAGCCCAGTCTCATTTAATGTCTAATCAGTACGAGTCGTTAATGAAAAAGTCGGGTCTAAACTAAAAAAAGGTAGTAGTTATGAAAGTAAGAGCATCGGTTAAAAAAATCTGTAACAATTGCAAGATCATTAAGCGCCATGGTGTGGTGCGTGTAATTTGTAAAGAGCCTCGTCATAAACAAAGACAAGGTTAATTGAGATTGACATTGAAAGACTCGCAACGTATAATTGCCGGTTTTTCGCGTTTTAATTTTTTTGTTGTTTTTCGAGGGAAAAATAGTACAGATTTGAGAGCAAAAAAAATAGGATATAAGGAAAATATAAATGGCTAGAATAGCAGGAATCAACATTCCAACAAATAAACACATTGTCATTGGCTTACAGTCAATCTTTGGTATCGGCGACACACGAGCAAAAGCAATTTGTGCAGAGCTTAAAATAGACCCAGCAACAAAGGTGTCTGATTTGGCTGAAGACCAGTTGGAATTGATTCGTGATGCAGTGGCTAAGTTTGAAGTTGAAGGCGATCTTCGTCGTCAAGTGTCGATGGACATTAAACGCTTAAAAGATTTAGGCTGTTATCGTGGTATTCGTCATAGAAAATCGTTACCACTTCGTGGTCAAAGAACCAAAACAAATGCAAGAACTCGCAAGGGTCCTCGCCGTTTAATTAAATAATTACAGGTAAATAAATAATATGGCCAAGGTAGTAACAAAAAAGAAGTCAAAAAAGATTGTTTCTGACGGTATTGCGCATATTCATGCGACATTTAATAACACCATTGTAATGATTACTGATCGCCACGGCAACGCTGTTTGTTGGGCAACTGCAGGTGGATCTGGTTTTAGGGGTTCTAGAAAATCAACACCATTTGCTGCACAAGTTGCTGCTGGTAGCTGTGGTGAAAAAGCATTAACATTTGGCATGAAAAACTTAGAAGTTCGTGTTAAAGGTCCAGGTCCTGGTAGAGATTCTGCGATTCGTGGTCTCAATGCACAAGGGTTAAAAATTCAATCAATTACAGATGTAACGCCAATCCCTCATAACGGTTGTCGTCCTTCTAAGAAACGTAGAGTATAAGGATAAATTATGGCTAGATATACTGGACCAACTTGTAAATTAGCCCGTCGTGAAGGCACGGACTTATTTTTAAAAAGCGGTATTAGATCGTTAGATTCTAAATGTAAGATCACTCAACTTCCAGGTATGCACGGTGCCAATGCCCGTCGTCAAAAGGGTACTGAGTACGGTTTGCAATTACGCGAAAAACAAAAAGTAAGACGTATTTACGGCATTTTAGAAAAACAATTCCGTCTGTATTACAAAAAAGCCTCTCAGAAAAAAGGCTCTACGGGCGAAAATTTATTATCATTACTTGAGTGTCGCCTAGACAACGTAGTGTATCGCATGGGTTTTGCTTCTACTCGTGCTGAAGCCAGACAATTGGTTTCGCACAAATCAATCCTAGTGAATGGAACAATTGTTAATATCCCTTCGTATCAAGTGAGTGCTAACGATGAGATATCCATTAGAGAAAGATCTAAAAAACAAAGTCGTATTCAGTTGGCCATCGAGCTAGCAGAGCAATCCGGTCAATCAGAATGGGTTGACGTAGATAGCAAAGCACTTAAAGGTGTGTTTAAAAATGTTCCTCTTCGTGATGATTTATCATCAGACATCGAAGAACATTTAATTGTTGAACTGTATTCAAAATAGGGAATTAATTATGCAAGGAAATGCAAGAGATTTTTTAAAGCCAAAATTAGTAGAGTCTGTTGAGACTTCAAACAACGAATACAGAGTTATTCTTGAGCCGCTAGAAAGAGGCTTTGGTTATACATTGGGCAATGCACTCAGAAGAACGTTACTGTCTTCTATGGTGGGTTCTGCAATTACCGAAGTGGCTATTGATGGTGTAATGCACGAATTTTCAACCATTGACGGTGTGCAAGAAGATGTACTGGACATCTTACTAAACCTTAAAGAGGTTTCAGTTTCATTAAACACAGCAGAAAATGCAGAAGTGGTTATTGATAAAAAAGGCCCTTGTAAAATCACAGTGGCTGACATTGAAGCAAACGGTACTGATGTAAGTGTGTTTAATCCTGAAAAAGTGATTGCCACAGTGAATGACGGCGGACACATTCGCATGACACTCAAGATCGGCACAGGCATTGGCTACGATACTGCAGTTGCTCGTGACGATGAAGCATCAACCATTGGCGGTATGCAGTTGGACGCAAGCTTCTCTCCAATTAAGCGTGTTAGTTTTACGGTAGAAGCGGCTCGAGTAGAACAAAAGGTAAACCTTGACAAGCTTAACATTAACATTGAAACCAATGGATCGGTGAATGCAGAAGTGGCCATTAAACGCGCGGCAACCATCTTGCAAGACCAACTATCTTCATTCGTCGAATTAGAGCAAGTAGTTGTTGAGCCAGCATTGCCAGTTTCTGAAGACTTCCCACAAATCTATTTATCAGCAGTGGATGAATTAGAGCTAACGGTACGTAGTGCAAACTGTTTAAAAGCAGAGCAAATCTACTACATTGGTGATTTAATTCAGAAATCTGAGCAAGATTTACTAAGAACACCTAATTTAGGTCGTAAATCACTTAATGAAATCAAAGAAGTACTAACTGAAAAAGAGTTAGACCTTGGCACAGTCATTGAAAACTGGCCACCAGTTGACTTAATGAACGAATAGGACAAAGACAATGAGGCACAGAAAGTCAGGAAAACAACTAAACCGAAACGCTTCTCACAGAAAGGCGATGTTTAAAAATATGGCAAATTCATTGTTTTTACATGAAACAATTAAAACCACTTTGCCTAAAGCAAAAGAGCTTAGACGTGTTGTTGAGCCGTTAATTACCAAAGCGAAGAACGACAGTATTGCTAATCGTCGTAATGCGTTTTCTAAATTACGTGATGATGCATCTGTGGCAAAGCTATTTACTGAGCTGGGCCCATTTTACAAAGACCGCCCTGGTGGTTACATTCGTATTCTTAAAGCTGGTTTTCGTACTGGCGACAAAGCACCAATGGCCATTGTTCAATTGGTTGACTTCGACAGTTCTGGTTCTGCCAATGCAGATTCTAAAGATTCATAAAGGAAAAATTCATGCCATCAATTAAATTAAGAGAGAACGAACCCTTTGATATTGCACTACGTCGTTTCCGTCGTTCGTGCGACAGGGCCGGTGTAATCACCGACGTTAGAAAAAAAGAATTTTTTGAGAAGCCAACGTGGGTTAACAAGCGCAAAAAAGCAGCTGCAGTTAAGCGTACTCATAAAGAAATGGCTAAAAATCGCGTTCACCGTAAACGCATGTATTAAGAAAAAACACTCTCTCTACACAGTACACACCATTATGTCCGAGCTAAAAGCACGCATCACTGAAGACATGAAATCAGCGATGAGGGCGAAAGACAAAGATACCCTCAAAGCGATTCGCATGATTCTAGGGGGCAGTCAAACAAAAAGAAGTTGACGATCGCATCGAACTTAACGATGCACAAGTGATGGCCGTTATTCAAAAAATGGTTAAACAACGCAAAGATTCAATTTCACAATTCAAAGACGCAGGGCGTACTGATTTGGTCGATGTCGAAGAAGCTGAATTGGTTATTATCAATAACTACATGCCAGAGCAACTCTCAGAAGCAGAAGTTGCAGCTGCAGTAGACAAAGCCATTGCCGATTCTGGCGCTTCTTCCATGCAAGACATGGGCAAACTAATGGGCTTATTAAAAGGCCAATTAGATGGCAAAGCTGACATGGGTGCAGTTTCCGGTTTAATTCGCGCTAAACTCTCTTAAAAAATATTACTTATTTGACTATTTAAGTCAAAAATTTAGCAAATTTTGCTAATTAACCTCTAAAAAATCATTAAATTTATCTAAAAATAGTATTTTTAGGCTATTTATCCCTATATTTTTCATACTTTTTGTTAAAAAATGCATATTTATATCAATTTTAGGTGGTTTTTAGTGTAATTTTGGCTAAAAACAGTGATTATTGGTGTTTTTTAGTGAAAAACGGTCATTCGTAAAATTTGCCAATTTTTTGGTGAAATCCTTTTGCCCTGAACGTAGTGAGGAAATACTCTTGGGGTGCGAAAATCACAGATTTTCTCTTTAGGCTCTGGTGCTTTTTCTGCTCATCAGACAAAGTATTAGGTTCTCAAAGAGCAAATAGAATATTTGCGAAAAAGAATTTTTAAGAAAGATTTTACTTAATTATTGTAATTTTTTGTTTTACAATGACAACATTAAACCTGAGGTTGTTATGAAATTATTACTAAGTTTTTTACTCATTACTAATATTGCATTTGCACAAGTGGTGCCAGATTATGCCAAAGAAGCACGTTGGGCGAGCTTTATTGAAGACGGCCTAATGGATGGCGATGTGGTTTTATTAAAGGCTAATGACCATGAATTTTTAGCTATTTATACTGAGTCTGAATCCGATACCAAACAAACCGCAGTTGTTGTTCATGGCTTGGGTGTGCATCCTGATTGGCCTCAAGTTATTCAGCCGCTTCGGGTGGCGCTGACTGAGAGAGGCTTTAATACCTTATCAATCCAAATGCCGGTATTAGAAAATGGCGTGGGATCTGAAGGTTATGTACCTTTATTTGCAGATGCAGATAATCGAATTAATTCAGCAGTGAACTACCTAACAGCGCAAGGCTTAGAAGCTAACGTGTTGATTGCCCATAGTTTGGGTAGTGTGATGTCAACGCATTATCTGGCGAATAATCAACATCCATTTAAGCGTTATGTGGGTATTGGCATGCCAAAAACAACAGCTCAATATTTGAGAAAAATTAATATTCCAGTATTGGACTTGTATGGCAATGATGACATCCCTTCGGTGTTAAATGGGACAAAGCTTAAAGCACAGCAATCAAAACACAATTCAAACTACACTCAAATAGAGGTAGGTGCTGATCATTTCTTTAACGATAAGGATGATTTGTTAATTGATACAATTAGTGCGTGGTTGAAATAGTATCACTACTTTTTCTGGGTGCTTTTTCTGGGTTTATTGCCGGCCTTTTGGGCGTGGGTAGCGGGCTGATTATGGTGCCGGCTTTACTGTATTTATTGGCCGGCAGCACTGATCAGACTGTGCTCATGCACACAGCTGTTGGCACATCACTTGCAGCGATGGTTTTTACGTCAATATCTAGTGTTCTAGCGCACCATCAACACGGCGCGATTCATTGGCACAATTTTAAAAAACTAACACCGACTATTTTACTGGGTGCTTTTAGNGGTGCTTTATTGACTAAGGTAATGAGTTTTGACTTTATGCGAATATTTTTTGCACTATTTGAATTTATCGTGGCTGCGATTATGTATTTTGGGTTGAGTAGTTCAGCCCATATAGATAATTTGAGTAAATGGATGTGGCGTATAACGGGTTATATTATCGGGCTTATCTCAGCTATTTTGGGCATTGGCGGCGGCACCATGACCACGCCATTTTTNACTTATAATAATGTTGATATTAAAAATGCCATCGCCACCTCAGCGGCAGTGGGTATGCCAATTGCCGTTGCTGGTGCGTTGGGTTTTATTGTGGCCGGTTGGAACGTTGAGAGTGCCACAAGTGGGTTGGGGTTTATTCATGCCAAGGCATTAGTTAGTATTGTAATTGTGAGTGTGTTGTTCGCACCGCTGGGCGCTAAGGTTGCTCACCGTGTGGACGGTAAAAAACTGAAAAAGTTCTTTGCCTTGTTCTTGGCTTTTCTTGGAATGGCCGTATTGTCTTTTTAGAACTTATGTAACAGGCAAGGCCTGTTACATATTAACCTTGCCAAGGCGCTGCAAGATCGTGATTTACGTCCAAATGGTCGAGTATTCTAGCGACGACAAAATTGACTAAATCCTGAATGCTGTTT
>AJXC01001303.1_pt1 | contig 15703 bp, 21 predicted proteins | sample 404948 | NCBI WGS metagenome assembly AJXC01 (sample SAMN02954314, study PRJNA77837) | marine metagenome | biome: aquatic; feature: Guaymas Basin Hydrothermal Plumes; material: sea water; isolation source: Guaymas Basin Hydrothermal Plumes and Background water depths 1600, 1775... ... | reverse complement strand
TAAATTAAACTCATAATATTAGAAGTTGATTGTTTTTACAACTATAAAATTACATGATCGCNCCCATCTGGTCTCTATCCAGGACCAAGGCGGCGATGAATACCTCCCATCGATTCATTTCAGTGGGAAAAATTTCACCGCTTGTTTAAATTAAACTTATAATATTTGAAATTGATTGTTTGTACAACTATAATNTTAGAAGTTAGTTGTTTATGAAAGCACNGTATTAGAAGTTGATTGTTTTTACANCAATTTTATGAGAAATTGGTTGGCAAATCTGTTTGGAACGGCTTTTTTTGCGTTTTTTTTCATTTAAATGATCATATGAAATGTTCAAAGGATTGTTAAAACTTGTACTTCCATCAATAAATTTTTTAGGGCGGCAAAATCGGATTGACGAGATTGAATCCCTCAGGTCTTTTGTTTCAAGCCGGTCCAGTTATGTGGCGCAGGTCAGTCTTTATGGATACCTCAAAGCCCGGGCCGGTACGCGGTATGTAGATCTGATCAAGGAACCGCTTTTCGCATCCTCTATGAAAACCGCGCGTAACCGGATTTTTTTTGCCTGCCTGATGGATTTGACCCTCCATGTGCTCAAAACAATTCATGCCCGAAAAAAACAGAATTTTCAAAATTTAGATCCATTTACCCGTCAATTTTTTATCCAAACCCTGGCCAAAGCCCCTGAAGAGGTTTTTGAAAGCCTGGAACGCGAGGAAGTCATCCTGGAGTTCGAGAAACACTTGAGTAGACATAACTGGTCCGGTACTGATGATTCCCATGAAGCTTTTTCCGGAAGCCGATCTGCCATGTTGGAATGGGCACCGGTTGTGGAAGAATTCAAGATCCAGGACGAGGAAATCGTCTCGAATTCGATTCATTTCAAATGGCTGCGGGTCTGCCAGGAATTTGAAAAACTGACGGACTTTGAAAAGATCCGGCTTGAAGCGAATCCAGATCTTCCTGATCTAGAGAATGAAGTCCCGGAAGGTCTGTGAAAGCTCCGAATTGGGGTCTATAGTGGCCCCAATAAATGAGACAATGTGCTAAGGTGTATATTCAATTAAAAAAGGAGTATAGTGGACCCCAAAAATGAGACAGTATGTTGAAGGTGTATTTTCAATCAACAGGAGATACCGAATGGACTGATTTTGCATTTGTACTGATCACCNGAATAATAGCTTATCACGGCATCAGTTATAGAGATGTTGAAGGGGAGCGTGAATTGGTACACCTCTTTTTTGGCTGCATTGCATTATTTTATGGAATCTGGGTTTTAGGCAGGGATATTCTCGGTGTTCTCTAGTCTTATTCAGTTGAAATAGTCAAAAAACCACGTCATTTCGAGCAATGCGAAAAATCTTGTATAGGCAAAAACTATAATATCATTAAGATTTCTCCTTACGCTCAAAATAACAAAGTGGATTCCAGTTTTTTACTATAAAGGCTGGTCTGAATAGTTAATCATTTTTTCGGGAAGCAATGATTTTAAAAACAACGGAGAACGCCTCTGGGACTCGCTGATGGAAATGGCTACAATCGGCCCCGGAGAACGCGGCGGGAGCCGCCGACTTGCACTCACTGACTTTGATATCGAGGGACGCAACCTCTTCCGGAAGTGGGCGGATGAGGCAAGCTGTACATTTCGTATGGACACCATGGGAAATATTTTCGCCCGCAGAAATGGGAAAAATCCGGAAGCGCCCCCGGTATTGGCCGGAAGTCATCTTGACACTCAGCCATCCGGAGGAAGATTTGACGGAATTCTCGGGGTGCTTGGTGCACTTGAGGTTGTCCGTTCCCTGAACGATCTCAGGATTGAAACCGAAACTCCAGTCGAAATCGTAGTCTGGACCAACGAAGAGGGAGCGCGTTTTCCACCTGCGATGATGGGCTCAGGTGTTTTCACAGGTATTTTTGATCAGTCCGAAATCTACACGCATCTGGACCCTGACGGCTTTACAGTTGAGGAGGAGTTACGACGAACAAAACAGTTGGGTGATACACCCTGCAAGAGTTTTCCGATCCGGGCTTATTATGAACTGCATATCGAACAGGGGNCAATACTGGAGGCAGAGAACACAAGCATTGGTGTGGTCACTGGTGGTCAGGGGGCGTTACTGGACACACATTACTCTGCATGGACAAGGTTCCCACGCAGGCACCACGCCGATGCACTTCCGCAAAGATCCCATCATGGGCGCTTCCCGAATTATAACGGGACTGCGTGAAATTGTGCTGAAGCAGCCGGGAGCAGTAGGTACAGTCGGACGCCTGGAGACTAAACCTGCATCGATCAACTCTATTCCCGGACAGGTCTTTTTCACAGTTGATACCAGGCATCCTAACGAAGAAATCCNNGNAAACATAAATCTGGATTTGAAAAATTTAGTCAAACTTCTAATTTGCTCAGAAGAAGGACTTGAGAATGAGTTCTCAATTATCTGGAAAGCCCCAACCATNAATTTTCATGAAGAGTGTGTTACAAAAGTCAGGAATGCTGCAGAATCTCTTGGATACAGTCATCGCGATATCGTTTCCGGAGCAGGTCACGATGCCTGTCAGATGAGCCACATTGCCCCTACAGGGATGATATTTATTCCATGCGAAGGAGGACTCAGCCACGATGAAGCCGAAAACACCACGCCCGAACAAGTAGCTGCAGGAGCAGATGTATTGCTAAATTCAATTCTTGCAAGCGCAAACCACTAAATTTAAAAAGGATGAGTATGAACTTTTATTAAAAAAGTTTTTACTTACTAAAATTTCTGAAACTTTTACTGTCTGTGGATAAACTTGAAACATTTGAAGTTTCCGGGGCTCCGGAAGATATCGGTTTTGAGATTGGACAAATCGATGCCGATTTGATTCAAAAACAAGTACTTCAGCTTGCAGAATTTCGTGAAACTGAACGAACATGGCAGGACAGCAGCTATTTACAGGAACTGCTTACTGCGGCTCGATACTTTTTACCGGAACATGTTTTGGAGTTAGAAGGTATGGCCAGAGGCGCACAGGTCGAGTATGAAACACTCTTGATCTGGAACTGCCGTGGTGATCTGCCACTATCCGATGACGCAATTCCGGAATCCGCGAAACATTCTCCTGAAGACTGCACAACCCTCCTTTATNCTGCAGCAAAAAGTTCTGTTACAGTAATCGCCCACAATGAAGACGGACCACCGGANCTGGATGGACATTGCTCCTGGTTCAGTGTCAGACAGGAAAACGGTTCAAAGTTTTCCACTTTCCATTATCCCGGAATGCTGCCGGGTCANACGCTTTCCGTAAATTCGCATGGATTGGTGCAGACGATCAATAATATCCGGGTTGATGACCTCCAATCCGGAATTCCCCATTGGTGTTAAATGATTAAAGAAAATGCAGAAGTTGTTGTTGTTGGAGGTGGAGTTATTGGAGTTTCANTAGCCTATGGAATGGTAAAAAAGGGAGCAAAAGTGATCCTTATTGATAAGGTTGATAACCGACTAACAGCATCTCGCGGAAACTTCGGTCTGGTNTGGNTTCAGGGGAAAGGCAAGGGCATGCCGCGTTATGTTGAATGGTGTATTGAAGCTATAGAAAGGTGGCCTGAGTTTGCTGAAAATCTTGAGGCTGAGACCGGTTTTGATCTGAACTACGAAAAAACAGGAGGCTTGGAAATCTGTCTCGGAGAAGAAGAGCATCAAGAACGTGTCAATTTTATTGAAGAAATGAGTCAGGCATCAAGGAGCGGTCGTTATGACTGTGAAATGATTAGTAGAAAAGAGCTGCAAGGTATGCTCCCAAAAATAAAACTTGGAAAGGAGGTTAGTGGAGCCTCATTCTGTTCTCATGACGGATGTGTAAACCCACTAAATCTTCTTAAAGCTATGAACACTTCATTCCAGCAGAAAGGAGGGGGTTATAGACCCGAACAATCTGTTCAAAAAATTGAATGTAGTTCAAATGATTTCAAGATAGAAACGGGAACGCATAGTTTCAACGCCAAAAAACTTGTCATAGCATGTGGTTTGATGACAACCAAATTAGCCGGGATGGTTGGTATGAAGGTCCCCGTCATACCGGAAAGGGGGCAAATACTTGTGACGGAACGTACTTCCCGAGTGTTTAGTTATCCTACTGTAGAAATCAGACAAAATTATGATGGTAGCTTTATGCTTGGTTCTTCGCATGAAGCTGTTGGCTACAACATAGAAACTTCATATGAAGTTCTCCAGAACATTGCTAAGCGAGCTATTCGAATATTACCAAGTCTGAAAAATTTGCAACTGATCCGTAGTTGGGCCGCTCTCCGTGTCCTTACACCTGATCAAAAGCCAGTTTATTTGGAATCCGATCAGTACCCGGGCGCACATGCAATAACTAGTCACAGTGGAGTGAGTTTGGCTTCAATTCATTCGAGTATTCTTGTTGAGTGGATACTTGAAGAAAGAATACCACCAGGATTTACAGCCTTTCATCCTAAGAGGTTCAATGTTCAAGAAGCAATATGAATCGCATGAGACCGTCAGTATCATTTTCGAGGGGAAGAACCTTGATGTGGAAATAGGGCAAACGGTTGCGTCGGCTATACTGGTTGGCGGGAATATGGTTTTCAGATCTTCAGTTGTCAGTGGGGAACCAAGGGGACCCTATTGCATGATGGGAGTATGTTTCGAATGCCTGCTTGAAATCGACGGAATTCCAAATCAGCGGGCTTGTATGATTCCAGTTAGGGAAGCAATGAAAATAAAAAGACAAAAAAAACAAAGAGTGAATAGTATAAGAGCTCCGAAATTCGATTNCGTGTCTCAGATTGGCGCAGGGCCAGCAGGAATGGCAGCTGCGATCACCGCACGAGCTCATGGACTCAGCGTTCTTGTTCTGGATGAACAGCCCTCCGCAGGAGGTCAGATTTTCCGTAACATAGAATCACTGGAGGCAACGCGTAATTCTGAATTCAGTAAACTAGGTCAAGAGTATGAATTCGGAAGTTCCTTGGTCAGGCGGTTCAAAAAGTGTGGGGCTAATTACTTCACTGATAGATCCGTATGGCAAATAGACAAAAATCTGCAGATACACCATGTTTCCGCTTCTGCCTCTAAAAGTAATTCCGTCAATTCGCATTGCCAAGCAAAACGTCTCCTTATCGCGGTCGGCGCTATGGAACGCCCCATGCCTCTGCCTGGTTGGACTATCCCGGGAGTTATGCCTTGTACTGCAGTGGACGTACTGTACAAGAGTTCTGGATTAATACCAGATGGGGAAGTTGTACTAGCCGGAAGCGGTCCTTTGTTGTTGCTCATAGGTTGTCGTCTGCTTGATGTTGGAGTACACGTCTCTGCATTTCTGGATACCAGCATGAATGGGGCACTCCTAAAAGCATTACCGTTATTACCAAATGCTCTAAGATCTCATAANTATCTGACTAGGGGGTTATCTTTGCTATGGAAAATTCGAAAAGCTGGTATTCCTTTTTATTCTGGAATTCAAAATATTGAGGCCTTGGGGACCTCGAAGCTTGAAAAGGTTCGTATCGGTAAATCGGGAAAGTTCTTTGATGTTACAGCCGATCTTTTGCTTCTGCATAATGGGGTAGTTCCCAATGTACAGATAACCAGAAATTTAGGATGTGAACACAGTTGGTATGATGTCCAGAGGTATTGGGAACCGATAGTCGATGATTGGGGGAATACCAGTGTGGATCATGTTTCAATTGCAGGAGACTGTGGCCGTGTAGCAGGTGCAGCGATATCTGAAGTTTCAGGNCATTTAGCTGCTTTGGAAACCGTTTATCAGCTTGGCGTAATTTCAAAAGTTGAAAGAGACAATCTTTCTCAACCTCACCGCATTGAATTGGCTAGGCACAAGCATGTCCGTCCTTTTTTGGTACTAAACTTTTTCAGTCCTAGTAAGACATGGTTGGTTCCAGAAAATGATAAAACCCTTGCTTGTCGCTGTGAAGAAGTGAANGTGAGTGAAATTCGAGAAACAGTNCGGATGGGAATCAAAGATCCAGACAGCCTCAAGTCTATGACACGTTGTGGTATGGGTTATTGTCAGGCCAGAATGTGCGGTCTTACCGTCTCTGAGATAATTGCTGAAGAAAAAAAAGTCTCTCCAGAAGAGATTGGGTATTTTAAGGTTCGCTCTCCCATCAGGCCGATCACACTTGGACAACTTGCGGAAATAGACTGAACAGGACTGTTAAGTCATATTCTTTTAATAATAATTTTTCTTGACATTTATTTTACTGAGAGTTAGCGTGAATCGTCGGTTTGTGAGAACTTCTTTGATTTTTTACGGAAGCCCCCGGGCATAATATGAAATTTGTTCCGTTTGGGACAATTTTAATTCTTTAACCCCAAAGGAGAAATTGGATAACCGCAATACTGCACTGGTAGTGGAAGAACTGCATAAGTATTTTGGCAGTGAAGAAGTTCTCAAAGGCATTTCGCTGGAAGCTAGTGAAGGTGACGTGATTGCAATGGTTGGTGCCAGCGGTTCCGGAAAAAGCACTTTTCTACGCTGCGTAAATTTGCTGGAAATTCCAACCAGCGGGAAAATCTTTGTGCGCGGTGAATTGATTCGCATGAAACAGGACCGCTATGGAGTCACTGTTCCGGAAGATCTAAAACAGGTTGAACGTATTCGTACTCGGCTGGGTATGGTTTTTCAGCAGTTCAATCTTTGGTCTCACATGACGGTTTTGGAAAATGTAATCGAAGCGCCTGTGCATGTCCTCAAAATGGNCAAAATTGAAGCCATTGAGCGAGCTGAAGAATTGTTGCATAAGGTCGGAATACACGATCGGATTAACTATCATCCGGCGCACCTTTCAGGAGGCCAGCAGCAGCGGGTTGCAATTGCAAGAGCGCTTGCTATGGAACCGGACATGCTTCTTTTTGACGAACCGACTTCTGCTCTTGATCCGGAACTTGTGGGGGAGGTTTTGCGCGTGATACGTCAGCTTGCAGAAGAGGGGCGGACAATGATTGTGGTAACGCACGAAATGGATTTCGCCAAGGATGTCTCATCAAGAGTGGTCTTTCTGCATGAAGGCAGCATCGAAGAAGACGGTCCGCCAGGGGAAGTGTTTAATAACCCTTCCTCAGAACGGTTTCGACAGTTTGTTTCAAAATATGTCGAGCAGTAATATTAGGCCATTCAGGCTTAATCTGGAAAAATTTATAGTAAGTTTTTCCAGCAAATTGTTAATCATTTCTAAATGGAGTGACTTATGAAAAAGTTAATTGCAGTGGCCGTATTGGCCATGATGATACTGGGAACAAGTGTTTCCGCAAATGAATGGAATAAAATTCGTATTGGTGTTGAGGGTGCTTACCCTCCATTCAGCAAGGTAGAGAAGGATGGGACCCTGGTAGGTTTCGACATTGATATCGCTATGGCACTATGCGAGGAAATTGGTGCTGAATGTGTTCTAGTTCCACAGGACTGGGACGGCATCATCCCAGCTTTGTTGGCCCGCAAATATGATGCGATCATAGCATCCATGTCGATCACAGAAGAGCGTAAAAAGAAAGTCGCTTTCTCGGAAAAGTATTACAACACCCCAGCTAAGTTTGCACGCAAAAAAGGCTCCGGTATCACGATTTCCAAGGCAGGTCTGAAAGGCAAAACCATTGGAGTTCAGCGAGCGACTACTCATGATAACTTCATTACCGGAGAGTTTGGTGACAGCGTTGAAATCAAGCGTTACGGGACTCAGGATGAAGCCTATCTCGACGCGATTGCTGGACGTGTTGACCTGCTTCTTGCAGATTCAATTGCGATGGATGATGGTTTCCTGAAAACCGATAAAGGCAAAGGTTGGGAGTTTGTAGGGCCTGGCTATTCTGATCCAAAATATTTTGGTGTTGGTGCCGGTATCGCCGTGCGTAAAAGTGACGGTGAATTAGCGAAACTTTTCAGTTTAGCTATTAAAGTCATTCGCTCTAATGGTGTTTATCATATGATTAACGGCAAATATTTTGCCTTTGACGTTTACTAAGATTTATCTTGGTTGAGGTTTACAATAATACTCCATAGAAGCCTCTAACAAGTCAGATATACTCTCTTATTTTGCCACGGAATTCGAGGATTCCGTGGCCTTCCTTTTTTTCCCTCACACAATTCAGAAATGTTTGATTTACATGGCTATTTCCCGATGATTCTGGAAGGAATGGTACTGACCGTAGAAGTTGCCTTAATTTCCCTTTTAATTGCTGTCATTCTTGGTTTCTTTGGAGCTATAGCCAAGCTCTCCAAATCCAGGATTGCCCGGAGCACCGCAACTGTTTATACCACTCTGATCCGAGGAATTCCTGATTTGGTACTGATGACCATTATTTTCTATGGTGGTCAAATCATTGTCAACAATATTGGAGACTCACTGGGTTGGGACTACATAGACATCAGCCCTTTTGTTGCCGGAACCCTCACAATAGGTTTTATTTTTGGAGCATACATGACCGAAACGTTTCGTGGTGGAATCATGGCGGTTTCCAGAGGTGAAATTGAAGCGGCTCTTGCCTTTGGAATGCCAAGCTGGAAAGTTTTTTTACGCATTACATTACCACTGATGGTACGCCACGCTTTGCCCGGATTCGGAAATAACTGGATGGTTCTGGCCAAAACGACTGCTCTCGTTTCAGTGATTGGATTGCACGACATGATGTACAATGCAGGTGTTGCTGGAGGGGCCACTCGACAGCCTTTTACTTTTTTCCTGGTGGTTGCGCTAATGTTTTTGAGCATTACCGGGCTATCTGACCTTGGTTTACGTTGGGCCAATCGTCGTTTCAGTGTTGGGGTACGCAAGGTTTGAATCATGGATTATAATGTTATTATTGACAATCTCCCGCTTTATTTGAATGGACTTTGGGTTACAATCCAGTTGGTCGTGATCGCCCTAGTCTCAGGATTTGGATTAGCAGTTCCTTTAGCCTTGATGGCTGTTTCAAGAACCTCATTATTGAGATTTCCTGCAAAGACTTATATTTATTTCTTTCGGGGAACACCGTTATTGGTGCAGATGTTCTTGCTCTATTACGGTATGGGCCAGTTTGAAGCAGTTCGTGAAAGCGTGCTCTGGATAATTTTCAAGGAAGCATATTGGTGTGCCATTACAGCTTTTGCCCTGAATACTGCTGGGTACACTGCAGAAATATTACGGGGTGCAATTGAACAAACACCATTCGGCGAAACCGAAGCAGCCCACGCTTGTGGCATGTCAAAAAGCACGATGTATCGCCGCATTATCCTTCCCGGTTCCTTCCGGCGTGCTTTACCGGCTTATGGCAATGAAGTTATTTTTATGTTGCATGGAAGTGCTCTGGCTGGAGTGATTACGATTGTTGATCTGTTTGGTGCAGCAAAAATTGTAAATTCCAGATATTTTGTACCCTTTGAGTCGTTCATCACAGCAGGGTTCTTCTATCTGTGCTGCACTTTTTGTATAGTCTGGTTTTTCAAGTGGGTTGAAAAACACTGGTACGCACATTTGCGGCCAAGAATTTCCTGAACTGTATACGTAATACCTCAATTAGAGTTTTCATCTTACCAAGAAAATAGAATCACAATGGCGGCTAAGATCATTTCTACACAACCAAAAAACGACAACAGTTGCGGTTGGATTAAACAACTGCCGCGTCGCAGGAGCCGGCCTTCTCTTTCCGGTGAACAGCATGCGGATTGGGTTGTTCTTGGTGCGGGCTACACAGGACTTGCCGCGGCTCGGCAATTGTCGATTTTGCATCCTCAGTCACGTATAATTCTTTTAGAAGGCCAAAACGCAGGCGAAGGTTCAAGTGCCAGGAATTCCGGATTTCTGGTAGATTCGATTCTAAATGAAGGTCATTTTTCTGCATCCAATCTTGAGGAGTATCGGAAAAAGTATGATATCAAACATGCCGGAGTGGAAGCAGTTAAGCGGTTGGTAGCTGAACTGGACATTGACTGCGATCTGGAAGCAAATGGGAAAATTCATGCTACAGCAGTTAAGGATCATGAGAAAAAACTGCTGAATTTCAGCAAGTTGTTGTCAGAGCTGGAACTGAAACATAAAATTCTTGAAGGTGAAGAACTACACCAGCGACTCGGCAGTTCTTATTACTGTATGGGATTATGGACGGAGGGCGGCATATTGCTGCAGCCAGCCAAACTCGCACGCGGTATGTTAGAAAATTTACCGGAACAAGTGGAGTTATATGAAAATTCTCCGGTCTTAAATTGGCGAAAACGGAGCCATACAAAAGACTACCAATTGTATACGCCCTCGGGGCAGGTGACCTGTCAAAAACTGATTGTGACGGTGAATAGTTTTATGGCCAGTTGTGGCGTAAAATCGAATCGGACATTCCCCCTCACGCTGACTGCCAGCATGACTCGCCCATTGACCGAAAAAGAAGATGAATCTATTGGTCGGCCGGCTCCATGGGGAGTGTTGTCCGCTCAATCAATGGGAGCCACTGTCCGTTTAACAAATGATCGACGGATTTTAATGCGTAACACTGTTGAAGCATGGCCGGCAATAAATATGAAATTCACCGATTTAAAGACCCGTAAAGCGAAACATTTAGAGGGACTGAAACGGCGTTTCCCCAGTCTTGGTGGTGATTTGTTTGAATCCACCTGGTCGGGCACGATTTGTATAAGCGGAAATAACGCGCATGTGTTTACAGAAGTAGAATACGGTATGTACGCTGCAGGCTGTTATAATGCCAGCGGAATTGGTTTGGCCGTTTTATTCGGAACCGAAATTGCCAACCTTGCCAGCGGAAACATGACCGACTCAATTGCGTTGATCCAAACTAACTCAAAACCAATGCTGCTTCCTCCACAACCTTTTCTTCGCTGGGGAGTCGGTTTGCGTCTCCTGCGGGACCGCTTTTTGGCGCGGCAAGAGCAATAATGACCTCATTTTGAAAATTGCGCATTTAGACGTGAAATATTTTTAATGAAGTGCTATACTTTATTGTTTTATTTACCCATAAACCTTTAAAGGAGTTTATTAGATGTTTCCATTTGAATCAGTTGCGTATGCCCAATCTGCGGGAGAGGCGTCTTCACAGAGCCCATTTTTCCAATTTATCCCACTTGTATTAATCCTAGGAGTTTTCTGGTTTCTAATTATCCGTCCACAACAAAAAAACAGAAATCACACCAGCAAATGGTAGACAACCTTAACAAGGGTGACAAGGTTGTCACAAACGGTGGAATCTTTGGAACAATAGTAAAAGTGGGAGACGACCGGATTACACTTGAAATTGCAAGTAAGGTGCAGATCAACATCGAGCGGCAGCAAGTCTCCAGAATGGATAAAAAATCCGGTGTAAACAAGGATGATGAAGAAGATGATTCTAAAGGAGAAAAAAGTGGCAAAAAAGGAATAAAGAACGCTGAAGAATTGAAAAAGTTAGCCCTAAATAATAATAAATCTATAACCAGAAATTATGGACATTAAACTTAAAGGATCCATCATACTCGTTGTCTTGCTTGGAGCACTTTATTATGCTTTCCCTACGTACAGAGCCTACCAGCCGGGTGTAGATCCGCAGACTGTGGACAACAAGGTAAATCTTGGTCTTGATTTACAAGGCGGTATGTACCTTGATATTGAAATACAGGTAGATGAAGCGGTTAAGGAAATTTTACGCAGAACAGCCCTTGAGCTGGAAGATTTGCTGATTGACGAACAGGTTGATTTTGTTGAGGTACGTCAAGCAACAAATTCCCTGATTCTGGAAATGGAAGCCCGGCAAAAAAATAAATTTGGAAATTGCTCCCTACGATCGTTTCCTGGAGCAGTTTGATATGAATGTACAGGACGATCTTACTTATCTAAAACTAAAATCAGGGGAAGCCCAGCTTATACGGGAGAACTCAGTGAGTCAGGCATTGGAAGTATTACGGAACCGTATCGACAGCTTGGGAATTAGTGAACCTTCTCTGCAGAAACAGGGTGAGGACAACATTGTCATCCAGCTTCCAGGGTTAAAAGACAGGGACCGTGCAATCGAATTGATTGGCCCACAGGCAATTTTGCAGTTTCAAATTGTCAACAATAATGCCACACCAAGCACCTACAACCGGCTGACTGAAGTCGTCAAATATGAAGAGGTTTGGGACAAGACAACAAACAAATTGATTTCCAAACGGCCTTATGTTTTAGATAAAAAGATATTAATGACAGGCGAGTTTATCAGAGATGCAAGAGTCCGGATTGATTCCAGGGACAACAGACCCTATGTTGCACTTTCATTCGATTCAATCGGGGCGGATCGTTTTGCAAAAATCACACGCCGCAACGTTGGAAGAAACATGGCAATTGTACTGGACAACAAGGTACAGTCTGCACCAGTGATCCGGGAAGCAATTACCGGCGGAGAAGCTTCAATTTCCGGACAATTTACAGTAGAAGAAGCTGACACTCTCAAAATCGTCCTGCGTTCCGGATCTTTACCTGCACCAATTGAAATACGTGAGGAGCGGACTGTAGGCGCCAGCCTTGGAGAAGATTCTGTAGATCAGGGACTGAAGTCATTAATGATCGGCAGCGNACTTGTTTTAATTTTTATGATTTTTTATTATCGACTGGCAGGAGTTTTTGCGGCAGCAGCATTGATTTTTAATGTATTATTAATTATTTCAGTTCTTGGTAGCTTTTGGAGCAACACTGACCTTACCGGGAATGGCTGGAATTGTGCTGACCATAGGTATGGCTGTTGACGCAAATGTTTTGATTTTCCAGCGTATTCGTGAAGAAATCAAACGTACTGATAACCCACGAGCAGCCATTCAGGAAGGCTTTGGTAAGGCTTTCCGGACTATTCTGGATGCAAACGTTACCACTCTATTTGCCGCTCTTGCGCTCCTGCAATTTGGAACAGGTCCCATCAAGGGCTTTGCAGTCACACTCTCTGTGGGCATCATTGCAAGCATGTTTACAGCAATTGTTGTGACCCGATTCTTTTTTGATTTTGTTTATTTGCGAAAAACTAAATTACGTACACTCAGCATTTGATTTAACCCTAACACAGTAGATCAGCTTACAGAAAGACTATGCAGTTTCTTAATTTTAAAGACGGTCAATTTATTGATTTCCTTGGTTACAAACGTTTAGCCGCAATTATATCCGGTATTCTAATTCTTGCCGGCGTTGCTTCGATTGTTGCACACAATGGTTTGAATACGGAATAGATTTTCGAGGTGGAACAAATGTGCAAATTCAATTTTCGACTCCACCAAATCTGGATCAGCTGCGTAACTTTTTTGCTGAGAATGGCATGAAAAACGTTGTTCTGCAAACTTTTGGAGATTTGGCTGAGCACGAAATCCTGCTTGGTCTTCCCATAAACAGCCCACTTGGTACAGGCGAGAACCTGACATCAGAATTACGGAAAATTCTTGAACCGCAACATCCAAAACTCGAAATCCGCCGCATTGAAACAATTGGACCGAAAGTCGGAGACGAACTTAAAATCAGTGCTGTAAAGGCTATTTTAATTGCGCTCGGATTGGTTTTGCTTTACATCACAATTCGTTTTCAATGGAGACAGGGAATCAGTGCAATATTGGCTTTAGTACATGATGTGCTTGTTGTCGTTGGAATGTTTTCCATTTTTGACAAAGAATTTTCTTTGACCGTCGTTGCCGCACTGTTAACAGTGGTAGGATACTCTCTCAATGATACAATTGTAGTTTTTGACCGTATCAGGGAAAATCAGGGTAAATATCGAAAAAAGTCGTTTGAAGAAACTATCAATTTGAGCATTACCGAAACATTGAGCAGGACCCTGATTACTTCAGGAACCACACTGTTCGTCGTGTTGTCTTTATTTTACTGGGAGGCGAAATTATCCACGATTTCGCATTTGCCCTACTCGTTGGTGTGTTAATCGGTACCTACTCATCAATTTATGTTGCAAGTCCTTTGGCAGTATTCCTGACAAAATTAGTACCACCGGGTGGAACTGTTCTCAAATCAAGCTGAGTTGTAAATGTCTGCCCCCGGATTCAGACAGTTTGACACATTGGCCGTAGTTGGTCTCGGACTAATCGGAGGTTCATTCGCCATGGATGTTCGCCGTTTAGGATTGGCAAAGCGCATTCTTGGTTATGACAACAATTCAGAATATAGCGCAGAAATCAGCAGCAGAAATTTAGTTGATTATCTTGCTGAGGCTCCAGACGCAAAACTGGCTGAAGCACAACTGGTTATGCTGGCTGTACCGGTCAAAGCCTATGCTGAAGTGCTTTCAAACATTCGTCCACATCTTTCTGCATCGGTAATTCTAACAGACACTGGCAGCGTAAAATCCCCACTTCTACAGATGATGCGCGCACCGGAGTACGCAGGAATTAGTTTTGTCGGTGGGCATCCCATTGCTGGTTCAGAGAACTTCGGACCGCATGCTGCAAGGGAAAATTTATTTGCCGGCAAGCGTTGTATCCTCACTCCCGAAACTGATACTGATCGAGATGTTGTCCGCACAGTTTGTGAAATGTGGGAATCAATGGGTTCGATGGTATCAGAAATGGATGCTGAAGATCATGACCAGATGTTTGCTTCAGTCAGTCATTTACCACATCTTCTGGCTTATGCAAGCATTCAGGCAATCGCAGATTCCAGCACTCCGGAGGCCCTGAGTCATTCAGGTGCGGGTCTTAAAGATTTTTCCCGTATTGCATCATCCAGTCCTGAAATGTGGGCAGATATTTTTCTGGAAAATCAAGAAAATCTGCTCTCTCGTATGAATACATTCAAAGATGTTGTGGCTAAGCTTGAGGATGCAATTAAGAGGAATGATAAAGAAAAGTTAATTGAGCTTCTTACCCAGGCTAAAACAGAGCGGGACCAATGGATGACCTAGTTTGNGAGAACAAAGCTATCGGTGTTTTATCTTTGGCCAGTAAGTTTCAAAATTAAACATTGGGGAATGACTACCCTGGTGACAACTCACACATGCCGATTTTGGTTCTTTATTCGCTGGATGGATTTTACTGTTTTCCAAGTGAGCTCTAGCAGGACCATGACAATTCTCACACTGAACATTTTTCAAATGCGGTGTTAGTTGGGAACTCAGAAAACCTGTCTCTCCCGCGAATTTGAGAACTGATTCTGAAGCATCAGCCGGTGCCTCCCATGGTTTCAGTCCAACGACATGACATTCCAGACATTCCGGATCAAAATGCTTTCCCTTATTTTCCAAAGTTGCAAAAGCATGTGCGTGTCGACTATTTTTCCAAATTGCGGCAGCATTCGCATGACAACCGACACAGACTGCATTTCCGACAAATGGAGATTCTTGGCGCTGTTGTTCCATTCGGTCCAAGTTACTGAAAAACAGTTCCTTCACTGCTGCATCATAGGTCCGGAAAGTACCTTCCAATTCCGGAGCATCCTCAAAATTTGGACGCAGCCAGGTTACTGATAAATCTNNCGNAACAATTTCTTGATTATCTGGAATTAACTTTCCTGCTTTTGTCAATTTACCTGTTAATAACCCCTGTCCTTTTGTTGGAATCATNGGAAAAGAATTAGATCTTGTCTGCATTTGCATAACCTGATTCAACTCATCGTCATTGCTGCTTCCTGCAACNATCAAATNAAATAAACCNGATTGCTCAAATTTTTCCAACTCTTCNACATTTCCGCGAAATAAAAGGATTCCTGAACAATCCTGCATTTTTTTTAATTTTGACTTTCCAGTCTGCTAAC
>AJXC01001897.1_pt1 | contig 15747 bp, 18 predicted proteins | sample 404948 | NCBI WGS metagenome assembly AJXC01 (sample SAMN02954314, study PRJNA77837) | marine metagenome | biome: aquatic; feature: Guaymas Basin Hydrothermal Plumes; material: sea water; isolation source: Guaymas Basin Hydrothermal Plumes and Background water depths 1600, 1775... ... | reverse complement strand
AATTAGCCATGCAGCAAACACACGCCGATTTGCTTTGAATTTGAAGTGGCGAGTGTGTTTGATGCTGAGTTTAGAAAAAATAATGCAGAGCATGCCTACACACCGATTGTCGCCGGTGGTGAAAATGCCTGTGTATTGCACTATATTGAAAACAACAAAGTTTTAAATGACGGTGATTTATTACTGATTGACGCTGGCTGTGAGGTTGAGGGCTACGCCTCAGATATTACTCGCACCTTTCCAGTGAACGGTACATTTAGCAAAGCGCAACGACAAATCTACCAGATTGTACTCGATGCTCAATTGGCTGCTATTGAAAGTATTAAGCCAGGGGTGATGGTGGTTAAACCCCATCAAATTGCCACTCACGTCATTCAGCAAGGATTGATTGATTTAGGCATCTTACAAGCTGATGGTGACTTATCACAGTTCTATATGCATGGCACAGGGCACTATCTTGGGCTTGATGTGCACGATGTAGGCGCCTATCAAAAAAATGACCAACATCGCCAATATGAAACAGGCATGGTCACCACTGTCGAACCAGGCATTTACATTCGCAAGGATGATAAAATCAACCCAATTTATTGGGGCATTGGTATCAGAATTGAAGATGATATTTTAATCACTAACAATGGAAACACAGTATTAACCGGCGCATTGGTTAAAGAAATTAACGACATAGAATCATTAATGAGAGAGAAATGAACATACAACAAGCAATAAAAGCAGTCATTGCAAAACAAGATCTAACTGAAAACGAAATGCACGCCGTGATGAGCGATATCATGACCGGTAAAACCACCGACGCACAAATTGGTGGTTTTTTAGTGGGCTTGTCCATGAAAGGAGAAACAGTTGCCGAGATTACCGCCGCAGCAAAAGTAATGCGATCATTAGCAACGGGTGTGCAAATCCACCACCCAAAGTATTTGGTCGATACTTGCGGCACGGGTGGTGATGGCTTAGGTTTATTTAATATTTCAACCGCTTGTGCCTTTGTTGTCGCAGCAGCAGGTGGCCAAGTGGCCAAGCATGGCAATCGCTCTATTTCTTCTAAATCAGGTAGTGCCGATGTTTTAGAGGCAGCAGGCGTAAACTTAGAGATGAGCCCTGAGAAAATCAGTAAATGTGTTGAAAAAATCGGCGTGGGCTTTATGTTTGCCCCGGCGCACCACTCGGCCATGAAGCACGCCATTGGCGCACGTAAAGACCTAGCCGTACGCACTATTTTTAATGTGCTGGGCCCGCTCACTAATCCAGCAAAAGCACCGCATCAAATCATGGGCGTGTATGACAAAAATTTAGTCGAGCCTATTGCTAATGTACTTAAAAGCCTTGGGTCTAAGCACGTAATGGTGGTACATTCTAAAGACGGCTTGGATGAAATCTCCATCGCGGATGACACCTATGTTGCAGAATTAAAAGATGGTGCTGTCACCACTTACACTATCAACCCTACAGAATTCGGTTTTCCTTTAGGTGATCTAAACGATATTAAAGCTGATGATGCTGATAGCTCACTAAAGCTCATTCAACAAGCACTTGATGGTAAAGATGGCACTGCTAAAAACATTATTGCACTAAATTCAGGCGCTGCAATCTACGTCTCTGGCATGGCAAAATCTTTACAAGCCGGGATCAATACAGCGCTTGAGATTTTAAACGGCGGCGCTGCCCATCAGAAATTAGACGACTTCGTTCGTGAATCAACTGGTTGTTAAAACACACTCAAGGAACTTAAAAATGGATAAAGACACTAACCTAATTTGGATTGATTTAGAGATGACTGGCCTATTGCCAGAGAAAGACGTTATTATCGAAATTGCAACCATTGTTACCGACAAAGACCTTAACGTATTAGCTGAAGGCCCGGCATTGGCCATTCACCAAAGCAGCACAATCTTAGCGGGCATGGATGAGTGGAATACTGAACACCATGGTAATTCTGGCTTGGTTCAGCGCGTTAAAGACAGTGAGATATCCACCAAACAAGCGGAAATCCAGACCCTTGATTTTTTACAAAAATATGTCAACCCAGGCGTCTCGCCGATGTGTGGCAATAGCATTTGTCAGGATAGAAGATTCTTGTACAACTACATGCCCAAATTAGAGCAATTCTTTCATTATCGACACATTGATGTCACCACTCTTACAGAGTTAGTCGTGCGCTGGAAGCCTGAAGTTAAAATGGTACGAGAAGGAGAATCTGCACACTTGGCGTTATCAGATACTCACGATTCTATTAAACAGTTAAAACATTATCGAGATGTCTTTATTAATGTCTAACACTTGGCATTCACCTGCGAAAATTAACCTATTTTTGCACATTAATTCTAAACGCGAAGACGGTTACCATAATCTACAAAGTATTTTCCAATTACTGGATTATTGCGATGAATTAAGTTTTAACATCAGACAAGATGGTGTGATAGCACGCACCAGTGGCAATGAAGCCGTGCCTGAAGATCAAGATCTAATTATTAGAGCAGCCAAAGCATTACAAACAGCAACCAATACAAAACTTGGTGCTGATATTTCTGTGGTTAAAAGCATTCCTGCTGGCGGTGGTTTGGGTGGTGGCAGTTCTAATGCCGCCACCACATTGATTGCACTTAATCAATTATGGAACACAGGATATTCAAAACAACAACTCTCAACAATCGGCTTAGCGCTCGGTGCTGATGTGCCTATTTTTATTGCTGGTCATAGTGCTTGGGCCGAAGGTGTGGGTGAAATTCTCACCCCCATGAGCTTGCCCAAGCACCATTTTTTAATCGTTTCAATCAACAAACATATCTCGACTGGAGAAATATTCTCTCACAAGGCATTGACAATGACGCCATTGATAGGGAAAATATGCGACTTCTCAGAGTTAATCAATCCACACAATGATTGTCTTGAGGCGGCCATAGATTTAGAGGGCGAAATTTCAGAAGTGCTAACACATTTGAAATCAGCCAAGAATTATCTATATCAGCCAAGAATGACCGGCACAGGAAGCTGTGTTTTTGTGGAGTTTAAACATGAGAAAGATGCTTTGGTAGCACTCGACAATCTACCAAAACAATGGTCAGGCTTTGTAGCGCAAGCGCTCAATACCTCTCCAGCTTTAACCTAACGGTTAAACACTTTAATGGGCTGTCGCCAAGCGGTAAGGCAACGGGTTTTGATCCCGTCATGCGCAGGTTCAAATCCTGCCAGCCCAGCCATTTTCTGCTTCGTCTTTTTCCTTTGAACGGCGTCGAATCCTAAAAAATTTTCAATCACATAGCAGTGTCTATGCTCAATCAAATTTTTGATAATTCTCCTTATTCAAAGAAAAAAATACTTGCATAAAAAATACTCGTAAAATTAATAGCCATTCTATGTACCAGAACAAAGCAAAGAAGTGATCTTGAAGCGCTTAATCAAATTTTAACAATGGCTAAATAAAGATACAAAAAGTATTTAACAAAACTACTTTTCTATCGTAGTATAATTCAAACACTTTAATGGCTATTCTTAATATCTATGTCACTCGACAAAATTAAAATTTTTAGCGGTAACGCTAATCCGGAGCTTTCGGGCGAAATTATTTCTCAACTTAATGTTGCTCAAGGCAAGGCCTTAGTTGGGCAGTTTAGTGATGGTGAATCTCAAGTTGAAATTTTAGAAAATGTACGTGGTTGTGATGTGTTTATCATTCAGCCGACTTGCGGACCATCACCTGCCGAGACGTTAATGGAACTCTTAGTCATGGTTGATGCACTCAAACGCTCATCAGCGGCTCGTATTACGGCTGTTGTTCCTTACTTTGGTTATTCAAGGCAAGACCGTCGCTCGCGTTTAACCCGTGTGCCCATTACTGCAAAATTAGCCGCTAAGATGGTAGAAGCTTCAGGCGTTGATCGCATCCTAACCATTGATTTACACGCAGACCAAATCCAAGGTTTTTTCAATATTCCAATTGATAATATTTATGCTCAGCCAGTATTGTTGGCAGACATACTATCCAAGGGTTACGAGGATGTTGTGGTTGTCTCGCCCGATGTAGGCGGTGTGGTGCGTGCTCGTGCTGCTGCAAAACGTATTAACGATGCAGATCTTGTGATTATTGACAAGCGTCGCCCAGCACCTAACATGGTGAAAGTCATGAACGTGATTGGTGACGTGGAAGGTCGCACTTGTATTATTATTGATGACATGGTTGATACAGCTGGTACCCTATGCCAAGCGGCCGGCATCTTAAAAGAGAAAGGTGCAAAAAATGTGGTGGCTTACGCAACCCACGCCGTACTTTCTGGCAATGCCATTGACAACATCAATAATTCTGAACTCGATGAATTGGTCACCACCAATACTATTCCTTTGTCTAAAGATGCAGTTAACTGCAGCAAAATACGACAACTGTCTATTGCGCCAACCTTGGCAGAGGTGATTAAACGCATCAGTGGTGAAGAATCTATTAGCACTATCTTTACCGATACTCAATAACTAGCCTAAAAGGACTCAAGGCTATGATTTTTGAGTAAAAATTTTATGTATAATCCTTCCTTTGGTCAGTCACCTATTCAACTCAAGAACATCGATTTATGAAATCTACAACTAAAGAACACAAACAAGCACTACAAAAACTTATCATGATTGGCAAGGACAAGGGTTACTTAACCTATGCCGAACTGAATGATCTGTTACCAAAGGATTTGCTCACACAAGAACAAATCGAGCCAATCGTTACTATTTTGGAAGAATTAGATATTGTTGTATCTGAAACTGTCCCTGATGCTGATACCTTGGTTGTAGAGTCAGGCGCTAAAGCGCAATCTACTTCTGCTGAAGCTGCTATTGCAGCACTAGCGGCACTTGATTCAGAGTTTGGTAGAACCACAGATCCTGTCAGAATGTACATGCGTGAAATGGGCGTGGTCGACTTATTAGAGCAGTCAGATGAAGTTCGCATCGCCAAAGAAATTGAAGCAGGTGTTTTTGAAATCATGAAAGCTATTACGCTTTACCCATCTATCACTGACTTCTTCTTTAAAGCACACACACGTCTTGAAGAAGGAAAATGTAAGATGACTGATGTGATTATTGGCTACCAAGGTGATGCTGAAGATTTTTTAGCAAAAAAAGCCGCTTTTGATGCCGGTGAGTTTGATGATGACGAAGAATACGAAGACATGGAAGAAATGGAATACACGGGTCCAGATGAGGAGAGAGTAAATACTCGTTTTGACACCGTTCTAAAATGTTCTGGAAACTACCAAACTATCAATGAAAAACATGGCTTCCGTCACAAAAAGACGGTTGCTGCCCGCGTGCAATTATCCAATGGCTTATCTGATTTGCGCCTTGCGCCAAAATTAGTCAGCACGATGATGGAAGTTATTTGCGACCGCGTTGCTATGATGAAGAAACAAGAAAAAACCATCCAAAATGCTTGTCTTTATGCCGGCATGGAAAGAGAACAATTCTTTAAATTATTCACTGACAATGAAACCAATTTTAATTGGTTAAAAGGCGCTAAATTAGATAAAAAAGTAGCCGCTGCATTAAAAATTACTAAAGATGAAATCTACTATGCACAAAAAAATCTTCTTGAATATGAAGAAGAGATGCAACTCACAGTGCCAGAGCTGAAGGCATTAAACAAACTCTATCGTCGTGGTGATCGTCGCGCTAAGATAGCTAAATCTCAAATGATTGAGGCAAACTTACGTTTGGTTATCTCCATTGCTAAAAAATACGCTAACCGTGGCTTACAATTCTTAGACTTGATTCAAGAAGGTAATGTCGGCTTAATGAAGGCGGTTGACAAGTTTGAATATCGTCGTGGTTATAAGTTCTCAACTTATGCAACTTGGTGGATTCGTCAGGCCATTACTCGTTCGATTGCTGACCAAGCACGCACCATCCGTATTCCAGTCCACATGATTGAAACCATTAATAAACTTAACCGTGTTCGTCGCCAACTCTTACAAAAATTTGGCCGTGAAGCCACACCTGAAGAATTAGCGATAGAAATGGAATTACCAGAATACAAAATTATTAAGATTTTAAAAATCGCTAAAGAGCCTTTATCGATGGAAACGCCGGTAGGTGATGATGAAGATTCGAACATTGGTGATTTTATTGAAGACACTAACTTATCTTCTCCAGTAGAAATTACCACCAGAGAAAGCTTAAAAGAAACAACGAGCGAACTGTTAGCCAACCTCTCGCCTCGTGAAGCAAAAGTATTAAAAATGCGTTTTGGTATTGATATGAATACCGACCACACGCTTGAAGAGGTTGGTCGTCAGTTTGACGTAACACGTGAACGTATTCGTCAAATCGAAGCAAAAGCATTGCGCAAATTAAGACACCCGTCTCGTGCGCACAAATTGCAAAGCTTCCTAGAGTAAAACCTTTACGGGCCTATAGCTCAGCTGGTTAGAGCAATCGACTCATAATCGATTGGTCCTTGGTTCAAGTCCAAGTAGGCCCACCACATTAAAATTACTGCGCTTTTTCCTTTTCTAGGTTGTTGTGCTTGTCTTTCGTTCAGTCATATAGTTACACCTATACTCCTTCTCTCATTCCTACGCCCGCCTACTAGAAGAGGAAAACACTTGCAATTTACCGCATCTTTTTACTTTTTTCGGCGTTGAATTACTAAACACTCTCAATCATATAGTTTTATCTATATTCAATCGAGTGTTTAGCAATCCGCCTTGAAAAAATCAAAAATACTTGTAACGCTATTCACCATTATGCTCACAGAAAAATACTTGTAATACTACTACCTTCTCTCATTTCTATGCCCACCTACTAGAAAGGGGAAACACTTGTAATTTACAAACCTGTCTCATGCTGGAGATATATAGCAGCGCTCTGGGAGGAAAAGAAAAATACTTGTAATTCGTCTTTCAGAAAGAAAAACGGTATGATAGTTTTATATGTTTGACGCACTAACAACTCCATTGATCACACTAACAACTGAAGTTGGCGAGGTCATTATGTCTTTCTATAAGAGTGATATGGGTGTTAAAGTGAAATCTGATCAGACACCACTCACTGTTGTTGATCAAACTGCGCATCAGCTCATTGTTGAGGGTTTGCAAAAACTCACGCCTGACACACCTGTTCTCTCAGAAGAGTCTGATGAAATCTCATTTGACGAGCGCTCAACGTGGTCAGAATACTGGCTGATTGATCCACTCGATGGCACACGGGATTTTCTAGAACACACGGGTGAATTTTGCATTTGTATTGCTTATATCAAAGACAATACACCTGTATTTGGCATGATTTATGCACCATTAGATAAGATCCATTATTACACACTCAACGGGCAGGCTTTTAAGCGACAAGATGGTATTGAGGCCACTTTAAAAACCAGAGCACCATCAAGCCCACTCCAGGTAGTAATTGGCCATCATTCATTTCATAATAAGCAACTAACAAGTCATCTTAGTCAGAAAGCTGATTATGAAATTAGCCGCTTGGGCAGTGCGCTCAAATTCTGCCAAATTGCACAAGGTCGTTATGATTACTACCCAAGATTTGGCCCTTGTTCAGAATGGGACACGGCAGCTGGGGTTTGCATCTTACAAAATGCAGGTGGCTCTGTGATTGATAAAAATGGAGAAGCGCTTAAATACAATACTAAAGACGACTTATTGTCACCCGTATTTTTTGCCTCAGGAAAACCTTAGCGATAAATCAATGGCTTGAATGTTTTTGGTCATGCCACCAATCGAAATATAATCCACACCGGTATTGGCTGTTGCCACAATATTATCTGCATCAATATTGCCAGAAGCCTCTAGTGGTAGTTTGTCTTTTGCTAATACAACTGCCTTGGCCAAATCATCTATCGAGAAATTATCGCACAACGCTCTAGTAATACCATCAAGCAGCAATGTTTGTTGTAATTGGTCTAAGCTTTCAACTTCAACAATAAGTGGTAAATTAGGGTATTTTTCAGTCGCTGATTGAACTGCTTGTTTGATTGATCCAGCAGCAATAATATGATTTTCTTTGAGCATAACGCAGTCATACAAACCCAATCGATGATTAACACCGCCACCGCATTTAACTGCCTGTTTTTGCGCTAAACGTAATCCGGGAATGGTTTTTCTGGTGTCTAATAACTGTGTATTAGTGTGTGCGATTTTCGACACCAAAATATGTGTTTGTGTTGCTGTTGCGCTCAGCGTTTGTAAAAAATTCAATGCCACTCGTTCTGCCGACACAATAGAGCTGGCTAAGCCATTCAGCGTGCATAAGGTTTGATTTTCAACGACTTGGCCACCGTCAGCAACCATCCAGTTAATTTGAATTGAATCATCAACCAGTGAAAATGCATGTTGTGCGTAGTCAATACCACAGATAACCGCTGACTCTCTAGCGATAATATTCGCTTCAACTTGAGCATTAGGCAACAAACTGGCTGAGACATCACCTGAACCAATATCTTCTTTCAGTGCCTGTTGTACAGCCTTCAAGCTATCTTCACTCATGAACCCTCCCAGAGGATTGCTGTGAATCGCCAACCAGATCCATAATCGCTTTTACTGCTTGGTCATCATCATCGTGTTTAAGCTGTGCATGAATAGCACTAAATTCTTTAACCAAAAATTGATTATCTCTATTCAATATTTCTATTGCATGTTGGGCAATATTTTCACCACTCGCATCTTTTTGAATCAGCTCTGGCACTAAGGTCTGGTTGGCAATTACGTTTGGCAATGAAACGTACGGACTCTTAACCAATCGTGAGGCAATAAAATAACTCATTGCCGATAGTTTATAAACCACTACCATCGGCACGCCAATCAATGCTACTTCCAAAGTGGCCGTGCCTGATGCTACCAACACCAAGTCTGCTTGCTCAATGCGCTGATGTGCGTCACCCACTGATATACTTAGGTTCAATTTTTGAATTTGTTGCACTGCCCATTCCTGCAAACTTTCATTGGCCAATACCAAGTGAAAGCTTAACTCATGATCTTGATCCGTCATTAATCGGACTGCTGATAACATTTCTGGCAATAATCGTTTGACTTCACCCTCACGAGACCCGGGCATTAAAACAATATTTTTACCCGCTATATGGTTTTGTCTTGGAGTTAAGCTTTGGGCTAATGGATGGCCAACAAATAATGCTTTTTGTTGATTTTTTTGATAAAAATCCACTTCAAATGGAAAGACACACAACACCAAATCAGTTGATTGCTTGATTTTTTTGATACGGCTTTGACGCCATGCCCACACAGATGGCGAAATGTAATGCACTGTTTTCACACCTTGTTTTTTTAATTTTTTCTCAATGACAAAATTAAAATCAGGGGCATCCACACCAATAAAAACATCGGGCTTATTAGTTGAATAATAATCAATAATGGTTTTACGTAATCGCAATAAAGAAGGCAGTTTTTTTAAAACTTCACTAAAACCCATGACATTAACTAGGTTTTGGTCCCAGCGTTGTGTACAACCAGCAGCGATCATTTTTTCGCCTGCCAAGCCTTCTATCTGGTGATCAGTGTTTTGCGCTTTTAACGCTTGAACCAATTTAGAGCCAATTAAGTCACCTGAAGTTTCAGCTGCACTTATGGCAATCTTCATTACTTTCTCGGTAAGATAATCTGCGGATCTTCATCAAAGGCACGGTAAATCACCATGATATTGCCAATCACTTGAATAAGATGTGATTTTGACACCTCTACAATTTGGTTAATCATTTGTTGTTTTTCGTCTTTGCCGTCTGCTCGAACCTTGATCTTTAGCAACTCATGCTTATTCATGGTTGATTCAAGCTCAGCCAAAACTGATTCGCTCAAACCGTGTTGACCTACCATTACCACCGGTTTTAGGGCGTGGCCCATTGATCTTAAAAATTTCTTCTGATTGTTTGTTAACTTAGTCATTTATGATATTCTCTTTTTCAAATAAATCTTGGATGGTTTCTCGCTCTCTTACCAAGTGATGCTGCTCGCCACTCACCATTACCTCGGCCACTCGCGGACGAGAATTGTAATTCGAACTCATGGTGAAACCATAAGCGCCAGCCGACATAAGTGCCAAATAATCACCCTGTGACAAGCTTAATTCTCTGCCTTTGGCTAAGAAATCACCGGTTTCACAAATCGGCCCAACTAAATCCCAGCTAGCCTGAATACCGTTAGCATTTTCATCAACAGGTAAAACCTGATGATAGGCATTATAAAAACTAGGGCGTAAAAGATCATTCATTGCGCCATCAATGATGGCAAATGAATGCTCAGAATTTTGCTTTAAAAATTCAACTTTAGTGATAAATACACCTGCATTTCCCACAATTGATCTTCCAGGCTCTAAAATTATCTCAATATTACCCACTTTGGTAATCATTGCTTCAACATAAGCCTTAATATCAATGGTCTGCTCATCGTCATATCGAATGCCGACACCGCCACCTAAATCTAAATGCGCAATTGAAATACCTTGCTGGTTGAGTTGATCAACCAGTTCTAACACCTTATCTAACGCATCTAAAAAAGGAGACACTTCAGTGAGTTGTGAGCCAATATGGCAATCAAGACCTTGCACACTCAAATACTTAGAATTATTTGCTTGTTGATATAAATTAATAGCATCATCAATATCGACACCAAACTTATTTTCTTTGAGGCCAGTAGAGATATAAGGATGTGTCTTTGCATCAACATTTGGATTAATGCGAATAGAGATTGGTGCTTGCATATTTAACGATTGTGCCACTGATTCAATTCTGTCTAACTCAGAAGCTGATTCAACATTAAAACAACGTACGCCCACTTCTAATGCACGCTTGATCTCACGAGTTGTTTTAGCCACACCTGAAAATACACAACGATTTGCCTGTCCACCAGCTGCCAATACACGCTCTAATTCTCCCTCAGATACGATATCAAAGCCCGCGCCAATTTTGGCTAATGTGTTGAGTACCGCTAAGTTTGAATTAGCCTTAACCGCGTAACAAACTAAATGTGGATGACTGCCAAATGCTGCATCAAACTCACGCCAGTTATTCTCAATGTCTGTTTGAGAATAAACATAGAGTGGTGAGCCGTAAGTCGCCATTAAATCTGTTATCGCAACAGATTCAGCCTGTAGTATTTGATTTTTGTAAGAAAAGCTCAAGGTCGTAAAAAATGGATATTTTTAAACTTAGACAATATCAACTTGCATTGTTGTGCCGATTTTCATAGCAACTGCCTCAGCCTTGACTGACTCTAATTCACCCATTTTTCCACAAGAAGATAAGCCGATAATGACTAAAATTAATGCTGCTAATTTAAGGGTTGTATTCATGTTGTCACCACGATTGTATAAAAGATTAGCCCTTATTTTACCCCAAATCCCGAAGCTGTTGTACGAACGCAGATCGCTCTATATTAAAGGCACCTAAGCTTTTCAAATGAGGATTTTCTACTTGACAATCAATCAGTTGATAATCGGTATTTTTTAACAGATGTACTAAAGCTACTTTTGAGGCGTTACTTGCACAAGAGAACATCGACTCACCAAAAAACACTTTGCCAATTGCCACGCCATACAAACCACCTGCCAATTGATCACCCTCATATACTTCAATAGAATGCGCATGACCTTGATGATGTAATCGAATATAGGCTTGCACCATGTCATTATCAATCCAAGTGCTGTCTTGATCTTTACGCTTGATATCTTTGCACTGATGGATTACTTGCTCAAAATTTGTATTCGTGCGAACTTCGAAACGATTACTACGAAGCACTTTGTCTAAACTTTTTGAAACGTGTAGTGTGTCTTTGGTAATTACCATTCTAGGGTTTGGACTATACCAAAGCACGGGTTCACCTTCACTATACCAAGGAAAAATACCTTGTTGATAAGCATCTAATAAGCGCTCGGTTGATAAGTCACCACCAATCGCAATTAAGCCATTAGGTTCTTCTAACGCCAACTCAATATTAGGGAAGGGAACAGTTGGTGAATGAAGAATGAAGTCTTGCGGAATATCAATCACAGATTTTGTTTTCTGATAATTTCCTTAGCCATATAAAGTGCCGCAATACTTCTGGCTTCAGTCAAGTCTTGGTGATAAACCAATTGCTCTAAATCACTCAATTTGTACTCTACCACTTCTAATGGCTCGGGCTCATCGCCCTCAGCACTAGCTTTATAAAGATTTTGCGCCAAAACAATATGGGTGAAATTCGATTGATAGCCAGGCGCTAGTGTCATGGTCTTAATTAACTTAAGGTCTTTTGCACCATAACCAATCTCTTCCATCAACTCGCGATTAGCTGCATCAATGGGTGATTCTCCTTTGTCAATCTTTCCCTTAGTTAGTGCTAATTCATAACGGTCAGTACCACCTGAATATTCGTAAATCATTAACACTGTGTCATCATCCAGCATCGGAATAACTAACACTGCACCTTCTCCGGGTGGTTTGAGGCGCTCATATTGACGCCTCTCACCATTAGAGAATTCTAGGTCCAACTTTTCAATATTAAAAAATCGTGTGGTAGCAAGGGTTTCGATATTTAATATCTTCGGTTTTTTACGCATAAGTTCATCGTGTTAAAGGCTATAAAGGTACAATAATACCTTTATAGCAAGGGGGAGAATAATGAAAAAATTAACACTACTATTCACATTGGCACTTTCAACGCTAACGCACGCTTGGGTGATTGATGGTTTAGGTGATTACAAATTTGAAAAGATTGCAGACAACACTCACATCATACACGGCCCATTGGGCGAGCCCAACAAGCAAAATCATGGCTTTATGAATAATCCTGGCATAGTGATTGGTGCTGATGGCGTGATTGTCATTGATCCAGGTGGTACTTACCAAGTTGGTCAAAAAGTCATTGAAGAGATTAAAAAAATCACGGATAAGCCAATTTTAGCCGCTTTTAATACTCATGTACATGGCGACCACTGGTTAGGTAACCAAGCCATTATGGAGCAATATCCGAACGCTAAAATTTATGCGCATCCTGCTATGATTGCTCAAGCCAAAGATGGTGCGGGTGATAGCTGGGTTAGCATTATGGACACCTCAACTGAAGGCTTGTCAAAAGGCACAATTGCAACTTACCCTACGGATGCAACTACAGACTTACAAGAAATCACCATCGCAGGTGAAACCTTCAAAATTCATAACGATATCACTGGTGTCGCCCATACTAACACTGACATCATGATTGAACACGTCGGTAGCAAAACCCTGTTCTTGGGTGATAATGATTTGATTAATCGTTTTGGTCGATTTGATGGCACTTCTGATATGCACGGCAATATTAAAGCATTAGAATACGCCATTGATTTAGGTTTTGATCAATATGTACCTGGTCACGGCCCGTCTGGCAGTGCTGCTACAGCTGTCCAGCCATTCCTAGATTACTTGTTAATTATCCAAGATGAGACTAAAAAAGGCTACGAGGAAGATTTGGCTGATTATGAAATGAAACCGTTCGCTGACAAAAAGCTAGCCGCTTATAGAGACTGGCATGGTTATGATGCTCAATTAGGTAAACATATTAATAAAATGCTATTAGAAATAGAGTCATTAGACCTTTAAGGACCTTATAGAGGTCCCAAGTCTATTCTTTTAATTGAAACTTCGGCAATCCCAAGTCAAGGCGGATTGCCACTACCCTAACAATAAAAATACTCAATCCGGCAATAACGGCTGAAACCGTCACACCAACTCCATTATTTAACAACACAATAAATGCTAAAGAGCCAAGCCAAGCTGCTGTTGCATACAATGGACTTTTAAAAACAATCGGCGTTTCATTGCATAATAAATCTCTGAAAATACCGCCCATCGCACCCGTCACCACACCCATAAAGCTGGCGACTATCCAAGGCGCACCAGCCACTAATGACACCATTGTGCCTGCAATACTAAAGGCTGCCAATCCTGCTGCATCAGGTATTAAGAATAACTTTGGTGAAATTGAAATTAACCTAGCACCCACAAAAATAATAACAGCACTTGCCAATGAAGCAATAAAGAAAACTTGATCCTGGATCCAAAACACATCAACACCTAACAACATATCTCTGAGCGACCCACCACCCAATCCAGTGGTGATGGCAATAATAATAACGCCAAACAAATCAAAATGTCTAAAGCCAGATTTAAGTACGCCAGAAGCAGATGAAACCACGACCGCTATTAATGAAATCCAGTACAAACTGGTGGATAATTCTTGGGTAATTGCTAAAGTCATATTTCTAGTAAATCAACCTTGCCAGTATCCATATCATAATAGGCTGACACAATATTCAACCTACCCTCTCTTACCATTTCAGGAAAATGTGCACCCGTTTGTCTAAGCTCTTCAGTGACATTTTTAACATTCGCTAAAGTGACATTCTCAACCAAATTACCGAGCTGATCTTTCGCCTGATTAAAGGCTGGGTTAAGTGCAAAAGTTAAACTAGGCAAATGCCCTTCGAGCTGCTCATGATTACATGTCGCAGCAACTGCACCACATTGCGAGTGCCCCATTACCATTACTAGTGAAACGCCGACATGAAGCACTGCATATTCAATACTCGCTACAATCATTTGATCAAGCACATTGCCTGCCACGCGCACCACATACAAATCACCCAAACCCTGATCAAATACTACTTCGGGTGGAACACGCGAATCGGAACAACCTAAAATAATGGCAAACGGATGTTGTCCGTGTTTGAGCTCAAAACGTCTTTCGCTTGATTGATCGGGATGCTGAAGATGAGAGGAAACGTAACGTTTGTTGCCCTCCATTAACCTTCTTAAATGCTCGTTATTTGCAACAATATCTTTCATAAAGACAGATTGTAACTCAAAACACAGGTTTAATTAGAAAATTAAATGTTAATCGAAGAAGCCGTCCATGTGTAGCTCCGTCATATCACTAAACCCACCAATGTGCTTTCCATCGATAACAATCTGTGGCACCATTCTAGCGCCATCAGTCACTTTTGAAAACTCAACCATATTGGCACGATCATCATCAATATATTTTTGCTCAAATGGTAAGTTCCATTTGTCTAATAGCTCTTTGGTTTTAACGCAAATGGGGCAAGTGTGGGTTGAATAAACGACAATATCCATAACTAATCCTTTAATGCAGCAACAACCAAATCACCCATCTGACTGGTACCGACAACCGTATCGCCATCAGCAGCAATGTCCTGGGTGCGATAGCCTTGATCAAGTACGGTATTTACTGCTGCATCAATCTTATCAGCGAGTGCAATTTGGTTAAGTGAATAGCGCAACATCATTGAAACGGATAAAATCGTTGCTAAAGGATTGGCAATGTCTTGGCCGGCAATATCAGGCGCTGAACCATGAATAGGTTCATACATACCAAAACCGTCTTTGTTGAGTGATGCACTTGGCAACATACCAATTGAACCAGTCAACATGGCGGCGCAATCAGACAATACATCACCAAACAAGTTTGACGTTACCATCACATCGAATTGCTTCGGCGCTTTAACCAATTGCATGGCCGCATTATCCACATACATATGAGAAAGCTCAACATCTGGATAGTCTTTAGCCACCTCAATCATCACATCGCGCCATAATTCACACACTTCTAACACATTGGCTTTATCCACTGAACAAACACGCTTGTCGCGTTTTTGTGCGATTTTGAAAGCTGAATGGCCGATACGGCGAATTTCTGACTCATAATAAGTAGCGGTATTAAAACCATAACGCTCGCCATTACGAAATCTCAATACCACGCGGTT